>ERZ1739169.44-NODE-44-length-42202-cov-16.519254_pt1 | contig 42202 bp, 34 predicted proteins | sample MGYA00581756_ERZ1739169 | MGnify/ENA primary metagenome ERZ1739169 (study PRJEB40789, sample SAMEA7425667) | Salamandra salamandra | biome: salamander skin | place: Germany | collected 2020-03 | study: cvxcv | reverse complement strand
CGGTGGCTACCGCGCTGGCGCAGCGCCAGGACGTGCCGCGCTACCTGACCGGCGTCGGCACGGTGACGTCGGCGGCGACGGTCACGGTCAAGGCGCGCATCGACGGCCAGCTCGACAGCGTCGGCTTCGTCGAGGGCCAGGACGTGAAGGCCGGCCAGGTGCTGGCCAATATCGACCCGCGCGCCCTGCAGGCGCAACTGGCCCAGGCCCAGGCGCAGCGCGCCAAGGACCAGGCCACGCTGGTGAACGCGCGGCTGGACCTGCAGCGCTACACCCGTCTGCAGCGCGAGGACGCCGCCACCCAGCAGACGCTGGACACGCAGCGCGCGCTGGTGGCGCAGCTGGAGGCGGCGACGCAGACCGACGACGCCCAGATCAGCTACGCCAAGGTGCAGCTGGACTACACCCGCATCGTCGCGCCGATCTCCGGCCGGGTTGGGGCGCGGCTGGTGGACCCGGGCAACATCGTGCACGCGGCCGACGTCAACGGCCTGGTGGTGATCAACCAGATCGATCCGATCACGGTGCTGTTCTCGCTGCCGGAAGAATCGGTGCCGGCGATCAACGCGGCCATGGACAAGGGCCAGGCGTTGACCGTGGTGGCTTATGCGCGCGGCGGCAACGAGCCGCTGGAGCAGGGCCAGCTGGTGCTGCTGAACAACCAGATCGACACCACCACCGGCACGGTGCAGCTCAAGGGCCGCTTCGACAATCCGCGCCATCGCCTGTGGCCCGGGCAGTACGTCAACGCGCGGCTGGTGCTGGACCCGCACGAAAGCGCCGTGACGGTGCCGGCGGCCGCGGTGCAGCGCGGCCAGTCCGATACCTTCGTGTACGTGGTGGATGGCGCCGGCGTGGCGCAGCCGCGGCCGGTCAAGGTGGAGCGCATGCAGGACGGCCTGGCCGTGATCCAGCAGGGGCTGGACGCCGGCCAGCGCGTGGTGGTGGACGGCCAATACAAACTCAAGCCCGGCAGCAAGGTGCGTGAGCTGGCCGCGGCGGCGGGAGGCGGCCAGTGAGCATCTCAGCGAATTTCATCAAGCGGCCGATCGGCACCTCGCTGCTGGCGCTGGCGATCCTGCTGGTCGGCATCGCGGCCTGGCCGCTGTTGCCGGTGGCGCCGCTGCCGCAGGTCGACTTTCCCACCATCCAGGTGCAGGCCAGCCTGCCCGGCGGCAGTCCCGAGACCATGGCGTCCAACGTGGCGCAGCCGCTGGAGCGGCAGTTCTCGCTGATCGCCGGCCTGTCGCAGATGACCTCGGTCAGCGCCATCGGCCTGACCCAGATCACGCTGCAGTTCGACCTGAACCGCAGCATCGACTCGGCGGCGGTGGACGTGCAGGCCGCGATCAACGCCGCCACCGGCCAGTTGCCGAACAACCTGCCGAATCCGCCGACCTTCCGCAAGGTCAATCCGGCCGACGCGCCGATCATGGTGATGGCGGTGCAGTCGGACACGCTGCCGCTGATCCAGGTCAATGACTACGCCGACAACATCCTGGCGCAGCAGATCTCGCAGATCTCGGGCGTGGGGCTGGTCAACATCGGCGGCCAGCAGAAGCCGGCCGTGCGCATCCAGGTGGACCCGGGCAAGCTGGCGGCGCTGGGGCTGAGCCTGGAGGATATCCGCGGCGTCATCGCCACCACCACCGTCAACCAGCCCAAGGGCACGATCGACGGGCCGCGCCAGAGCTTCACCACCTACACCAACGACCAGTTGCTGTCGGCGTCGCAATGGAACGACATGGTGCTGGCCTACCGCAACGGCGCGCCGATCCGGGTGCGCGACGTCGGCGTGGCGGTGGACGGGCCGGAAAACACCAAGCTGGCCGGCTGGGCCTACGCCGGGCCGGCCTCGCCGCCGGACAACACCATCACCAACGGCCGTTCGATCGTGCTGCAGATCAGCAAGCAGCCGGGCGCCAACGTGATCGACACGGTCGACCGGATCCGCGCGGCGCTGCCGCGGCTGGAGGCCTCGATCCCGCCGTCGGTGCACGTCAACACCATCATCGACCGCACCCAGACCATCCGCGCCTCGGTGCAGGACGTGGAGTTCACGCTGACGCTGACCATCATCCTGGTGGTGCTGGTGATCTTCCTGTTCCTGCGCAACGTGGCGGCGACGCTGATTCCGTGCGTGACGGTGCCGCTGGCGCTGATGGGCACGGCCGCCATCATGTACGTGGTCGGGTTCAGCCTGGACAACCTGTCGCTGATGGCGCTGACGATCGCGGTGGGCTTCGTGGTGGACGACGCGATCGTGATGCTGGAGAACATCTACCGCCACGTCGAGGCCGGCATGTCGCCGATGGAGGCGGCCTACAAGGGCGCGGGCGAGATCGGCTTCACCATCGTCTCGATCTCGGTGTCGCTGGTGGCCGTGTTCATTCCGCTGCTGCTGATGGGCGGCATCGTCGGCCGGCTGTTCCGCGAGTTCGCGGTGACGGTGACGCTGACCATCGTGGTGTCGGTGCTGGTGTCGCTGACGCTGACGCCGATGCTGTGCTCGCGCTACCTGAAGAACCACCACGGCGACCGCCATGGACGCCTGTACCTGCTGTTCGAGCGCGGTTTCGACGCCATGCTGCATGGCTATGAGCGCGGCCTGAAGCTGGTGTTGCGGCACCCGTTCGCCACGCTGTGCTCGTTCCTGGCGACGGTGGCGTGCACGGTGGCGCTGTTCGTGATGATCCCGAAGGGGTTCTTCCCGCAGCAGGACACCGGCTTCATCTTCGGCTTCGCCGAATCGGCCCAGGATTCGTCGTTCTCGCTGATGAACCAGCGCATGATCCAGATGGCCGACGTGATCCGGCAGGATCCGGACATCGCCAGCTTTGGCTTCAACGGCAGCCAGAGCACCTACAACACCGGCAACTTCTACATCGGCCTGAAGCCGAAGGACGAGGGCCGCACGGCGTCGGCCGACGAGGTCATCGCGCGGCTGCGGCCGCAGCTGGCCAAGCTGGAGGGCGTGACGCTGTTCATGCAGGCGGGCCAGGACATCAACGTCGGCGGGCGGCTATCGCGCACCCAGTACCAGTACACGCTGACGGACTCGAACCTGGACGAACTGAACGTGTGGGCGCCGCGGCTGCTGGCCAAGTTCCGCGAGCTGCCGATGCTGACCGACCTGGCGTCCGACCAGCAGAACGCGGCGGCGACCGCCTCCATCACCATCGACCGCGCGCGGGCCTCGTCGTTCGGCATCTCGCCGGCGCTGATCGACGCCACCATCTACGACGCCATCGGCCAGCGCCAGGTGGCGCAGTACTTCACCCAGATCAACAGCTACCACGTGGTGTTGGAGGTGACGCCCAAGCTGCAGCAGGATCCGGACCTGTTCTCCAAGCTCTACCTGACCTCGCCGCTGACCGGCCAGCAGGTGCCGCTGTCGACCTTCATCAAGCTCGACACCGACAAGACCGCCTATCTGTCGATCAGCCACCAGGGCCAGTTCCCGGCGGTGACGATCTCGTTCAACCTGGCGCCGGGCGCCTCGCTCGGCCAGGCGGTGCAGGCGATCCAGCAGGCCCAGTCGCAGATCGGCGCGCCGGCCAGCCTGACGGGGGCGTTCCAGGGCACGGCCAAGGCCTTCGGCGACTCGCTGGCGACCCAGCCGTACCTGATCGCGGCGGCGCTGATCGCGGTGTATATCGTGCTGGGGCTGCTGTACGAAAGCTACATCCATCCGCTGACGATCCTGTCGACGCTGCCGTCGGCCGGGGTGGGGGCGCTGCTGATCCTGATGGTGGGCGGCTACGACCTGAGCGTGATCGCGCTGATCGGCATCATCCTGCTGATCGGCATCGTCAAGAAGAACGGCATCATGATGATCGACTTCGCCCTGACGGCCGAGCGCGAGCACGGCATGTCGCCGGCCGAGGCGATCTACCAGGCCTGCGTGTTGCGCTTCCGGCCGATCATGATGACCACCATGTGCGCGCTGCTCAGCGGCCTGCCGCTGATGCTGAGCCACGGCCAGGGCTCGGAGTTGCGCCGGCCGCTGGGCTATGCGATGGTGGGCGGCCTGATCGTGTCGCAGGCGCTGACGCTGTTCACGACGCCGGTGGTGTACCTGTACCTGGACCGGGCGCATTTCTGGTACATGCGCAAGAAGCAGGAACGCGCCGCGCGCAAGGCGGGGGCGTCCGTGCCGGCTGGCGTCGAGCCAGGCGAGGCGGGAGCGCCTGTCCAGCCCGGAGTTGAGTCAAAATAGGCTTCCTTGATCGTCGACGTGCCCTGGCGGGGCTGCCATGAAAATCCTGATAGTCGAAGATGAACTGAAGACGGCGGATTACCTGCGCAAGGGCCTGGGTGAGCAGGGCTGCGCGGTGGATGTCGCCCATAACGGCATCGACGGCCAACACCTGGCGCTGGAGCACGATTACGACGTGATCGTGCTGGACGCGATGCTGCCGGGCATGGATGGCTTCGCGGTGCTGCGGTCGCTGCGCAGCGTGCGCCAGACGCCGGTCATCATGCTGACCGCGCGCGACGGCGTCGAGGACCGCATCCGCGGCCTGCACGACGGCGCCGACGACTACCTGGTCAAGCCGTTCTCGTTTCTGGAACTGCTGGCCCGGCTGCAGGCGCTGACCCGGCGCGGCCGCGCCCAGGAGCCGGTGCAGTTGCGCATCGGCGACCTGCAGATCGACCTGATCAGCCGCAAGGCCTGGCGCGCCGGCGTCCGGCTGGACCTGACCGCCAAGGAATTCGCGCTGCTGGCGGTGCTGGCGCGGCGCCAGGGCGAGATCCTGTCCAAGACGGCGATCGCCGAACTGGTCTGGGACATGAACTTCGACAGCAATGTCAACGTGGTCGAGGTGGCGATCAAGCGGCTGCGCGGCAAGGTCGACGCGCCGTTCGACCGCAAGCTGCTGCACACCATCCGCGGCATGGGCTACGTGCTGGAACTGCGCGACGACGAGCCGGCGGAATGAAATCCTCGCTCAAATCCCGGCTGGTGCTGATGTTCGCGGTGGCGGCGGCGGCCACCTTCGCGCTGACCGGGGTGGCGCTGTACGGGGTGCTGGACCGCCAGCTCGACCGCATCCAGCAGGACGCCTTGCGCACCACGGCGCACGAGGTCAGCTATTCGCTCACGCGCAGCGGCGATCCCGAACGCTGGGGCCGCTTCAAGGCCAAGCTCGATACCCTGACGCCGGCCGACGGCAGCCTGCGCTTCTGGGTGCTGTCGGATGATCCTGCCTATGAATACGGCAAGGGCCTGGCCGACGTCGACCGGCTCGAACGCCATGCCGACGGCTTCGGCACGATCACGCTGCCGGACCGCGAAAATGAACTGCTGACCATCACCGTGACCGTCGAGGCCTTCCAGCAGCGGCCGCGGGTGCGCCTGATCGTCGGCATGGACTCGGCGCCCTATGCCCATACGCTGCGCTACTTCCTGTGGGCCATGGCCGGGCTGTCACTGACCGCCATCCTGCTGGTGGGCCTCTTGGGTTTCTGGGTGGCGCGGCTGGGCCTGCGGCCGCTCAACCGGCTGTCGGCCGAGGCCCGGGCGCTGCGTCCCAGCGCCTTGTCGCAGCGCCTGAGCATGGCGGCGCTGCCGGTCGAGCTGGAAGACCTGGCCACCTCCTTCAATGGCGCGCTGGCGCGGCTGGAGGGCGCCTACAACCAGCTCGAGGACTTCAACGCCGACGTCGCCCACGAGCTGCGCACGCCGCTCACCAACCTGATCGGCCAGACCCAGGTGGCGCTGTCGCGGCCGCGCGGCTCGGGCGAGCTGCGCGAGGTGCTGCAATCGAACCTCGAAGAGCTGGACCGGCTGCGCGCCATGGTCAACGACATGCTGTTCCTGGCCCGGGCCGACCAGGGCGAGGCCGCCACCGGCCGCATCCATGCGGTGCTGGCCGACGAGGTCGGCAAGACGGTGGAGTTCTTCGAGTTCCTGCTGGACGAGGCCGGCATGCGCGTGCGCATCCAGGGCGAACGCGACGCGGTGGCGCTGATCGACACGGCGCTGTTCCGGCGGGCGGTGACCAACCTGCTGCAGAACGCCATCCAGTATTCGTCGGCCGGCGCCGAGATCACGGTGGACATCGAACGGCGCGACGGGCTGCTGGAAGTGGCGGTGAGCAATCCCGGCCCGCCGATCGCGCCGGAGCACCTGCCGCATCTGTTCCAGCGCTTCTACCGGGTCGATGCCGCGCGTGGCGGCGACGGCGTCGAACATAGCCATGGCCTGGGCCTGGCCATCGTCAAGGCGGTGGCGGCCATGCATGGCGGCGCGGTGTCGGCCGCCAGCGGCGGCGGCGTGACGCGGGTGGCGTTCAGCGTCGGCACCACGGCCGCGTAGCCCGCCGCCATGCGGCGTTCAGCGCGCGGCGGCGGCCGGCGCGAACAGCGCGGCCAGGTTCAACTGGCGGATCAGGTCGCTGGTGGCCATGGCCAGCCGGGTGGCGGGGCGATGGCGGGCGCTGGCCAGCACCAGGTTGTTGGTGATCCGCGGCGACACGATGTCGCTGAGCGACAGCGCGTGTTCGGCCGCCGGCCCGCGCGCGGCCGAGCGCGGCAGGATGGCGTAGGCGTCGCCCTGGGCCGCCAGTTCCACGATGGTCTGCACCGCGTCCACCTCGGCCGCGACCTGCAACCGCACGCCCTGGGCGCGGCAGATGCTCTCGACCAGGGTGCGGATGGCGTTGGGCAGGCTGGGCAGCACCAGCGGGTAGGCGCCCAGGCCGGCCACGGCCACGCGGGCGGGCAGGGGCGGCTGGTGGTCGGCGGCGGCCACCAGCACCAGGTCTTCGCGGAACAGCGATTCGTAGCCCAGTTGCGGCGACGGCGCGGGGTCGTACAGCAGCGCCAGGTCGACCCGGCCGGCCAGCAGCCATTCGCGCATCTGCGCGCTCAGGCCTTCGGCCACCGCGATCGACGCATCGGGAAAGCGGCGCCGGAAGGCCTGCACCAGCGGCGGGGTCAGCACCCGGGCGATGCGCGGCGGCAGGCCGACCACCACCTTGCCGGTCGGCGTTTCGCGCAGGGTCTGCAGGTCCTGCTTGGCGCGGTCGGCCAGCGCCAGCAGGGCGCGCGCGTGCTCCAGGAAGCGCAGGCCGGCCTCGGTCGGCTCGGCGCCGCGGCCGTTGCGATAGAGCAGGTGCTGGCCCAGCTCCAGTTCCAGCAGGCGCACCTGGCGGCTCAACGTGGGCTGGGCCACGTCGAGCATTTCGGCGGCGCGCGAGAAGCTGCGCCGCTCGGCGACGCGCACGAAGTATTCGATCTGCTTGAGGTCCATGGGAAGGCGGGCGGCGCAATATCCATACGGATATCTAAATTTTCTATATCTGAAATCAAAGATATAGCATTGTTAAGCGAGGCGCAATCCGCGAGCATGGCGTTTTCCCCGTTGGATCCCGCCGTGCCCGATTGCCGTCCTCCGCTTGCCACGCCCTCCCGTCCCCGCCACGCGCTGCCGGCCGGGGCCTGCGACACGCACTGCCACGTGTTCGGTCCGGCCGATGTGTTCCCCTATGCCGAGGGCCGTTCCTACACGCCGCCCGACGCGCCCTACGCCAGGATGGCGGCGCTGCATGCGCACCTGGGCGTGCAGCGCGCGGTGGTGGTGCAGGCCAACTGCCACGGCAACGACCATGCCGCGCTGCTCGACGCGCTGGCGCAGAGCCAGGGCCGCTACCGCGGCGTGGCGCTGCTGGGGGCGGACGCCACCGCCGCCAGCGTGCGGCAGCTGCATGACGGCGGCGTGCGCGGGGCGCGCTTCAACTTCGTGCCGCACCTGGGCGGCGCGCCCGATCCGGCGGTGTTCGACCATGTCATCGGCCTGATCGCGCCGCTGGGCTGGCATGTCTGCGTGCACCTGGACGGCGCCATGCTGCCCGAGCTGCTGCCGCGCCTGCGCGCGCTGCCGGTGCCGTTCGTGGTCGACCACATGGGCCGCATCAAGGCGGCCGATGGACTGGACGCGCCGGCGTTCCGCGCCTTGCTGGCGCTGGAGCGGGTGCCGCAGGCCTGGGTCAAGGTCTCCGGCATCGACCGCATCGCCTCGGGCAAGCGCCCCTTTGCCGAAGGCATCCCGTTCGTGCGCGCCCTGGTGGACGCGCTGCCCGAGCGCACGCTGTGGGGCACCGACTGGCCGCATCCGAACGTGGCGGGCGACATGCCCGACGACGGCGAACTGGCCGACGCTTTTTTCCTGGCCTGCCCGGACGCGGAAACGCGCCGGCAGGTCCTGGTGGACAACCCGGCGCGTCTCTACGGCTTCCTGTAGCCGCGCCATCGCCCGATTTCGGGCAACAAGAAAACACGACATCCCGAGGAGACAATCCATGTTCAAGAAAATCGTATTCGCCGGCCTGCTGGGCCTGGCCAGCCTGGGCCCCACGGCGCACGCCGATGGTCCGGTGCGCCTGATCATCGCCTTCCCGCCGGGCGGCCCGGTGGACCTGGTCGGCCGGGTGCTGGCCGAACAGCTGGGCAAGGAGCTCAAGCAATCGGTCATCGTCGAGAACAAGGCCGGCGCCAACGGCAACATCGCCGCGGCCTACGTGGCCAAGGCCCCGGCCGACGGCTCGGTGCTGTTCCTGACCAGCGTCGGCGCGGTGTCCATCAGCCCGGCCCTGTACAAGGACCTGCCGTATGACCCGGTGCGCGATTTCGCGCCGGTGTCGCGCGTGGTCAACAACGCCACCGTGTTCGTGGTGAATCCGGCCAACCCGGCCACCGACGCGGCCGACTTCGTCAAGCGCTCGCAGGCGGCGTCGCAGTCCGCTGCGATCGGCTCGTCGGGCATCGGCAGCATCCCGCACCTGACGCTGGAAATGTTCGCCGACGCCAGCAAGGCCAAGGTGCTGCACGTGCCGTACAAGGGCGCCGCGCCGGTGATCAACGACGTGCTGGGCAACCAGGTGAACGGCTTCTTCGGCGACGTGCCGGGCCTGATCGGCCACATCCAGAGCGGCAAGCTCAAGGCGCTGGGCATCGCCGCGCCGACCCGTCATCCGCTGCTGCCGGACGTCAAGACGCTGGCCGAGCAGGGCATTGCCGGCGTCGAATCGAACAACTGGTATGGCATCGTCGCGCCCGCCGCCACGCCGCCGGCCACGGTCGAGAAACTGAACCAGGCCCTGCGCGCCGCGCTGGGCAACGAGGCGGTGCGCGCCAAGCTCGAGAAGTTCGGCGCCCAGGCCGCGCCCAGCTCGCCGCAGGAACTGGCGGCGCTGATCGCCGCCGACCGCGAGAAGTGGGGTTCGCTGATCCAGCGCAAGAACATCCGTCCGGAGTGAGCATGAGCGACTGCCGAGTCTCGCCGGTCGCGCCGGGCACCCGCCCGGCCCTGGCCGAAATGGAAGCGCGCATCGCGGCCGCGCGCGGCCGCATCTCGCCGCTGTACCAGGTGCTGCTGAACAGCCCCGCCGTGGTGCAGGGCTGGGAAGCGATGCTGACCGCGATCCGCCTGAACACGTCGCTGTCGCCGCGGGTGCGCGAGCTGATCATCCTGCGCGTGGCGACGCTGAACAACGCGCCCTACGAGTTCGACGCGCATGTGCCGCACGCCCTGGCGGCGGGCATGCCGCAGGCGGTGGTGGACCAGTTGCGCGGCGGGCCGCGCGCGGACGCGGTGCAGGGGCTGGAGGCGGGCGAGGCCGACGTGCTGGCCCTGACCGACGCCATGACCCGCGACATCGAGGTGCCGGACGCGCTGTTCGCGCCGCTGCGGGCGCGCTACAACGACCAGGAACTGGTCGAGTTGACCGCGACGGTGGCGGCCTACAACATGGTGTCGCGCTTCCTGGTGGCGTTGCGCGTCGGGCACTGAAAGGAGCTTTGCATGGACAAGACGGTATTGCTGGTGTCGCTGGGCGAGCGTTTCGACGCGGCGCGCGCGGCCGACATGGCGCAACGCCTGACCGAGGGCCTGGACGGCGTGCGGCTGCGCGCTTTCGCCGCGGTCGAAGAGGATGACACCTACGTGTACGTCGACGGCGACGCCGCCGGCCAGCCGGAGGTGCAGGCCCGGCTGGCCGAGCTGTTCCCGGGGGCGCAGGCGCGCGTGCTGCACCTGACCCTGGACCTGGCAGGCGCCTCGGCCGGCTTGGATGCGCCCTGGCACTACATCGTCGAGACCGACGTGCTACCCGAGGCCGAGGCGGACCTGAATGCCTGGTACGACCAGGAACACCTGCCGGGGCTGGCCTCGGTGCCCGGCACCGTGCGCGCGCAGCGCTACGAGTGCCGCGACCAGGGGCCGCGCTATCTGGCCTGCTATGACCTGGAGACGCGCGAGACCTTCGGCAGCCCGCCGTGGCTGGCGGTGCGCGCCACCGACTGGAGCAGCCGGGTGCGGCCGTCGTTCCGCAACACGCGCCGCACCATGTTCCAGAAGATTCTTTGACATAGAAGAACGAGGAGACAACGATGAGCAAGCGATGGGCGAAGGTGGTGCTGTGGGGCGCGTTGAGCGCGGCCGGGGTGTCGCTGGCCGCGCAGGCCGCGCCGACGCCTGCCGCGGCAGCGGCTGCCGACAAGGTCGAGCGGGTCACGGTGCTGCCGGGCAACGGCGCCCGCATCGAGGTGCTGGTGCAGGGCCAGGGCCCGGCCCTGGTGCTGCTGCCGTCGCGCGGCCGCGGCCAGGAGGATTTCGATGACCTGGCGGCGCGCCTGGCGCAGGCCGGCTACCGCGTGCTGCGGCCCGAGCCGCGCGGCATCGGCGGCAGCAGCGGGCCGATGAAGGACATCACGCTGCACGACCTGGGCAACGACATGGCGGCGGTGATCCGCGATGTCGCCAAACAGCCGGTGGTGATGATCGGGCACGCGTTCGGCAACTGGGTGGCGCGCACCACGGGCGTGGACCACCCCGACCTGGTGCGCGGCGTGGTGATCGTGGCGGCCGCGGCCAAGAAGTACCCCGCCGGCCTGAGCGAGCACGTCGATCGCAGCGCCGACCTGTCGCTGCCCGACGCCGAGCGCCTCAAGTCGATCCAGTACGCCTTCTTCGCGCCGGGCCATGACGCCAGCGTCTGGCTCAACGGCTGGTACCCCGAGGTCAGCGAGAGCCAGCGCCTGGCCGGCAAGGCCACGCGCCAGTCGGACTGGTGGTCGGGCGGCAGCAAGCCGCTGCTCGACCTGCAGGCGGGCGCCGACCTGTTCAAGCCGGAATCGACCCGCAACGAGATCCGCGACGAATTCGGCGAGCGCGTCTCCGTGGTGGTGATCCCGGGCGCCGGCCATGCGCTGGTGCCGGAGGAACCGCAGGCGGTGGCCGACGCCATCGTGCGCTGGGAAAAGTCGCTCAAGCCCTGACGGCCGCGTCTGGCATGGGCAAAAAAAAGCAGCCCCGCGGGGTTGCTTTTTTCATGGGCGCGCCGCTTACTTGAGCTGGCCCAGCAGCAGGAATTCCATCAGCGCCTTCTGCACGTGCAGGCGGTTCTCGGCCTCATCCCAGACCACGCTCTGCGGGCCGTCGATGACTTCGCCGGTGACTTCCTCGCCGCGGTGGGCGGGCAGGCAGTGCATGAACACGGCCTGGGGATCGGCGGCGGCCATCATCTCGGCGTCCACGCACCAGTCGGCGAAGGCGGCGCGGCGCTCTTCGTTCTCGGCCTCGTAGCCCATGCTGGTCCAGACGTCGGTGGTGACCAGGTGCGCGCCCTGGCAGGCCTGCATCGGGTCCTTGAACTGGCGCAGCACCTTGTCGGACGGCGAACCGATGCGGGCGGCTTCGAGCTCGTAGCCGGCCGGGGTCGACACATGCAGCGTGAAGCCCAGCATCTCGGCGGCCTGCAGCCAGGTGTAGGCCATGTTGTTGGCGTCACCGACCCAGGCGACCGTCTTGCCGGCGATGGGGCCGCGGTGCTCGATGTAGGTGAAGATGTCCGCCAGGATCTGGCAGGGGTGGAATTCGTTGGTCAGGCCGTTGATCACGGGCACGCGCGAGTGCGAGGCGAAGCGCTCGATGCGGGTCTGCTCGAACGTGCGGATCATGACGATGTCGACCATGCGCGAGATGACGCGCGCGGTGTCCTCGATGGGCTCGGAGCGGCCCAGCTGGGAATCATTGGAGGTCAGGTTGATGACCGAGCCGCCCATCTGGTACATGCCGGCCTCGAACGAGACGCGGGTACGGGTGCTGGCCTTTTCGAACACCATCGCCAGCGTGCGGTCGTGCAGCGGCATGTGGGGTTCGTAACGCTTGAATTTTTCCTTGATCAGCCGCGCGCGGTCCAGCACGTAGGCGATCTCGGCGGACGAGAAGTCCTTGAACTGCAGAAAGTGCCGCAAGGGGCCGTTTTGAGTCGTGGGAGGAGTCATGGTGATGTCGCAGGTCATTGGGCCCGGACGGGCTCGTGGCCCGGGCGGGAGGTTGATTATGGATGTTCGGCCAGGAACTGTCGAATCAGCGGCGCCAGGATGTCGACGACCTGGTCGGCTTCGGCGCGCGACAGGACCAGCGGCGGCAGCAGGCGGACGACGCGGTCGCGGGTGACGTTGATCAGGAGGCCCGCTTCCAGGGCGCGCAGCGCCAGCACGCCACAGGGACGGGTCAGCTCGATGCCCAGCATCAGGCCGCGCCCGCGCACCTCGGCCACGCCGGGCAGGCCGGCCAGTTCCTGCGCCAGCCGCGCCTTCAGGTGGCCGCCGACGGCATGGGCGTTGTCCAGCAGGTGTTCCGATTCCAGCGCGTCCAGCACCGCCAGGCCGGCCGCGCAGACCAGCGGGCCGCCGCCGAAGGTGGTGCCATGGCTGCCGGGGGTGAAGACGCCCGCCGCGGGGCCGGCGGCCAGCATCGCGCCGATCGGCACGCCGCCGGCCAGGCCCTTGGCCAGGGTCATGACGTCCGGCACGATGTCGGCCCACTGGTGGGCGAACCATTTGCCGGTGCGGCCGATGCCCGACTGGACTTCGTCGATCATCAGCAGCCAGCCGCGCTCGGTGCATAGCTGCCGCACGTCGCGCAGGAAAGCGGCGTCAGAGGGACGGATGCCGCCTTCGCCCTGCAGCGCTTCCAGCAGCACGGCGGCGACGCGCGGCTCGGCGTCGCCGGCCGCGCGGATCGCGGCGGCGTCGTTGTACGGCACCTGGATGAAGCCCGAGGGCAGGGGCTCGAAGCCCTTGCGCGCCTTGTCGCTGCCGGTGGCCGCCAGCGTCGCCAGGGTGCGCCCGTGCCAGGACGAATCCATGGTGATGATGTGGGCGTGGGTGTTGCCGCGCTGGTAGGCGTAGTAGCGCGCCAGCTTGATGGCGGCCTCGTTGGCCTCGGAGCCGCTGTTGTTGAAGACCACGTCGCGCATGCCGGACAGCCGCGCCAGGCGCGCGGCCAGCTCAGTCTGCTGCGGGACTTCGTAGATGTTGGAGGTGTGGATGACGCGCGCGGCCTGCTCGCTGATGGCCGCGACCAGCCGGGGATGGGCGTGGCCCAGACAGGAGACGCCGATGCCCGCCAGCGCGTCCAGGTACTTGCGGCCCTGCGCGTCCCACAGCCAGACGCCCTGGCCGTGCGTGAACGCGACCGGCAACCGGGCGTAGATATTGGCCAGAGGCGAGGTCATCACGGGTCCTCCTGGGCATTTTTCCCTGGGCGAAGCGCCTTTCGGGACAGGGCAAAGGATCAATCATATACAATTCGCGGCGCGGGGCGCATGTTTGATCACGCCGAAGATCCGGCTCAGTGAAGGGCGTCCCGTAGTGAAGAATCCATGGCAACTCGCGTCAGACAATTCGTAATTCATGGCGTTACCGAAAGCGGTAGCCGATTTCGCCCCAGCGACTGGGCGGAGCGGCTCGCCGGCGTAATGGCACAGTTCCGGCCCGCCGGCTGTGCGGGTAACCACCTCACCTATTCGCCCTACGTGCTCCCCGTCGTGATCGACGGCGTGCGCGGCATCGTGGTCGACCTGCGCTTGCGCGATCTCGAACCGCTGGCGTACAAGTTCGTGGTGGATTTCGCCCGCGACAACCACCTCAAGACGGAAGAACGCGAAATCTAGGCCAGCCGAAACCACAAAGCGCCCGAACCGGGCGCTTTTCCATTTCAGGCTTGCCACTCCAGGCCACGCCCCATTCGCCGGGGGCGCGCCGTCTCCTACCCGCGCGCCGCGCCAGCCCGCGCGCCGCCGCGGGGATCGCCCGCTACGTGCCGTAGCGGTCGAGGATCTTGCGGATGTCGCGCACGCCCGCGCCGTCCGGACTGAGCAGCGCGCGCGCCGTGACCGACTCCAGGTGATGCCCCAGCAGATGCAGCACGTGCTTTTCGTCGCGCGCGCGCAGGCCGGCGACGATCTCGCGGTGCTCGCTGACCGCGCATTCGCTCGAATGCGGCCGGCCGTAAAGCGCCAGGATCAATGAGCAGCGCGACACGATCTCATTGACGTAGCGGGCGTAGACCGCGTTGCCCGACAGTTCCGCCATCAGGATGTGGAATTCGCCCGACAGGCGGATCGATTCGTTGACGCTGTTGCGCGAGCGCGCGGCCTCTTCCTGCGCCACATGCTGTTCCAGCCGCGCCAGCCCGGCCTCGGTGACGTGCTGCACCAGCCGGCTCGCGACGTCGCGTTCGAGGCAGCGGCGCGCCTCGAAGATGTCGTGCGCTTCTTCCAGGCTGGGGCGCGCCACCGCCGCGCCGCGATTGGGGCGCAGGTCGACCAGGCCTTCGCTGAACAGGCGCGTCAGCACGCCGCGCACGATCGTGCGGCTGACGCCGAAGCGCTCGCCGATGACGTCTTCGGGCAATTTGTCGCCCGGCAGCAAGGCCTGCTCGATGATCGCTTGCCGCAAGTTTTTGTATACGATTTCCGTGCGGTTCACGTCTTTCCGTGCGGGCTCTGGCACCGCGGGAATGGGGGCCGTCATCTGGGTCTGATCTCCGATGCCTGCGCGTTCCGGTGGCGGGAATCTGCCGGCAAACCGCGCCGGTGCGCACTTTTCTAGGTGTGAAACAGCATACACCATCGGCCGCTAAGGGTTAGCGATAGCTTGAAGCGTCGGACCAACGGCGTACATTGTCGGCATAAATCGTATACAAACATTTATACAAAATTCAGGAAGCTGTGGGTTTTGCATGAACGGCTTTGTATACAAACCATCAGGGGTTTGATTCATGTCCGCAGCACCCGCCGTCCTTCCCGACCGCCTGGCCGTCACGCCCAGCCGCTTGCTGGTGATCAATGGCAACACCACCGCCGACCTTACCGCCAGCCTGGCCGGGCAGGCGCGCGCCTTTTTCGGCGACGCGGCCCGGGTGCATGCCGTGACGGTGCCGTTCGGGCCCGCCTATATCGCCAGCCGGGCGCAGGCCGCGGTGTCGGCCCACGCCGTCTGCGAAACCGCCGAGCGCGAGGCCGCCCTGGCCGAGGCCGCCGGCGAGCCGTTCGACGCCTGTCTGCTGGCCTGTTTCGGCGAGCCCGGCATCGGCGCGGTGCGCGAGCGCCTGCGCATGCCGGTGGCCGGCATGGCCGAGGCCGCCATCCTGACCGCCCTGCAGCGCGGCGACCGCTACGCCATCGTGACGGTGGGCCGGCTGTGGCCGGGCATGCTGCGCGAGCAGATCCGCCAGCTCGGGCTGGAGTCACGCTGCGCCGGCCTGCTGGCGCTGCCGGGCAACGCGCTCGACTACGTCACGCGCTCGCCCGCGACCATTGCCGCCGTCGGCCAGGCGCTGGACGACGCGGTGGCCCTGGGCGCCGACGTCGTGATCGTGGCCGGCGCCGCGCTGGCGGGTTTCCTGCCCAGCCTGCCGCGCCTGCCCGCCGTACCCGTGATCGATTCCTACCGCGCCGCGCTGTCGCAAGTGCAGGCGCTGGCCACGCTCGAGCGCGCCCAGCGCCAGGCGGCGGGCCGCTGACCGACATTGCCGCCCGCCGCCACGCCGGCGGGCGCCGCCGTATTCCCGATGTATCCCATACCCAACCGCTAGGGAGAATGCTCATCATGAAGACGTTGCTGAAGTGGACCGCCGGGGCCGTGATCGCGCTATCGGCCATCACCGGGGCATCCGCCGCCAACACCCTGAAGTGGGGCGCCGCCCGCGACCTCGATTCGCTCGATCCGTATTCCTACGGCAGCACCTTCAACCTGGCGTTCCTGAACCACGTGTACGAAGCGCTGATCCGCTACGACGACAAGTTCAACATCACGCCGGCGCTGGCCGAGTCGTGGGAGTCGCCGTCGCCGACGGTGCTGCGCTTCCACCTGCGCCGCGGCGTCAAGTTCCACAACGGCGCGCCATTCTCGGCCGACGACGTGGTGGCGTCCATGACCCGTGTGTCCGACGACGCCTCGCCGCTCAAGGGCAACCTGCCGGCCTTCAAGGCGGTGCGCAAGGTCGATGACTACACGGTCGACATCGAGATGACGCATCCGTATCCGCTGATGCTCAACGACCTGACCAACATCTTCATCTTCAACCGCCAGTGGCTGGTAGACAACAACAGCCTGAAGCCGACCGACGCGGCCAAGAAGATCGAAGGCTACGCCACCCACAACGCCAACGGCACCGGCCCGTTCAAGGTCGAGTCGTACCGGCCCGACACGCGCACCGTGCTGGTGGTGAACCCGGACTGGTGGGACAAGCCGCGCCACAACCTGGACCGCATCGAGTTCACGCCGATCGCCTCGGCGCCGACGCGGGTGGCGGCGCTGCTGTCGGGCGACATCAACTTCACCGAGAACGCGCCGCTGCAGGACCTGGACCGCCTGCGCGCCGCGCCCAACGTCAAGGTGCTGGCCGCGACCGAGCTGCGCACGCTGTATTTCGGCTTCAACCTGGGCGACAAGCTGGTCGGCTCCAACATCACCGACAAGAACCCGCTCAAGGATCTGCGCGTGCGCCAGGCGCTGTACATGGCGCTGTCGCCCGAGCTGCTGCAAAAGCGCGTGATGCGCGGCCTGTCGCGCACCACCGGCGCGCTGGTGGCGCCGTCGATCCCGGGCTATGACGCCAGGCAGGAGGAACGCCTGCCGTTCGACGCCGCCCGCGCCAAGAAGCTGCTGGCCGAGGCCGGCTATCCGGACGGGTTCACGTTGTCGCTGCTGTGCTCGAACGACATGTTCGTCAACGAAGAGGAACTGTGCCAGGCCGCCGCCTCGATGTGGGCGCGCATCGGCGTGAAGGCCTCGCTGGCCAGCGGCCCGCGTTCGCTGCAGAACCCCAAGCGTTCGCGCGGCGAGTTCGACATCACCATCCACGGCTGGGCCAATGAGCCGCAGATCGACGCGCTGTCGATCCTGCTGCAGGTGATGCACAGCCGCACCGGCCCGGCCGGGGTCTTCAACTGGGGGCAGTGGGGCGATCCGGCGCTGGATGCGCGCATCGACGCCGCCGCCGCCGAGATGGACCGGCCCAAGCGCGTGCAGATGATGACCGACATCCTGCAGACCCTGCACGACGACGTGCGCTTCCTGCCGCTGCACCAGCAGCCCATGGCCTGGGCGGTGGGCGCCAACGTCGGCGACGTGCTGCAGATGCCGGACAACAAGGCGCGGCTGTGGACGGTGCGCATGAAGTGAGGCCCCGCCGGCCGCCCACGCGGCCGGACGCGGGATGCTTGAGGCTGACAGGAGGCGCACATGCTGGCGTTCATAGTTAGGCGGGTCTGCAATGCGGTCGGCGTGATGCTGGCGGTGGCATTGCTGGCTTTCGTGATTTTCCGTTTCGTCGGCGATCCGGTCGACATGATGCTCAACGAGCAGGCCTCGCAGACGCAGCGCGACGAGCTGCGCGAGCGGCTGGGCCTGAATGCCTCGGTCGGCATGCAGTTCGTGCACTTCGTCGCCAACGCGGCGCGCGGCGAGTTCGGCATTTCGTACCGCAACCAGCAGGATGTGTTCGCGCTGGTGGCCGAGCGCTTCCCGGCGACGTTCGAGCTGGTGATGATGGCGACGCTGCTGTCCTTGGTGATCGGGGTGCCGCTGGGCGTGCTGACCGCCATCTACCGCAAGTCGCGCCTGGCGCAGGCGCTGCAGTTCGTCTCGATCCTGGGGATTTCGCTGCCCAGCTTCGTGGTCGGCATCATGCTGATCCTGGTGTTTTCGGTGCAGCTGGGCTGGCTGCCGGGCTTCGGCCGCGGCGACACGGTGCGCATCGGCGGCTGGACCACCGGCCTGCTGACGCCGTCGGGCCGGGCCGCGCTGGTGCTGCCGTCGATCACGCTGGCGCTGTTCCAGATCACGCTGATCATGCGGCTGGTGCGGGCCGAGATGCTGGAGACGCTGCGCACCGAGTTCATCAAGTTCGCGCGCGCCCGCGGCCTGCCGGACCGGGTGGTGCATTTCCGGCTGGCGCTGCGCAATTGCCTGATGCCGGTCATCACCGTGACCGGCATGCAGATCGGCAACCTGATCGCCTTCGCGCTCATCACGGAAACCGTGTTCCAGTGGCCCGGCATGGGCCTGCTGTTCATCCAATCGGTCATGTTCGTGGACATTCCCGTCATGGCCGCCTATCTGGTGATCGTGTCCTTCATCTTCGTGGCGCTGAACACGCTGGTGGACATGATGTACGGCGTGGTCGATCCGCGCCTGCGCAGCCAGCACGTCAAGGGAGGCGCCAATGCTCACTAAACCGATGTCGAACGCGGGCCGTGGCCGGCTGGCGCGCTTCTTCCAGGGCGACCTGTGGTGGAGCCTGCGGCAGGATCCGGTGGCGATGGGGGCGGGCGTGGTGTTGATCGCCGTGGTGCTGCTGGCGCTGTTCGCGCCGTGGATCGCGCCGCAGAACCCCTACGACCTGGCGCAGCTGGACCTGCTCAACGCCGAGCTGCCGCCGCGCTGGATCGCGGGCGGCGAGGCCCAGTTCCTGCTGGGCACCGACACCCAGGGGCGTGATGTCTGGTCGGCGATCCTGTATGGTTCGCGCATGTCGCTGGTGATCGGGCTGGCCACCGTGGTGCTGTCGCTGGCGATCGGACTGCTGGTGGGGCTGGCGGCCGGCTATTTCGGCGGCTGGATCGACAACGCGCTGATGCGCCTGGGCGACACGCTGCTGAGCATTCCCACCATCCTGGTGGCGATCCTGGTGACGGCGGTGTTCCGGCAGCTGCTGCCGCCGGGCCTGCGCGAGACGCTGTCGTCGGTGATCCTGATCTTGGCGATCTCGATGACCAACTGGGTGCAGTACGCCCGCACCGTGCGCGCCTCGGCGCTGGTCGAGCGCGGCAAGGAATACGTGCAGTCGGCCCGGCTGATCCGGGTCAGCCCGCTGCGCATCATGCTGACGCATATCCTGCCGAACACGCTGACGCCCGTGATGGTGACCGCCACCCTGAACCTGGGCCTGGCGATCCTGATCGAGGCCACCCTGAGCTTCCTGGGCGTGGGCATGCCGCCGACCGAACCGTCGCTGGGCACCCTGATCCGGCTGGGCAACCAGTTCCTGTTTTCCGGGCAATGGTGGGTGGTGGTGTTTCCCGCCGTGTACCTGAGCCTGGTCGTGCTGGTGGTGAACCTGCTGGGCGACTGGCTGCGCGACGCCCTCAACCCCCGCCTGCGCTGAGCGCGGCAAGAACGGACACAAGAGAACCATGGACAACGCAACCCTGTATACCCATGTCCGCCCGGCGGGCGGCGCATCTACCTCGGTGCTGGTGCGCAACGGCCGCTTCGAGGCCGTCGATGGCGCGGTGCCGGACAGCGTGCCGCGCGTCGATGGCGGCGGCGCGCTGCTGCTGCCCGGCCTGATCGACGCCCATGCCCACCTGGACAAGACCATGTATGGCATGCCCTGGTACCGCAACGAGGTGGGCCCGCGCCTGATCGACAAGATCGAGAACGAACGCGTCGAGAAGCGCCGCCTGGGCATCGACCCGTACCGCCAGTCGGCGCGCCAGATCGTGATGTCGGTGGCCGACGGCACCAGCCATATCCGCAGCCACGTCGATGTCGATACCGACATCGGGGTCGCCGCGATCGAGGGCGTGATGCGCGCCCGCGACCAATACCGCGACCAGATCGACGTGCAGATCGTGGCGTTTCCGCAGAGCGGGCTGCTGATCCGCCCGGGCACGCTGGAGCTGATGGAGCAGGCCCTGCGCCTGGGCGCCGACGTGGTCGGCGGGCTGGATCCGGCCGGCATGGACCGCGACCCCAAGGGCCACCTGGACGCGATCTTCGCGCTGGCCGACAAGCACGGCAAGCCGATCGACATCCACCTGCACGAGGCGGGCGAGCTGGGCGCGTTCTCGATGCAGATGACCATCGACCGGGTGCTGGCGCTGGGCATGCAGGGCAAGGTGACGCTGTCGCATTCGTTCTGCCTGGGCATGCCCGATGCGCAGGCGGTGCAGGGACTGGTGGACGGGCTGCTGGAGGCGGGCGTGCACATCATGACCACGGGCTCGGCCTCGCGCCCGGTGCCCAACGTGGCGCGGCTGCACGCGGCCGGGGTCATCGTCTGTACCGGCAATGACGGCATGCGCGACACCTGGGGCCCCTATGGCAAGCCCGACATGCTGGAACGCACCATGCTGGTGGGCCTGCGCAACAACTTCCGCCGCGACGACGAACTGGCGCTGGCGCTGCATGTGGCCACCTATGGCAATGCGCGCGTCATGGACCTGGCGGACTACGGCCTGGCGCCGGGCTGCCACGCCGACTTCGTGCTGGTCGACGCGGAAACGGTGGCCGAAGCCATCGTCTCGCGGCCGGTGCGCAAGCTGGTCGTCAAGCGCGGCCAGGTGGTGGCGCGCGATGGCCGCGCGCTGGCGGAGGCGCCGTGATGGCCGCCCGCGACGACGCCACGCTGCTGACCGCGCGCTGGGTGGTCGGCCACGAAAACGGCCGCCACTGCCTCTACGAGAACGGCGAGGTGGTGTTCCAGGGCGACCGCATCGTCTACGTCGGCCCGCGCTATCCCGGCGCGGTGGCGCGGCGCCACGACTACGGCCGCGCCCTGATCGGCCCGGGCTTCGTCGACCTGGACGCGCTGTCGGACCTGGACACGACCATCCTGGGTTTCGACAACTCGCCGGCCTGGCGCAAGGGCCGCATCTGGCCCGACACGTACATGCAGCGCGGCCCGTACGAGATGTATACGCCGGACGAACTGGCGTTCCAGAAGCGCTACGCCTTCGCCCAGCTGATCCGCAACGGCATCACCACCGCGCTGCCGATCGCCTCGCTGTTCTACCGCGTGTGGGGCGAGACCCGCGATGAATTCCTGTCGGCGGCGCGCACCGCCGGCGAACTGGGGCTGCGCGTCTACCTGGGGCCGGCCTATCGCAGCGGCCACACCTATGTGGACGGGGAAGGGCGCATCCGCTGCCACTACGACGCGGCGCGCGGCATGGCCGGGCTGGAGCAGGCGATGGCGTTCGCCGACGAGGTCGAGGGCCTGTACGACGGCCGGGTGCGCGCCATGCTGTCGCCGGACCGCATCGAGACCTGCACGCCCGAGCTGCTGCGCGCCTCGGCCGCCGCGGCACGCGAACGCGCCATCCCGATCCGCCTGCATTGCTGCCAGTCGCGCCTGGAATACGACCTGGTGCGGGAACAGCACGGCATGAGTCCGCCCGAATGGCTGCGCAGCCTGGGCTTCCTGTCCGAGCGCGCGCTGCTGCCGCACGGCACCTATGTGTCCGGCTCGCGCCAGATCGAGCGGCCGGGGCAGGACCTGGAGATCATCCGCGACGGCGGCGCCACCGTGGTGCACTGTCCGCTGGTGTCGGCGCGCCACGGCGCCACGCTGGAATCGTTCGCCCGCTACCGCAAGCTGGGCGTGAAGATCGGCATGGGCACCGATACCTGGCCGCCGGACATGGTGCTGAACATGCAGGTCGGCCTGATGCTGTGCCGGGTGATGGACCAGTCCACCGAGGCGGTGCGCTCGGAGGACTACTACGACGCCGCCACGCTGGGCGGGGCCGACGCGCTGGGCCGCGCCGACCTGGGACGGCTGGCGCCGGGCGCCAAGGCCGACATCGTGGTGTTCGATTTTTCCCACGACCGCAACGGCCAGCTGATCGATCCGATCCAGACGCTGATGGTCGGCGGCAGCGGCCGCGATGTGTCGCAGGTGGTGATCGACGGCCGCTTCGTCATGGTCGACGGCCGTATTGCCGGCTTCGACGCCCGGCTGGCGCAGGACCAGGCGCAAGCGCAGTTCGACCGGCTGGTGGCGCGCTATCCCGACCGCACCTGGGGCCATCCGCCGGTCGACGAGATCTTTTCCTCCAGTTATCCGCGATTCCCGGGGAGCCCGTCATGACGACCGTTCCGAATCCCGCCGCGCCCACCCTGTCGGTGCGCGGCCTGTCGGTGGAATTTCCCACCCGCCACGGCATCCTGGTGGCCACGCGCGACATCAGTTTCGACATCCAGCCGGGCGAGATCCTGGGCATGGTGGGCGAGTCCGGCGCCGGCAAGTCGCTGACCGGCATGGCCGTGATCGGCCTGCTGGAACCGCCGGGCCGCCTGGGCGGCGGCGAGATCCACCTGGCTGGCCGCCGCATCGACAACCTGTCGGCCCGCGCGCGCCAGCAACTGCGCGGCAAGGAGATCGGCGCGATCTTCCAGGATCCGCTGACCAGCCTGCACCCGCTGTTCACCGTGGGCGACCAACTGGTCGAGACCATCCGCCACCACGACAAGGTGTCGTCCGCCGCGGCCCGCCAGCGCGCGCTCGAACTGCTGCTGGCGGTCGGCATTCCGGCGGCGGACCGCCGCATCGACCACTATCCGCACCAGTTTTCTGGCGGCATGCGCCAGCGGGTGGTGATCGCGCTGGCGCTGGCGGCGCGGCCGCGGCTGATCATCGCCGACGAGCCGACCACCGCGCTGGACGTGTCGGTGCAGGCGCAGATCACCGCGCTGCTGCGCCGGCTGTGCCGCGAGCAGGGCACCTCGGTGCTGCTGGTGACGCACGACATGGGCGTGATCGCCGAGACCGCCGACCGCGTGGCGGTGATGTACGCCGGCCGCATCGTCGAGATCGGCCCGGTGCTGGAGGTGCTGCGGCGCCCCGGCCATCCGTATACGCAGGGCCTGATGAACGCGATTCCCGGCCTGCGCCAGCGCGCCGCGCGCCTGAACCAGATCGACGGCGCCATGCCGCGCCTGCACGCGATGCCGGACGGCTGCGCCTTCCATCCCCGCTGCGCCATGGCCGGTCCGCGCTGCGGCATGGACCGCCCGGCGCTGGCGTCCACCCCGTCGGGCGCGACCCTCAGCGCCTGCTGGCTGCACCAAGGAGGCGTTGCCCATGCCGCATGACGATGACATCCTGTTGCGGGCCGATGACCTGGCCTGCTGGTTCGACGTTTCGCCGCCCTGGCTCGAACGCACCCTGTCGCGCCAGCCGGCGCAGACGCTCAAGGCGGTCGACGGCGTGTCGCTGGCGGTGCCGCGCGGCACCACGCTGAGCATCGTCGGCGAGTCCGGCTGCGGCAAGTCGACGCTGGCCAAGCTGCTGGTGGGCCTGGTGGCGCCGACCCGCGGCACGCTGCGCTATGGCCGCAGCCGCACGGGCGGCGCGCTGCATCCGCAGATGATCTTCCAGGACCCGTACGCCAGCCTGAATCCGCGCTGGCGGGTGGGCGCGATCGTGGCCGAGCCCATCATCACGCTGGGCCTGCGCGCCACGCCGGCCGAGACGCGGCGCCGGGTTGAGGATCTGCTGACGTTGGTGGGCCTGTCGCCGAACGACGCGTCGCGCTATCCGCACGAGTTCTCGGGCGGCCAGCGCCAACGCATTTCGATCGCGCGGGCGCTGGCGACGGAGGCCGAGTTCCTGGTGTGCGACGAGCCGACCTCGGCGCTGGATGTGTCGGTGCAGGCGCAGATCCTGAACCTGATGGGCGATCTGCAGAAGGAGTTCGGGCTGACGTATGTGTTCATCAGCCACAATCTGTCGGTGGTGCGCCACGTGTCGGACCGGGTGGCGGTGATGTACCTGGGTCGGATCGTGGAACAGGCGCCGGCGGACGAGTTGTTCGATGCGCCGGAACATCCGTACACAAGAATGCTGCTGGACACGATTCCAGACCTGGACGCTCCCAGGCGCGACCGCGAGCCGATGGGCGGCGAGGTGCCGAACCCGATTCAACCGCCAGGCGGATGCACGTTTCATCCGAGATGTCCGGGGGCGAGGGCTGAGTGTCGGGAGAGGGCGCCGGAGGTGGCGGTGGTGGGGGGGCGTGAGGTGAGGTGTCATGCCGTGGAATGGGCGGTTCTGTAGGCGGCTTGATTGATTTCCTGGTGGGGGTTGGGGGCGGGCTTCGTAGGTCGCCCCTCGGTCGGGCGGACCCGATGGCGGGCGCCCACGATTGCGGTCCGGAGCGTTCGCTCCGGACTGCCCCTTCCTCATCCTCGTTGCCGCCTGCGGCGGCTGCCTTCGGATTCCGTCGGGCGCATCGAGGTTGCCCGCCATCGGGTCCGCCCGACCGAGGGGCTACGAGCGTGTTGGCTCGTTGCGCTGCTAGAGCTGTGTGCAGGGCATGAAACCTGCAGGGCTGCCCATCGCGGCCGCGCGGGCGGCCACGCTGGGCGTCTGTGTATTTGAAAGTGTGGCGGGTGCGCTGTGCGCGGGTGGCGAGCGGCTTTCTATTGATTCCGCACGTCAGGGGGGAGGGGCGGTGGTGGTCGGCGCGATGTGTGCCGTGTTGCGCGTGGCGAGCTTCGCGCGCCGACCACAAACAGTCTTGGTGCCAACGATCTCTCAATAGCACTCGATTTCGCCGCCGCCACACGCGATAGCGTCATCACCAACCGCAAGACCCCGCGTAAGCCTCAAAAGGCCGCCCGCACGGCCGCTTTGAGGCGGGCCTCGCCCCACCATTCATCGCAAGCGCGCAGCGGCATCCTCAATCGCAAGATGCCACGGATGCCCCCCGATGGCCGCCCGCGCGGCCGAGGAGGGTGACCAACGCAAGATCTTCCATTCCCAAAACCAAGCCGCATAAAAACACCAGCACCCCCACCCACACGCGAGAGCGTCATCCCTCAGACGCAAGACCCCGCGTAAGCCCCAAAAGGCCGCCCGCGCGGCCGGCCTGGGGCGGGCCCCGCAAATCCCTCTCCCCACACCTCGACGTAGCAGCGCCCCATACCTCGAAGCCAGTAGCCTGTTGCGGCGGGGTGGGCCGGGTGGGGCGCCGTCGATGCGCCCGACGGAATCCGAAGGCAGTCGCCGCAGGCGACAACGAGGATGAGGATGGGGCAGTCCGGAGCGAACGCTCCGGACCGCAATCGTTGGCGCCCCACCCGGCCCACCCCGCCGCAACAGGCGGCCTACGAAGCCACCGCCGCAATCAAAAACCCTACTTCGAATAAACCAAATCCCGTAGTCCCAACGACAACCCCGGCCAATAAGTAATCACCATCAGACAAACAATCACCACCCCCACAAACGGAATCAACGGCTTGATCAACCTCTCCAGCGGCAGCTTCGCCACCGCGCAGGCCGCGAACAGATTCACCCCGAACGGCGGCGTGATCATGCCCAGGGCCAGGTTGACCACCATGATGATGCCGAAGTGCACCGGGTCCACCCCGAACTTCAGCGCCACCGGCAGCAGCAGCGGGGCCAGCACCACGATCGAGGCCGAGGTCTCGATGAACATGCCGATCACGAACAGCGCCAGGTTCACGCCCATCAGGAACGAGAACTGGGTGTCGAACAGCTGCGCCAGCCACACGCCCAGCGCATCGGGGATGCCGGCGCGGTTCAGCAGGAAGCTGAAGACGCCGGCGTTGGCGATCACGAACATGATCACGGCCGTCGACACCACCGACTTGTGCAGCGTGTCCGACAGTTGCTTGAAGCTCAGGCGGCGGTAGACGAACTTGCCCACCACCACCGCGTACATCACCGCCACCACCGAGGCCTCGGTCGGGGTGAAGACGCCGCCGTAGATGCCGCCCAGGATGATCACCGGCATCATCAGCGCCAGCCAGGCGCGCTTGAAGGCTGGCCACAGCGGCAGGCGGCCTTCGCCGTCGCGCTTGCCCAGGTTGTTGCGCTTGGCGTAGAACCAGACGTAGAACATCAGCGCCACGCCGATCAGGATGCCGGGCATGACGCCGGCGATGAACAGCTCGCCGGTGGAGGTGTCGGTGGACACCGCGAACAGGATCATCGGGATCGACGGCGGGATGATCACGCCCAGCTCGGCCGCGCTGGCCTGCAATGACGCGGCGAAGGGCGCGGGGTAGCCGTGGCGGATCATGGCCGGGATCAGGATGGCGCCCACCGCGAAGGTGGTGGCGACGCTGGAGCCGGCGACCGCGGCGAAGATCATGCAGGTCAGCACGCAGGTGCAGGCCAGGCCGCCCTGGATGCCGCCGACCACGCTCTTGGCGAACTCCACCATGCGTTCTGAGATGCCGCCGGCTTCCATCAGGTTGCCGGCCAGGATGAAGAACGGAATGGCGACCAGCGGGTACTTATCCAGCGCGGCATAGAGCTGCTGGGCCACCACCAGCCAGGGCAGGTTGGCGGCGCCGACCCCCGCCAGGCTGGCCAGCCCGATCGACACGGCGACCGGCACGGACAGCCCGAAGAAAATCAGCATCGAGACAATCATTAATTGGGACATGGCGATATCGGCTGCTTGGATTCGGGACGGGGGCTCAACCCTGCGCGTCGTTGCGCACGGGCGTGTTGTCTTCCTCGCCGGCGCACCAGCGCGCCAGCACGGCGATGGCGGCGAGCGTCGCGCCCACCGGGATCGCCAGGTAGATCCAGGAAATCGAGATGTCCAGGCTGGGCACGTTCTGGAAACGCACGCGGTAGGTCATCTGGCCGCCGATCCAGGCGATGAAGCCGAGAAAGCCGGCGCAGACCAGGCCGATGACGGCTTCCAGGATGCGGCGGCGCATGCCGCCCAGCAGGTTGCGCAGCAGTTCGACGCTGATCATGGCGCCGTGGCGGAAGGCCAGGGCCACGCCCAGCAGCACCGTCCAGATCAGCAGGGCGCGGGTCAGCACCTCGCTCCAGTCGGCGGGCGAATGCAGCACGAAGCGGGCGATGACCTGGTAGAAGGCGGCGGCCGCGGCGGCCACCAGCAGGAGTTGGGCGATGACCGACACCAGTTTGAACAGGACGCGGTCGAAGGCGCAGAGCAGACGCATGAGGATTTCCAGGGGCGGATGACAGGGCGCGCGGCGCCAGGGGGCGGGCGGAAACCGTTTCCGTCCGCCACCCGTGGCCGTGCCGGCCTTGCGCTTACTTGGTGTCGCGGATCGACTCGATCAGCTTCTTGTCGAACTTCTTGTAGTACTCGGGGTAGGCCGGCTCGACGGCGGCGGCGAAGGCGGCGCGGTCGACTTCCGTGACCTGCATGCCTTCCTTCTTGAGCTGCTCGACGCCGGTCTTCTCGATGTTGTCGACGTAGGCGCGCATGGCCTGGGCCGATTCCTTGCCGGCCTTGTCGAACTTGGCCTTGTCCTCGGCCGACAGGCCGTCATAGACGTTGGACGACATCAGCACCAGCGCCGGGCCGTAGACGTGGCCGGTCAGCGCCAGGTACTTCTGCATCTGCGACAGCTTGGCCGAGGTGATGACCGACAGCGGGTTTTCCTGGCCGTCGATGGTGCCCTGCTGCAAGGCGGTGGCCACTTCCGGCCAGGCCATCGGGGTCGGCAGGATGCCGATCTGGCGGAAGGCGGTGATGTGGATCGGGTTTTCCGTGGTGCGGATCTTCAGGCCCTTGGCGTCGGCCGGCGTCTTGACCGGGCGCACGTTGTTGGTCAGGTGGCGGAAGCCCTGTTCGCCCCAGGCCAGCGCGATGATGCCGCGGCTGGGGAACTTTGCCAGCATATCCTGTCCGATCTTGCTGTCGAGCACGTTGCGGGCGTGTTGCAGGTCGCGCAGCAGGAAGGGGATGTCGAAGACGCCGGTCTCGGGCACGAAGTTCAGGGTGGCGCCGGTCGAGACGATGGCCAGGTCGATGGTGCCGATCTGCAGGCCCTCGATCACTTCGCGCTCGCCGCCCAGCGCGCTGTTGGCGAATTGCTGTACCTTGTACTTGCCGTTGCTGGATGCCTCGATCGACTTGGCCAGGGCGTCGGCGCCGGCGCCATAGTGCGACGACGTGGACAGGGCATAGGCCATCTTCAGGGGAGTCTGGGCCGAGGCGGCCAGGGGCGCGGCGACCGCGCAGGCGGCAAGGATCGTGGCCGCGAGCCAGGATTTACGCATTGTCTTCTCCAGGGATTCGGTATTTTTTTGCAGTGGGTGTGCGGCGCCGCAAGGCGCTTCGCGCATGATAGCGGGATTCGGCCCCCATTCCGGCCGTTGGTTAACATTGGCAGATGATGGATTTCCCTGATGTCTCACGGGCCAGGCGCCCCGGCTTTTGGACCACCCTGGCGCTGGGCGCCCGCATGATGATGCGCGACGCCCGCGCCGGCGAGCTGCGCCTGCTGGTGCTGGCCCTGGTGGTGGCGGTGGCCGCCGTCACCAGCGTCGGCTTCCTGGCCGACCGCGTCAGCCGGGCGCTGGAGCGCGACGCCGGGCAGATGCTGGGCGCCGACCTGGTGCTGGACGCCGACGAGCCCGTGCCCGCGGCCTTCCTGGACCAGGCGCGCGAGCGGGGCCTGGAAGTCTCCAGCACCTGGCAGTTCCCGTCCATGGTCAGCGCCGGCGACGGCGCCCAGCTCGCCGCCCTCAAGGCGGTCGAGCCGGGCTACCCGCTGCGCGGCGCCCTGCGGGTGACGGACGCGCCGTTCAATCCCGACGGTCCCACCCGCGACATCCCGCCCGAAGGCGCGGTCTGGGTGGACGGCCAGTTGCTGTCGCTGCTGGGCCTGAAGGTCGGCGACACCCTCAATGTGGGCGATGCCCACCTGCGCATCGACCGGGTCATCACCTATGAGCCCGACCGCGGCATGCAGTTCGTCAACGTCGCGCCGCGGGTGATGCTGCGGGCCAGCGACCTGCCGGCCACCGGGCTGATCGCGCCCGGCAGCCGCATCGGCTACGCCCTGCTGGTGGCGGGCCAGCCGGACGCGGTGGCCAACTACTCGGCCTGGCTCGGCCAGAACCTCAAGCGCGGCCAGAAGGTCGCCACGCTGGAATCGGGCCGGCCCGAGGTGCGCCGCACCCTGGACCGGGCGCAGCGCTTCCTGTCGCTGGTGGCGCTCCTGGCGGTGCTGATCTCGGCGGTGGCGGTGGCCCTGGCGGCCGGCCGCTACATGACCCGGCATCGCGACGGCATCGCCGTGATGCGCTGCCTGGGGGCGGTGCAGTCGCAGGTCTCGCGCATGCTGACCCTGGAATTCGCGCTGGTCGGCCTGTTCGCTTCGGCGGCGGGCTGCCTGCTGGGCTATGCGGTGCACCAGGTGCTGGTGATGCTGCTGGGCACGCTGATCGACACGACCCTGCCCGCGCCGTCGGCCATCCCGGCCCTGCAGGGGCTGCTGACCGGCCTCCTGCTGTTGCTGGGCTTCGCCCTGCCGGCCCTGGCGCAGTTGCGCCACGTGCCGCCGGCGCGGGTGCTGCGGCGCGACGCCGACGTCATCAGCGCCCGCAGCGCGCTCGGCTACGGCGTCGGCGCGGTCGGCTTCGCGCTGCTGATCTGGTGGTTCGCCGGCGACGCCAAGCTGGGCGGCGTGGTGGCGGGCGGGTTCCTGGGGGCGTTCGCGCTGTTCGCGCTGGTGGCCTGGCTCTGCATCCTGGGCCTGGCGCGCCTGCGCGGCCTGGCCGCCGGCCTGCCGGCGCTGCGGTTCGCGCTGGCCGGCGTGGTGCGCCGACGCGCCGCCACCATCACCCAGGTGTGCGCGCTGGCGGTGGGCCTGATGGCCCTGCTGCTGCTGGCCATGACCCGCACCGACCTGATCCAGGGCTGGCAGCGCACGCTGCCGCCGGACGCGCCCAACCGCTTCCTCATCAATGTGCAGCCCGACCAGCGCCAGGCCGTGACCGACGCGCTGACCCGCGAAGGGCTGGGCCAGATCGTGCTGTCGCCGATGGTGCGCGGCCGCCTGATCGCCGTCAACGGCAAGCCGGTGGGGCCGGACGACTACGAGGAGCCGCGCGCCAAGCGCCTGGTGGACCGTGAATTCAACCTGTCCTACGGCGAGCAGATGCCGTCGTCCAACCGCATCGAGGAGGGCCGCTGGCTCAAGCCGGGTTCGGCCGAGGTGTCGCTGGAGTCGGGCCTGGCCAAGACCCTGGGCATCAAGCTGGGCGACAAGATGACCTTCGACGTGGCCGGCCAGCAGTTCGAGGTGGCCGTGTCCAGCACCCGACGGGTGGATTGGGATACGATGCGCGTCAATTTTTTCGCCATCCTGACGCCCGAGACCCTGGCCGACATGCCGCAAAGCTGGATCACATCCTTCTACCTGCCGCCGGAAAAGGCCCAGGTGCTGCCCGCGCTGGTGCGGCAGTTCCCGAACCTGACGGTGTTCGACGTGGGCGCCATCCTGCAACAGCTGCAGTCGGTGCTCAACGAGGTCGGCCGCGCGGTGCAGCTGCTGTTCCTGTTCACGCTGGCGGCCGGCGTGCTGGTGCTGTCGGCCGCGCTGACCGCCACCCGCGACGAACGCATGCGCGAAGCCGCGGTGCTGCGCGCGCTGGGCGCCACCCGCAGCCAGCTGGCGCGCTCGCAGCGCATCGAGCTGTGGGCCGTGGGCGGCCTGGCCGGCCTGCTGGCGGCGGCCGGCGCCAGCGCGATCGCTTGGGTTTTATCAACCCAGGTGTTCGATTTCACGATTACCCTCAGCCTTTGGCCCTGGCTGGTGGGGGTCGGCGCGGGTATGCTCGGCGCCTGGGCCGGTGGCGCGCTGGCGCTGCGCGGCGTGCTGCGCACCCCGCCGCTGGTCACCCTGAGAGAAACCTGATGACGACCTCCGTCCAAACCCCTGCCGAACCCGTGGAAACCTCCCGCAGCATTTTCGATCTCCTGGGCGGCGAGCCCGGCGTGCGCGCCCTGGTCGACCGCTTCTATGACCTGATGGACATGGAGCCGGACCTGAAGGAGCTGCGCGCCGCGCACGGCCCCAGCCTGGACGAGGCCCGCGACAAGCTGTTCTGGTTCCTGTGCGGCTATTTCGGCGGCCCGGACCTCTATATAGAGCGCTTCGGCCATCCGCGCCTGCGGGCGCGGCACCTGCCGTTCTCGATCGGCGAGATCGAGCGCGACCAATGGGTGGCCTGCATGGGCCGCGCCATGGAGGACGAGGGCATCGACCCCGCCCTGGTCGAGCGCCTGCTGCAGGCCTTCTTCGGCGTGGCCGACTGGATGCGCAACCGTGAAGGCTGAGCGGGACCCCTCCGGCGCCCGGCGCCACCGCTGGCCGGCGCCGCTGGCCGGCGCCATGCTGGCCGATCCGCGCCTGGGCGAATCCGGCCCCGAACTGTTCAACCCGGCCCACTATGGCGACCGCGCCCGGCCGGTCGACGCCGGCGGCCGCCAGGCCGCCTGGTTCGTGCAGGGGCAGGGCTGGCAGGGCGTGTTGCGGCGCTACCGGCGCGGCGGGTTGATCGCCAAGCTCAGCCGCGACACCTACCTGTGGGCGGGCGAGGCCCGCACCCGCAGCTTCCGCGAGTTCCGCCTGCTGGCCGCGATGCGCGCCCAGGGGCTGCCGGTGCCGGCGCCGCTGGCCGCGGCCTACTGGCGCCAGGGTCCGACCTACCGCGCCGCCATCGTGGTCGAGCGCATCCCCGGCGTGCGGCCGCTGGCCCAGGCGCTGGCCGAACCCCTGTGGCAGCCGGTGGCCGAGGCCATCGCGCGCATGCACCGGGCCGGCGTCTGGCACGCCGACCTGAACGCCTTCAACATCCTGATCGGCTCGGACGGGCAGGTCTGGCTGATCGATTTCGACCGCGGCACGCAGGGCGGCCTGTCCGACCGCCAGCGCCAGGGCAACCTGGAACGCCTGCGCCGCTCCCTGGTCAAAGTGGCGGGAGAGGACGGCGAGCGCTTCTGGCTCAAATTGCGCGACAGCTACTGGACCGCCTGGGGGGTTGGCGTACAGCCTTGAGGCAGGCGGCGCCACCGGCCCGATCCGGGCCCAATTGCGGCAAATTGCGCTAAATCTCCCGGTAAAGTTGGGCAGGTCATCGCTAAAAGGCTTTATGATTCCGCCTTTTGGTACTCCTGTAACTTACGGCATATAGCTGGGGGGCTGGTAATGAAACTACGGGCGGGAATGCGCTGGGCGCTGGGGACGATGCTGATCGCGGCAGCCACGTCGGCGGCGGTGGCGCAGAACAAGGTCGTCAACGTCTACAACTGGGCCGAATACACGGCTCCGGACACGATCTCGGGTTTCGAGAAGGAAACCGGCATCAAGGTCCGCTACGACGTCTACGACAGCAACGACACCCTGCAGGCCAAGCTCCTGGCCGGCAAATCGGGTTACGACGTCGTTGTCCCGTCCACGCATTACGCCTCGCGCCAGATCGAGGCCGGCCTGTTCCAGAAACTGGACAAGTCCAAGATCCCCAACTGGAAGTACCTGGATCCCGACGTCATGGCGCTGGTCGCCGCGGTCGATCCCGGCAACGAATACGCCATTCCCTGGGGCTACGGCACCAACGGCCTGGGCTACAACGTCACCAAGGTCAAGCAGATCATGGGCGACAACGTCGACCTGGGCAACTGGGACATGATCTTCAAGCCCGAGAACGCCGCCAAGCTCAAGGAATGCGGCATCTCGATGCTGGACGAGGCCGCGCAGGTGTTCCCGGCGGTGCTCAAGTACCTGGGCAAGGACCCCAACAGCGCCAACCCGGACGACTACAAGGCCGCGCTGGACGTGCTCAAGCAGATCCGGCCGTACATCCGCCAGTTCAGCTCGTCGGGCTACATCGACGAGCTGGCCGTGGGCGACCTGTGCATGGTCTACGGCTTCTCGGGCGACGTCATGATCGCCCGCAAGCGCGCCCAGGAGGCCAAGAAAGCCTATGAAGTGAACTACTTCATTCCCAAGGGCGGCGCCCCGGCCTGGTTCGACCTGATGGTCATCCCGAAGGACGCGCCGCATCCGGAAGAAGCCCTGGCGTTCATCAACTACATCGAGACGCCCAAGGTCCACGCCGCCATCACCAACACCATGTTCTACCCGAACGCCAACAAAGAGGCGCGGCAGTACGTGGTCAAGGACGTGGCCGACAACCCCATGATCTACCCGTCGCCCGAGGTCTCCAAGACCTTGTATGTCATCAAGGCGCAGCCCTTGAACATCCAACGCCTGCAGACGCGCATGTGGGCCGAGCTGAAATCGGGGCGCTGAGCATCATGACCGATAGCCGTTACTCGGCGCAGCTTGCGGCCGATCCGGACGAGTTCGTCCGGGTGACCGACGTGGTGAAGATCTTCGGCGACGTGGTCGCCGTCCGTTCCGTCAATCTCTCGGTCAAGCGCAACGAGATCTTCGCGCTGCTGGGCAGCTCGGGCAGCGGCAAATCGACCCTGCTGCGCATGCTGGCCGGCTTCGAGGAAGCCACCTCGGGCCAGATTCTGCTCGATGGCGAGGACATCACCAACGTGCCGCCGTACCGGCGGCCGGTGAACATGATGTTCCAGTCGTACGCGCTGTTCCCGCACATGACGGTCGAGGCCAACGTGGCCTTCGGCCTGAAGCAGGAAGGCGTGGACCGCGCCGAGATCCACGACCGCGTGTTCGAGGCGCTGAACCTGGTGCAGATGGCCGGCTATTCGCGCCGCAAGCCCAACCAGCTGTCCGGCGGCCAGCAGCAGCGCGTGGCGCTGGCGCGCAGCCTGGTCAAGCGGCCCAAGCTGCTGCTGCTGGACGAGCCGATGTCGGCGCTGGACAAGCAGATCCGCCAGAAGACCCAGATCGAGCTGGTCAAGATCCTGGAGCAGGTCGGCGTGACCTGCATCATGGTCACCCACGACCAGGAAGAGGCCATGACCATGGCGCATCGCCTGGCGGTCATGACCGAAGGCCAGATCGTCCAGTGCGGCACGCCGCAGGACGTCTACGCCTTCCCCAACTCGCGCTTCGTCGCCAGCTTCATCGGTTCGACCAACATGTTCACCGGCACCATCGTGGTCGATGAACCCGACCACGTCGCCATCGAAAGCCCCGAACTGAGCCGCCCGCTGTACGTCAGCCACGGCGTCAGCGAGCCGCTGGGCATGGACGTGCACGTCTCCATCCGCCCCGAGCGCATGGTGGTGTCGCGCGAGCAGCCCGCCGGCGACTACAACTGGGCCCACGGCATGGTCAGCCACATGGCCTGGATGGGCAGCTACGCGCTCTACCAGATCCGCCTGGATTCCGGCGCCATGGTCGAGGCCAGCGTGCCCAGCCTGCAGCTGGCCCAACTGGACGCCCCGGGCATCGACGAAGAGATCTTCGTCAGCTGGGACGCCGACAGCGCGACGGTGCTGGCGTCATGAGCCGCTTCTCGCCCCGCGACTGGCTGCCCTCGGGCCGGACGCTGGCGGTGGTGCCGCCGTTCGCCTGGCTGGTGCTGTTCCTGCTGGTGCCGTTCCTGCTGGTGTTCAAGATCAGCTTCGCCGAGCTCAAGTTCGGCATTCCGCCGTACACCGCGCTGGCGGAATTCAAGGACGAGGCGGTGCAGTTCAGCCTGCACCTGCGCGGCTACATCCTGCTGTTCACCGACAGCCTGTATTTCGCCACCTACCTCAGCTCGGTCAAGATCGCCGCCATCACCACGCTGGCCTGTGTGCTGATCGGCTATCCCATGGCGTACTACATCGCGCGCTCGTCGCCGCGCGTGCGCAACCTGCTGCTGCTGGGCGTGATCCTGCCGTTCTGGACCTCGCTGCTGCTGCGCGTGTACGCCTGGGTCGGCATCCTGCGCAACGACGGCCTCTTGAACAACTTCCTGCAATGGCTCGGCATCATCTCCAGCCCGCTGGAGATCTACCGCACCGACCTGGCCGTGTACATCGGCATGGTCTATGCGTACCTGCCGTTCTTCATCCTGCCGCTGTACGCCACGCTGGTGAAGATGGACCTGCGCCTGCTGGAAGCCGCCTACGACCTGGGCGCCAAGCCCTGGCAGGCGTTCTGGCAGATCACCGTGCCGCTGTCGCGCCAGGGCGTGATCGCCGGCGCCATGCTGGTGTTCATCCCGGCGGTCGGCGAATACGTCATTCCCGAAATGCTGGGCGGCGCCAACACGCTGATGATGGGCCGGGTCATGTGGAACGAGTTCTTCAACAATACCGATTGGCCGATGGCCTCGGCGGTGACCTGCGTGATGGTGCTGCTGTTGCTGGTGCCGCTGGCGCTGTTCCAGTACAACCAGGTCAAGCAGCAGGAACTGGCCAGCGGAGGCCGCAAATGAACGGTCCCAACAAGACCTTGCGCGCCGTGGTGCTGGGGCTGGGCTACTTCTTCCTGTACGTGCCCATCATCAGCCTGATGGTGTTCTCGTTCAACGAATCGCCCGCCGTCACCTCCTGGACCGGTTTCTCGTTCCGCTGGTACCACTCGCTGTTCAATGACGACGCGCTGCTGCGCGCGGCCTGGCTGTCGTTCCGCATCGCCGCCATGACCGCCACCGCGGCCGTCATCATCGGCACCTGGGCCGGTTACGTGCTGGGGCGCATGGGCCGTTTCCGCGGTTTCGCGCTGTACGTCGGCATGCTGAGCGCGCCGCTGGTGATCCCCGAAGTGGTGCTGGGCATCTCGCTCCTGCTGATGTTCGTGGAACTGCGCGGCCACCTCGGCTGGCCGGCCGAGAACGGCATCTTCACCATCTGGGTCGGCCACGTGACGCTGTGCATGGCCTTCGTGGCGGTGGTGATCCAGACCCGCATCCGCGACCTCGACCGCTCGCTGGAAGAGGCCGCGCTGGACCTGGGCGCCACGCCCATCACCGTGTTCTTCAAGATCACGCTGCCGCTGATCGCGCCGGCGCTGGCCTCGGCCTGGCTGCTATCCTTCACGCTGTCGCTGGACGACGTGGTGCTGGCGTCGTTCCTGTCCGGCCCCAGCTCCAGCACCCTGCCGATGGAAGTCTTTTCGCGGGTGCGGCTGGGCCTGAAACCCGAGATCAATGCGTTGGCGACGCTGTTCATCCTGGCGGTGGGCACCTGCGTCATCCTGGCCAACCGCATGCAATGGCGCAAGGAGTCCGAACCCAAATGAAGCAAACCACCCTGTATGGCCTGACCAAGTGCAGCACCTGCGTCAAGGCGCGCGAGTGGCTGACCGCGAACGGCGTCGATCACCAGTTCATCGACTACCGCGACCACCCGGTGCCGGCCGCCACCCTGAAGGAATGGGCCGGTCAGCTCGGCGGCTGGGAAAAACTGGTCAACCGCGCCTCGATGACCTGGCGCAATCTGCCCGACGATCGCAAGACGGCCAGCACCGATGCGCAGTGGACCAAGCTGATCGCCGAGTTTCCGGCGCTGGTGCGCCGCCCGGTGGCGGTGACGGCCGACGGCGAGGTCGGCGTCGGCTTCAGCGAAAAGCGCTACGGCGAACGCTTCGCCTGACACCGTGGCTGCCATGGCCGACAAGGCATCGCGCCGCGCCGGCAAGGCGTTGCCCGATGCCTTTTTTGATCGCGACGCGCGCCAGCTGGCGCGAGAACTGCTGGGCAAGGTGGTGCGCCATCGCGTCGACGGCCTGTGGCTGTCGGCGCGCATCATCGAGACCGAGGCCTACTACCTGGAAGAGAAGGGCAGCCACGCCTCGCTCGGCTACACCCACAAGCGCCGCGCCCTGTTCATGGATGGCGGCGTGGTCTACATGTATTACGCCCGCGGCGGCGACTCGCTCAATTTCAGCGCGGGCGGTCCCGGCAACGCGGTCTTGATCAAGTCCGCCTATCCCTGGGTCGACGCCGTTTCCGGCCCCGACGCGCTGGCCCGCATGCAGGCCCTGAACCCCGATGCCCAGGGGCGGCCGCGGCCGCCGGGCCGGCTGTGCGCCGGCCAGACGCTGCTGTGCCGCGCGCTCGGCCTGAAGGTGCCCGACTGGGACGCGCGCCGCTTCGATCCCGAGGCGCTGTACGTCGAGGACGTGGGCGAGTCGCCCCAGGTGCTGATCAGCGCCACGCGGCTGGGCATTCCCGCCGGACGCGACGAACACCTGGAATACCGTTACGTTGATCCGGCCTACGCGGCCTGGTGCACCCGCAACCCGCTGCGCCGGGGGCAGCAGGCGGGGCGGGACTATCACTGGGTGGACGGGTCGGGGGCGCCCCTCAAGCGGGCGCCCTGAGGACGCGGCTCAGGTCCCGGGGTCGACGCGGTTCGCGGCCCTGAGCGCCGCCTCGCGGGCGCGCCGGGCCATCGCGGCCCGCATTTCGGCGTACTTGCGCTGGATCCGCTTGCGGTTCAGGCGCTTGCTCCAGGCGTATACCGGCACCAGCGGCAGCACGCCGAAGCCGTCAATCAGGAACAGCCCCGACTTGCCGTCGGCATTCAGGCCGCAGGCGATGTTGCTGGGCGACAGGTCGTGCAGCACCACGTGGGCGTCGGCCAGGTCTTCGACGAACTCGTCCAGTTGCGCTGACAGCGCCTCGTCCATCTTGCCTTGGCGCGCCAGGTCGGCCACCGTGGGGGCGATGTTGCCGACCTCGTCGGTGATCTTCTCGACCAGCAGGCCCAGGCCCAGCGTGGTCTGGGCCAGGCCCAGGATGCGCGCCATCGGCACCCGCCAGACGCCCGAGGGGCGCGTGGTGGTGGTGACGTATTCAGTGATTTCGTTCAGGTAGACGCGGTAGGCGCTTTCGCGCTGGTACTGTTTGTACCAGCGCTTGAACGGGCGGGTTTCGAGATAGACCGCGCGCGCCTGCATGTCCATGACCTTGACGAGCAGGGAAGGCGCATGGGGATGCTGGAAGATATGACGGTCCCCGCCCACTGCGACTGGCGTTTCGTCATTGAGATTCAATGGGCCGAAGACGGAGCCGAAGGCGACGGGGGACGGACAGAATGTTGGGAGATCAGCTGTATTCAACTGCTTTTAAGGTTATATGTAAGTTGTTAACAGTTTAATGCCGTTGCTTGCTTTTCGCTTTTTGAAGCCTCAAGGAAGTCGTTTCCGATGACTACGGGGGCCGGATCAGAGTCCTATAATTTCACGCGCCCGGCGTGGGCGCGCGGCGTTGAGAAGGGGCCACTTTGTCGAATGATGTTCTGCTATGGATTGCCGCGGGCGGCGCGGTGCTGGCTTGCCTGATTGCCTTGCTGGCCTGGCTGTCGCGGCCGGCGCGCGATGACCGGCTCGACGCGCTGCTGGAAGGCCTGGAGCGCACCGAGCGCGCCCTGCGCGCCGACATGGCGGAGAGTCAGCGCGGCCTGCGCGCCGAGTTCGCCGAATCCACCCGCGGCCTGCGCCAGGAACTTGCCCAATCCCACGGCGACCTGCGCGCCGCCCTGACGCGCGACGCGCAGGCGGCGCGGGCCGAATCGGCCGAGTCGCTGGCGCGTTTCGCGGCGGGTTTCGGCGACCAATTGCAGGGACTCATCCAGATCAATGAGCGGCGCCTGATGGAGGTGCGGACCACGGTCGATCAGCGCCTGCAAGCGTTGCAGAATGACAACAGCGCGAAGCTGGACGACATGCGCCGCACCGTCGACGAGAAGCTCCACGCCACGCTTGAGCAGCGCCTGGGCGAATCGTTCAAGCAGGTGTCGGACCGTCTCGAGGCCGTGCACAAGGGGCTGGGCGAGATGCAGGCGCTGGCCGCCGGCGTCGGCGATCTCAAGCGCGTGCTGACCAACGTCAAGTCGCGCGGCACCTGGGGCGAGGTGCAGCTGGCGCGGCTGATCGAGGACAACATGACCCCCGAGCAGTACGCCGCCAACATCAAGCCGGTGCCGGGCAGCGACGCGGTGGTCGAATTCGCGATCCGCCTGCCGGGGCGGGGCGATGGCGCCGCCCCGGTCTGGCTGCCGATCGACGCCAAGTTCCCCAAGGAAGAATACGAGCGCCTGATGGACGCGCAGGAAGCCGCCGACGCCGAGGGCGTGAAGGCCGCCGGCGCCGCGCTGGGCAAGGCGGTCGAGGTGCAGGCGCGGCTGATCGCCGGCAAGTACGTGGCGCCGCCGCACACCACCGACTTCGCCATCATGTTCCTGCCGACCGAAAGCCTGTACGCCGAAGTGCTGCGGCGTCCCGGCCTGCTGGACCGCCTGCACGACCTGCGCATCAACGTGGCCGGGCCCAGCAACCTGGCGGCCCTGCTCAACAGCCTGCAGATGGGCTTTCGCACGCTGGCCATCGAGCAGCGTTCGTCCGAGGTCTGGCAGGTGCTGCGCGCGGTCAAGACCGAGTTCGGCAAGTTCGGCGACGCGCTGGCCGGCGTCAAGAAGACGCTGGACACCGCCAGCAGCAAGATCGGCCAGACCGAGGTGCGCACGCGCGCCATGCTGCGCAACCTCAAGAGCGTCGAGGCCCTGCCCGAAGCCGAGGCGCTGCGCCTGCTGGGCGGCGAAGGCGCCGTGGCCGATGACGGCGCGGACGACGCCGCCACCGACGACGCGCCGGCCGCGCCGGGTTCCGGCGCCTGATTCGCGCGGCCGTCGCCGGGCCCGGCTTGTGACCCGGGCGCTCTGTCGATATCCTCATACTTGCGGCATTCCGCCGTCGATATCTGGAGCATCGTAAGCATGGGCACGGCTGACCGAGTTGATTCCTCTTCCTTCGACGCGATGGCGCTGGGCGCCGATATCGCCCAGGGAGCCACGACGGCGCTTGCCGCGATGCAGCAGGCGCTGGAGCGGGTGGCGGCGCGCAATCCCTCGATCAACGCGGCCTGCGGCGTGCAGGCCGAACTGGGCCTGGACCTGGCGCGCGCGCTGGACGGCGAGCTGGCGGCGCTGACAGACGAGCAGCGGCTCGCCCTGCTGGACGAACGTCCGTTCCTGGGCGTGCCGACCCTGCTCAAGGACCTTGGCACCGCGGCGCTGGGCCTGCCCAGCGCCATGGGCTCGGTGCTGTACGGCCAGGTCGACTGGAGCGTCGACGCCGAGATCGTCACGCGCTACCGCCGCGCCGGCCTGATCCCGTTCGGCCGCAGCACCAGCGCCGAACTGGGCCTGAGCCCCACCAGCGAATCGCCCGTCTACGGCGCGCCCACCCAGAACCCCTGGAAGGCCGGCCACAGCGCCGGCGGTTCCAGCGGCGGCGCCGGCGCGGCGCTGGCCAGCGGCATGGTGCGCATCGCGCACGGCAGCGACGGCGGCGGCTCGATCCGCATTCCCGCCTCGTGTTGCGGCGTGCTCGGCCTGAAGCCCTCGCGCGGCATGATGCCGCTGGGACCGCTCAAGGGCGAGGGCTGGGGCGGCCTGGCCACCGAACACATGATGACCCTGTCGGTGCGCGACTGCGCCGCGGCGCTGGACATCAGCGCCGGCGCCGATGTCGGCGCGCCCTATGCCGCGCCGGCCAGGCCGGGCGAGTCCTACCGCGACATCGTGGCGCGAGTGGCGGCCGATCCGCGCTCGGCGCCGCGCCGCCGCATCGCCTACATCAACACCACCTACGAAGGCCAGGCCATCCATCCCGAGGTCGCGGCCGCGGTCGACGAGGCCGCGCGCCTGTTCGCCGGCCTGGGCCACGAACTGGTGGCGGCCGCGCCGCCGGTGGGTTCCGAGGAAGTGCTGTCGCCGATGCTGCCGCTGATCGCCAGCGCCGCCGCCAACGCCATCGACAGCTACGTCGGCGCCCGCAACCGCCGGCTCGCCGCGGACGAATTGCAGCCCACCACGCTCGGCGCGCGCGAATACGCCCGCGCCATTTCCGGCGCCCAGTACGTGGCCTGCGTCGACGCCTGCCACGAGATCACGCGCCGCATCGGCCGCTTCCTGCATCGCGAAGGCACGCAGGGCCACGACCTGTTCCTGTCGCCGGTGCTGGCGCAATTGCCGGCGCCCATCGGCCGCTACGCGATGGACAACGCCGACTACCTGGCCTACCGCCTGGGCAAGAAGGGCGTGATCGGCTATTCGCCGTTCGCGCCGCTGGCCAACCTGACGGGCATGCCCGCCATTTCCATTCCGTTCGGCCTGTCGGCCGACGGCCTGCCGATCGGCATCCAGGTCATGGGCCCGCTGGGCAGCGAGGCCTGGCTGCTGGAACTGGCCGCCCAGGTCGAGGCCCTGCGGCCCTGGCAGCGGGTGGCGCCCATCGCCAGATAGGCGCGCGGGCGGGACGCGCCGGCCGTCGCGGCGCGCCATCGAATAGCGAATAGGAGCAGCCAGCATGCCGTCGTTCGTGACTCATACCGTCCTTAACCAGGTCCCGCCCCTGGAAGACTATTCGTTGTTCGACACCGACCCGGCGCTGCGCGAGGCCGCCGCGCGCGAGGGCGCCGGCGCCTGGACCGGCGACCTGGCCGCGCATGGCGCCTGGCTTGGACGGGCGCAGACGCTGGCCGCCGGCGCCGACGCCAACCGCTGTCCGCCGCGGCTGGTGGCCTACGACCGGGCCGGCCATCGCATCGACCACGTGGATTTCCATCCGGCCTGGCAACTGCTGATGAGCGGCATCGTGGCGCGCGGCCTGCACAGCCGCGCCTGGGCGCAGCCGGTGCCGGGCGCGCAGGTGGCGCGGGCCGCGGCCTATCTGATGCAGGGCCAGGTCGAGGCCGGCACGCTGTGCCCGACCACCATGACCTTTGCCGCCGTGCCGCTGCTGCAGCGCGAACCGGCGGGCGTGGTGGACTACGGCGGCGACTGGCTGCCGGCGCTGTATTCGCGTGAATTCGACGGCGCCGATGCGCCGCTGGCGGGCAAGCGCGGCGCGTTGATCGGCATGGGTCTGACCGAAAAGCAGGGCGGTTCCGACCTGCGCGCGGTCACCACCCGCGCCACGCCGCTGGGCGCGGCCGGGCGCGGCTGCGCTTATCAGCTGGTGGGCCACAAATGGTTCTTTTCGGTGCCGCAGGCCGACGCCCACCTGGTGCTGGCGCAGACCGACGAAGGGCTCAGCTGCTTTTTCGTGCCGCGCTGGATTCCGGGCGGCCCGCGCAACGCGGTGCGCATCCGCCGCCTGAAGGACAAGCTGGGCAACCACAGCAACGCCAGCGCCGAAGTCGAGTTCGAGGACGCCTGGGGCGTCATGGTGGGCGAGCCGGGCCGCGGCCTGGCGGTGCTGCTGGAGATGGCCGCCACCACCCGGCTCGATTGTGTGCTGGGCAGCGCCGCGCTGCTGCGCCAGGCGCTGGTGCAGTCGCTGCACCATGCCGGTCACCGCCACGCCTTCGGCAAGTCGCTGCTGGCGCAAACGCTGATGCGCAACGTGCTGGGCGACCTGGCGCTGGAGGCCGAGGCCGCGCAGGCGCTGGCGCTGCGGCTGGCGCGCGCGGTGGACGAGCGCGCCGACG
>ERZ1739169.43-NODE-43-length-47776-cov-17.239475_pt1 | contig 47776 bp, 47 predicted proteins | sample MGYA00581756_ERZ1739169 | MGnify/ENA primary metagenome ERZ1739169 (study PRJEB40789, sample SAMEA7425667) | Salamandra salamandra | biome: salamander skin | place: Germany | collected 2020-03 | study: cvxcv | reverse complement strand
AGCGCGGCGTTGGGCTGGATGAAGTCGCTGAACTCGACCAGCTTGACCTTCAGGCCCTGCTTGGCCGCGACCTGCTGCACCACTTCGCCGATCTGGGCGTGCGGGCCGACGGTCACGCCGACTTTCAGTTCGGCGTCCTGCGCCATCGCCGGCGCGGCGGCGGCAAATCCGATGAGGGTGGCAACGGCGGCCAGGGTGTGGCGTAGACGCATGGGAATCTCGGCAATCGAACAGGGAAGGGAAGCCCCGGATTCTAGTGAGCGCCCTTCAAAACCGGAAGCGATGAATTTTCATATTGATATGCGCATTTCCGTATAAGGCCCGCCGCCATGACAAGCGCGGCCGCGCGCGACACAATAGCGGCTGGATTCCCAACCCCTTGCCGTCATTGCCATGTCCACCCCCAACGAACTGCATCCGCACGCGCGCGCCCTGCTGGCCGACCACTATGCCGCCGTCGATGCCGACCTGCCCGTCCTGCTCGACCTGCTGTTTGCCCGCAGCGCCGGCGAAGACTGGCACAAGGCCGGCACCTTCAAGCACCACCTGCTGGGCGTCTACCGCACTCTGACGCTGTGGAACCAGCCGCGCGAGGTGCGGCTGCTGGGCCTGTTCCACAGCGTGTATGGCAATGAGTACGTCGACCTGACGCTGTTCGACCGCGAGCGCGAACGCAACACGCTGCGCGAGGTGCTGGGCGCCGAGGCCGAGGAATGGGTCAGCCTGTTCTGCGCCATGCCGCGCACCCGCTTCGTGCAGGCCATCCTGCAAGGCCAGGGCCAGGGCCCCGAGGGCCTGACGCTGGAAGGCGCCGACGGCCAGGTCTTCACCTTCACGCCGCGCCAGGTCGCCGCCTTCATCGTGGTATCGGCCGCCGACATCGGCGAACAATGGCACAGCTGGCAGGACGAGATCTTCGCCGGCTATCCGCAGCAGCAGCGCCGCGACCTCAAATCGCACTGGGCCGCCTCGCTGTGGCCCGGCCCGCTGAAGCCGCCGTCGAACATCCTGTCGATGCTGTCGCACCTGCTGGCGCCGCTGTCGGCGCTGCCGGCCGATACCGGCATCCCGCTGCCGCCCGCCTTCGACCATTGCCGCGCCACGCTCAGCCCGCGCGACGAGGCCGCCGCCAGCGCGCTGTACTGGCAGGTCGTCACCCGCATGCATCCGCAGACCGAAATGGACACGGCGCGCCACATGCTGGAAGCCGCGGTGGCGCACAACCCGTGGGTCGCCGAGCCGCGCCTGCTGCTGGCGCAACTGGCGCTGACGGCGGGCGACTTCGAGGCCGCCGAAGGCCATGCCGCCGCCGGCCTGGCCGCGCTGCAGGCCTGGGGCACCGCGTGGGACAAGCGCATCGAGTGGGCCGGCTGGATGGCCTGGGCCCGCATCGAACTGCAGAACGCCCGCGCGCGCCGCTGGCCGGAAAACCTGGCCGCGCTCAACGGGCTGGGTCTGGTGGAATGACCGCCGCGCGGCGTGCGGCGGGCTGATCGCCCGCCACAACGCGCGCTGAAACGAAAACGCCCCGGAGATCAACCGATCTCCGGGGCGTTCACCATTCACGGCCCGTGGGCCGCGACGGCGCTTATTTCATGCCTTCCCAATGCGGACCGGGCACATGGATGTCGAACAGCTCCAGCACGCGGGCCACGGTGTGATCCACCATTTCCTCGATGCTGGCCGGGCGGTGGTAGAACGCCGGCAGCGGCGGGAACACGATGCCGCCCATCTCGGTGACGGCGGTCATGTTGCGCAGGTGCGCCAGGTTGAACGGCGTTTCGCGCACCATCATCACCAGGCGGCGACGCTCTTTGAGCGTGACGTCGGCCGCGCGCGTGATGAGGTTGTCGGACAGGCCGTGGGCCACGGCCGCCAGCGTGCGCATCGAGCACGGCACGATGACCATGCCGGCGGTCTGGAACGCGCCGCTGGCCAGCGTGGCGCCGACATCGCGCACGCTGTGCACGTGGTCGGCCAGCGCGTAGACATCATGACGGCTGACATCGAGTTCGTGCTTGATGTTCAGCACGCCCGAGGCCGACACCACCAGGTGCGTCTCGACATCGTCCACCCCGCGCAGCGCCTGCAGCATGCGCACCGCGTAGAGGGCGCCAGTGGCGCCCGTGATGCCGATGACCAGTCGCCGCACGGAATCAGGCCGTGGCGCCGGATTGCTCCAGCAGGGTCTTCAGTTCGCCCGACTCGTTCATCTCGTTCATGATGTCCGAACCGCCGATGAACTCGCCGGCCACGTACAGCTGCGGAATCGTCGGCCAGTTCGAGAACTCCTTGATGCCCTGGCGGACTTCGTCGTCCTCCAGCACATTGACGGTGACCAGCTTCTTGACGCCACAGCCCTTGAGGATCTGGATGGCCTTGCCGGAAAAGCCGCATTGCGGGAACTGGGCGGTGCCCTTCATGAACAGCACGACGGGGTGCTGGGTCACGGTTTCGCGGATGAATTCTTGAACGTCGCTCATGGTGGTCTCTTGGACAGGAGGCATAACGGAATACGCCAATTATAGGTACAGGCGGGATTTCGTCCCGGATTCCCCGGGGCGGCCCCCGGGAATCGGCCGGTTGCGGCGCGGCAGCCGGTTACAAATCGCCGGCCCGGCGTCAGCCCCGCCCGGGCCAGCGTCCGCCGGAAATGCGTTCGATGCCGGCCAGGTCGCGCCGGCTGTGGACATCGGCGAAGCCCGCGGCGGCCAGCAGGCCACGCACCGCCTCGGCCTGGTCCCAGCCGTGCTCCATCCACAATGCCGCGCCCGGCTTCAGGTGGCGATGGGCGCCGGCCACGATGCGGCGCAGGTCTTCCAGGCCGTCGGCGCCATCGGTCAGCGCGCCGCGCGGCTCGAAGCGCACGTCGCCCTGTCCCAGGTGCGGATCGTCGCTGGCGACATACGGCGGATTGGACACGATCAGGTCGAAGCCCTCGCCGGCGGGCACCGCGTCGTACCAGCTGCCTTCGACGAAGCGCACCGAGGCGGTCAGCTCCCAGGCATTGCCCGCGGCCACGGCCAGCGCGGCGGCGCTCACGTCGCTCGCCATCACGCGGGCATCACGGCGCGCCAGGGCGATCGAGATGGCGATGGCGCCGCTGCCCGTGCCCAGGTCCAGCACGGCGGGCGCGGACTGCCCGGCCACGCATTCCAGCGCGGTTTCCACCAGCACCTCGGTGTCCGGGCGCGGGATCAGCACGTCGGGCGTCACGCGGAACGCGTGCCCCATGAATTCTCGCTGCCCCAGCAGATAGGCCATCGGCTCGCCGGCCAGGCGGCGCTGCGCCAGCGCCTCGTAGGCCGCGGCCACGTCCGGCGCCAGCGGGTCGGTGTCATGCGCCAGCAGCCAGGCGCGCGGCTTGGCCAGCACGTGCTCGAGCAGCATGCGCACTTCGAGCCGGGGCAGGCGCGTGTCCAGCAGCAGGCTCTTGATCTGGGCGGTCATCGGCGTGGCAATCTCAACGGCGTGGGCGGGGCGGCGGCCTCAGATATCGTCGCCCAGCGCCGCCAACTGCTCGGCCTGGTGCTCGGCGATCAGGGCGCCGGTCAGCTCTTCCAGATCGCCTTCCATGATCTGCTGCAGCTTGTACAGCGTCAGGTTGATGCGATGGTCGGTGACGCGGCCCTGCGGGAAGTTATAGGTGCGGATGCGCTCGGAGCGGTCGCCGGAGCCGATCAGGCTCTTGCGTTCGGCCGCTTCCTTGCTCTGGCGCTCGCGGACTTCCCGGTCCTTCAGGCGCGCGGCCAGCACCTGCATGGCCTTGTCCTTGTTGCGGTGCTGCGAACGGTCGTCCTGGCACTCCACCACCAGCCCGGTCGGCAAGTGCGTGATGCGCACGGCCGAGTCGGTCTTGTTGATGTGCTGGCCGCCGGCGCCGCTGGCGCGGAACGTGTCGATGCGCAGGTCGCTCGGGTTGATGACGATCTCCGACATGGCATCGGCTTCGGCCATGATGGCCACCGTGCAGGCCGAGGTATGGATGCGGCCCTGCGCCTCGGTGGCGGGCACGCGCTGCACGCGGTGCGCGCCGGATTCGAATTTCAGGCGGCCATAGGCGCCGTCGCCCTCGATGCGCGCGATCACTTCCTTGTAGCCGCCCAGCTCCGACGCGCTTTCCGACATCAGCTCGACGCGCCAGCCGCGCTGTTCGGCGTAGCGCGTGTACATGCGCAGCAGGTCGCCCGAGAACAGCGCGCTTTCGTCGCCGCCGGTGCCGGCGCGGATTTCCAGGAACACGCTGCGGCCGTCATTGGGGTCGCGCGGCAGCAGCAGCAATTGCAGCGCCGCTTCCAGCGATTCCAGCTTGACGCGGCCGCTCTTGATCTCGTCCTCGGCCATCGCCTTCAGCTCGGGATCGGACAGCATCTCCTGCGCGGTCGCCAGGTCTTCCTCGCCGCGCACGAAAGCGGTGAACGCCTCGACCACCGGCTCCAGCTCGGAACGCTCGCGCGAGAGCTTGCGGAAGCGGTCCATGTCGGCCGCGGTTTCCGGTTCGGCGAGCAGCGCGTCCACCTCGATCAGGCGGTGACACAGATGCTCCAGCCGGCTGCGCATGGAAGATTTCATGATGGGGATTCAGCAAAGGAAAACGGGAATGGCGGGCGCCCGCAACGAGCGCCCGCCGCAAGGCGGGGCGGGAACAGCGCCGCTAACGGCGCGAGTCGCGGCCGGGGAACAGGCGCGGCATCCAGGCAAGCAGCTGCTTGCGGTCCTCGCCTTCGCTGCGGTTCAACGCCGCCAGCGGGCCATGCAGGTATTTCTGGGTCAGGCCGTGGGCCAGCTGCTCGAGCACGGCTTCCGGCGATTCGCCACGCGCCAGCAGGCGGCGGGCGCGCTCGAGTTCGGCGGCGCTGACGTCTTCGGCGGCCTGGTGCAGGTCGCGGATGACGGGCACCACTTCGCGCGATTGCATCCAGTGCATGAAGCCCTGGACGCGGGTTTCGATGATGGCCTCGGCCTGCACCACGGCGGCGCGGCGCGCGTCGGTGCCGGTCTGGACCAGACGGCCCAGGTCATCGACGGAATACAGGTAGACGTCGTCCAGGCGGCCGACCTCGGGTTCGATGTCGCGCGGCACGGCCAGGTCGATCATGACCATGGGGCGGTGGCGGCGCAGGCGCGTGGCCCGTTCCACCATCCCCAGCCCGAGGATGGGCAGGGAGCTGGCCGTACAGGAGACGACCACGTCGAATTCGGAAAGGCGGTCGGTCAGGTCCGACAGCTTCATGGTGCTGGCCGAGAACCGGTTGGCCAGCAGCTCGGCGCGTTCCGCCGTGCGATTGGCCACCACCATGCTGCGCGGACGCTGCGCGGCGAAGTGGGTGGCGCACAGCTCGATCATTTCGCCCGCGCCGATGAACAGCGTGCGGGCCTGGTCCAGGTTGCCGAACACGCGTTCGGCCAGGCGCACCGCGGCGGCGGCCATGGACACCGACTGCGCGCCGATGGCGGTCTGCGAGCGGACTTCCTTGGCGACCGAGAAGGTGCGCTGGAACATCTGATGCAGCAAGGTGCCGAGCGACCCGGCCTCGCCGGCGGCGCGCACCGCGTCCTTCATCTGGCCGACGATCTGGGTTTCGCCCAGCACCATGGAATCGAGTCCGCTGGCCACGCGGAAGGCGTGGCGCACGGCGTCGTCCTGCTGGTGGCGGTACAGATGCGGGCGCAGCGTGCCGGCGTCCAGGCGGTTGTGCTCGGCCAGCCACGCGGGCAGCTGGTCGGCCACGTGGCCGTCGGCGGCGCAATAGATTTCGGTGCGGTTGCAGGTCGACAGGATGGCGGCTTCGCGCACCGACCCGCCGAACGCGGAACGCAGGCCTTCCAGCGCCGGCTTGACCAGATCGACGGGCATGGACACGCGTTCGCGAACCGACACCGGCGCGGACGTGTGATTCAGACCGAAGGCTAGGACAGCTACCGACATGTAAAGGACAAGGCCGTGAGTATTAGAGCTGTGGTCCCCGCAAAGCCCATGCGGTGCAGCGTGCATGTAACAGCGGACCGGCCATGATTATACTCCCGCGGGTTATCCCCATGCCATTCGGGGCCCAGGCCGCGACGCTGGGTCGCACCCCCACGCGACGCTTGGTCGCACCCCATGCAATGGCCGCTTGCGGTAGTATGCGCCCCTTGCCCCTCGCCATGCGGGAAGGCGCCGCGAAAATTCTTCAAACTTTTTTCGAGGCGGCTGGCACAAGTCCAAAAAATTGTGTATAGTTGCGGACTTCGTTGGCCTGGTAGCTCAGTCGGTAGAGCAGAGGATTGAAAATCCTTGTGTCGGTGGTTCGATTCCGCCCCAGGCCACCAGAATTAAAAAGCCCGGCTCCTTGGAGTCGGGCTTTTGCATTGTGGCGCCGGGATCAAAGCCCGGAGATCAAAGGCCGCGGATCAAAACGCGCGGATCAAAGCCCGAGGATCAAGACCCCGGCAGCGCCACCCCCATCGCCGCGAACAATCCCCCGCACACCTTGTTGAAGCGCCGGCCGGCGCGTTCGAGCCACGGCCGCACGCGGTGCGCCAGGCGCGCCAGCACGTACTCCACCACGAACTCGATGGCCACGAAGGTCGCGGCCATGATCAGGAATTGCGTGAACAGGCTGCGGGCCGGATCGATGAACTGCGGCAGGAAGGCGCCGTAGAACAGCAGCGCCTTGGGATTGGCGATCGCCGACAGGAAACCCTGGCTGAACATGCGGGTGCCGCGCAGCCGCGGCATGTCGGGCGCCGGGCGCAGCTGCACGCCGGGCGAGCGCCACAGCTGGATGCCGAGCCAGATCAGATAGGCGCCGCCCGCCCACTTCAGCACCGTCAGCGCCGGCCCCCAGGCCTTGAGCAGCGCGCTGATACCCAGCATCGACAGGGCGATCAGCGCAATGAAGCCGACCGCGCCGCCAGCGATGGTGCACAGCGCCTTGCGATGCCCGTGCAGCGCGCCGTGGGTCAGCGCCAGCAAGGTGTTGGGGCCGGGCGTGATCGACAGGCCGATCACGGCAACCAGGTAGATGAGCCAGCTGTGCAATGCCATGGCGGTGAGACACGGAAAGAGGAGGAGGCGGCCAGTCTAGCGCCGCCGGCTCGGCCCACGCAATCGGCGGCGAGCCCGCTACGCCTCGCCGGGCTGCGTCGTCGGCACCGCCAGTCCGTATTTGACGCGGTTCATCACCACCAGCGTCGAAAAGCGCTTCACGTTGGGATCGCCCCAGAAGTGGCGCTGCGCGAAGGCGTCGTACTCCGCCATGTCGCGCACGGTCATGGTGACGACGAAGTCCACCTCCCCCGTCACCGCCAGGCACTGCATGATCTCCGGCGCGCCGCGCATCGCGCGCTTGAAGGTGTCCAGCTTGTCGGCGCGCTCGCTTTCGAGCGACACCAGCACCACCATCATGATGTCGCGCCCCACCGCCGCCGGCTCCACCACCGACACATCACCCAGCACCACTCCGGATTCGCGCAACCGCTTCATGCGGCGCAGGCACGATACCGGCGACAGGTTCACGCGCTCGGCCACCTCCTGGCTGGTGCGCTGGTTGTCTTCCTGCAGGCTCTGCAGGATCTGAAGGTCGAAATCGTCTAGTTCCATGGGGTCTCGGCGCCGCGGCGGTCCAGGCCGTGCGGGCCTGTAGACGGATTCTAAACGGGCGCGCAAAACGACCTGCCCCCAAATTCGACAGGAAACTTCATTTGCGCACCGCTGGCTGCAGGAATTAATCAGGCGCCTTGCTTACACTGGGAACCCTCTGGTCGCCCTCGCGGCCAGGCGCAGCCCGATTCCCATGCCGTCACTCCAGCTTTTCCTGCTCTTCCTGGCCGCCGACGCGGCGTTGAAACTCACCCCCGGCCCGGACATGGCGCTGACGCTGTCGCGAGGCATGACGCAGGGCTTCCGGCCGGCGTTCCACAGCGTGCTGGGCAATGTGGCGGCGGGTTTCATCCAGGTGCCGGCCGTGGTGCTGGGGCTGGCCTCGGTGCTGCAGGCGTTTCCGACGCTGTTCCTGGCGATCAAGGCGGCCGGCGGCCTGTATCTGGGCTACCTGGGCATCAAGGCCATCCTGCGCTGCGCCCGCGACGCCGACGTGTCCCTGACCGCGCGGCCCGGCGAGGCGCGCGACGCGTTCTGGCAGGGCTTCATGACCAATCTGCTGAACCCGAAGGTGCTGCTGTTCATGATCGCCTTCCTGCCGCAGTTCACCACGCCGGACAACGGCCCGGTGTGGATCCAGATGCTGGTGCTGGGCGTGACCATGAAGGCGCTGAGCCTGCCCTACGGCAGCTGCTTCGCCTACGGCGCATCGCGCATCCGCGGCTGGGTCGGACGCAACCCGTGGTTCCTGCGCATGCAGCAGGGGCTGCTGGGCGCGATCATGCTCGGCCTGGCCCTCTACGTGCTCTACTCCACCGCCTCGACCCTGAACCCCTGATTTTTCCGCAGACGCCGCATCATGACCGCCGCCACCCTTCCCTCCGGACGCGATACGTCCGCCTCCACCCTGATGCCGACGCTGTCGCTGATCGGCGCCATGGCCTCGCTGTGCATCGGCACGTCGTTCGCCAAGTCGCTGTTTCCCGAGGTGGGCGCGCAAGGCACCACGGCGTACCGCATCGTCATCGGCGCCATCATCCTGATCGCGTTCTGGCGTCCGTGGCGCTTTCCGCTGACCGCGCGCAACGCCGCCAAGATCGCGCTGTACGGCGTGACGCTGGCCTGCATGAACCTGCTGTTCTACATGGCGCTGCGCACCCTGCCGCTGGGCGTGGCCATCGCCATCGAATTCACCGGCCCGCTGACGCTGGCCGTGGTGCTGTCGCGGCGCGCCATCGACTTCGTCTGGATCGCCTGCGCGCTGGCCGGGCTGGTGCTGCTGATCCCGACCGGCCAATCCATGCACGACCTCGATCCCGCCGGCATCGGCTACGCGCTGGGCGCGGCGGTGTGCTGGGCGCTGTACATCATCTTCGGCAAGATGGCCGGCAACGTGCATGGCGGACAGGCCACCTCGCTGGGCCTGCTGGCGGCCACCATGGTGGCGCTGCCGGTGGGCGCGGCCCACGCCGGCATGGCGCTCTTGGACCCCAAGCTGATCCTGGCCGGCGTGGCGGTCGGCATCCTCTCCAGCGCCCTGCCCTATTCGCTTGAAATGGTGGCGCTGCGGCGCCTGCCGCAGAAGACCTTCGGCGTGCTGCTCAGCATGGAGCCCGCGATGGGCGCGCTGGCCGGCGTCATCGTGCTGAACGAACACCTGTCCGGCACGCAGTGGCTGGCGATCTGCGGCATCATCATCGCCTCGGCCGGCTGCGCCGCCACCGCGCGGCGGCAAAAGCGCGCGGCGGCCGCGGGCTAAGACCCGTCAATCCACCGAAATATTCTTCTGGCGGATCACCGCGCCCCAGTTCTCGTACTCGCGATGCGCGTAGTCGAAGAAGTCGTTCGACGAGCTGCCCATCGGCTCCATGCCCTGCAGCTTGAGCTGCTTGATCACCTCGGGTGACTTCAGCGCCGCCTGGATCGCGCCGCTGAGCTTGTCGACCACCGCCTTGGGCGTGCGCGCCGGCGCCACCACGCCCTGCCAGGCGGTGGCTTCCAGCGGCGGGCCGCCGGCCTCGCCGAAGGTGGGCACGTCGGGCAACTGCTCCGAGCGCTCGTTGGCCGGCACCGCGATGGCGCGCAGCTTGCCCGCCTGGATCAACGGCCGCGCGGCGGCCAGGTCGGCCATCATCAGCGGCACCACGCCCGCCGCCACGTCCTGCAATGCCGGCGGCGTGCCCTTGTAGGGAATCGCGGTGGCCTTGCCGCCGAACTGGGACAGGAACAGTTCCATCGCCAGATGGTGCGGGCTGCCCACGCCCAGCGAGGCGTAGCTGGCCTTCTTGTCGTCGGACAGATACGCCATCACTTCCGGCATGTTCTTCAGATCGGAAGCCGGCGACGCCACCAGCACGATCGGCAGCGCCACCAGCGTCGAGACCGGCTTCAGGTCCTTCCACGGGTCATACGGCAGCTGCTTGTAGAGCCAAGGGTTGAGCGACAGCGTGCTCATGCCGGCGGTCATCAGCGTGTAGCCGTCGGGTGCGGCGCGCGCGGTTTCCTGCGCGGCGACGATGGTGGCGGCGCCGGGGCGGTTCTCCACCACCACGGGCTGGCCCAGCGCCTGGCTCACGTGCTTGGCCACGATGCGGGTGGCCAGGTCACTGCCGCCGCCGGCGCTGAATGGCACCAGCCAGCGGATGGGATGCTCGGGAAATTCTCCGGCCAGCGCGGGCGCGGCCTGCGCGGCGAACGCCGCCACGGCCACGGTTCCCAGCGCGCGGCGGATGAAGCCTCTTCTGGACATGGGGTTGTCTCCTGGTATTCTGAATTTAATTAACATATTAACTATATTTTTGACGCCCGGCGAGCAGGACTGCGGCGACGATCATGGACGCGGCATCGGCGCGGCGCCGCATCAGCCGCGGGCCGCGGCCAGCCAGCGCAGGCCGGCCGAGGTGCCGGCGGCCGGACGGTACTCGCAGCCGATCCAGCCGCTGTAGTCCAGCCCGCGCAGCACCGAGAAGATCCAGCCGTAGTCCAGCTCGCCCCGGTCCGGTTCCTGCCGCAGCGGCACGCCGGCGATCTGCAGGTGTCCGACCCGCCCGGTGGGCAGGTACTGGCGCAGCTTGGCGGTGACATCGCCCTCGACGATCTGGCAGTGGTACAGGTCCATCTGCACTTTCAGGTTGGGCGCGTTGACGGCCTGCACCACCTGGTGCGCCTCGTCCTGGCGATTGAGGAAATAGCCGGGGATGTCGCGGGTGTTGATGGGCTCGATCAGCAGCGTCACGCCGACGGAACGCGCCTGGCGCGCGGCCCAGTCGAGGTTCTCGCGGTAGCAGTCCAGCATCTCGGCGCGCGTGACGCCGTCGGGCATCAGGCCCGCCATCACGTGGACCTGGGCGCAGGCCAGCACCGTGGCGTAGCCCAGCGCCTGCTCGATGCCGGCGCGGAATTCGTCCTGGCGGCCCGGCAACGCGGCCAGCCCGCGCTCGCCGCGCGAGGCCACGCCCGGCGGCGCGTTGAACAGGACTTGCGACACGCCGGCGGCATCCATGCGCTCACGCACGAACGCGGCCGGCGCTTCGTAGGGAAACATGCATTCCACGCCCGCGAAGCCGTCGGCCGCGGCGGCCGCGTAGCGGTCCAGGAACGCATGTTCCGGGTACATCATCGAGAGATTGGCGGCGAACTTCAGCATGGCGGACTCCGGGGCGGGCGGCATGCCTGGAAATTAGCATATCCGCCCGTCACGCCCGCCGCGCCGCGATCCCTCAATACGTCATGCGCACGCCCAGCATCACGCTGCGGCCCGGCAGCGGCGCGACCGACGAGATGAACGAAGCGTGGTTGTAGGCCAGCTTGTTCAGCAGGTTGGTGCCGCGCAGGAAGACCTCGTAGCCCGTCGCGCCGTAGCGGCCGCGATACGCCACCACGGCGTTGACCAGGTTGTAGCCCGGCGTGCCGTTCTCATACGCGGCGATGTCCTTCTGCGAGAACACGCGCGCGTACTCGACGCCGCCCGACCACTGCTGCCACTTGACGTTGCCGCGCAGGCCCGCGCGCGCCGCCGGAATGCGCGGCAGGTTGCCGTCGCCGCCGGTCAGCTTGCCGCGCACGTAGTCGCCGAACACCGCCGCCGAGAACACCGGCGTGAACTGGTGCCGCAGCTCGCCTTCCACGCCGGTGAATTCGGCGTCGCGCTGGGTGTACTCGATCAGGCGGAAATCCTCATAGCGGTCCAGCGTGTCGGCGTAGATGTAGTTCTTCACCTTGTTGTGGAACACGCTGGCCGAGAAGGTCGTGTCGCCCGCATGCTTGCGCAGCGTCAGGTCGATGTTGCGCGAGGTCTCGCGGCCCAGGCCGGTATTGCCCAGTTCGTAGGTGTTGGTGGCCAGGTGCACGCCGTCGGCGTACAGCTCCTGCGCGGTCGGCAGGCGTTGCGAGCGCGACAGCGACAGGGCCACCGAGTACTGCGGCGCGAAGTCCCAGATGGCGGCGGCCGACAACGACGTGCCCGACAGGCTGCTGCGCGGCGCGCCGCCGGCGGGCGCGATGCGCTGCCAGTCCTGGCGCGCGCCGAGTTCGAAGCGCCAGTCGTTCAACTGGTATTCCTCCAGCACGAACAGGCCGTTGGAACGAGTGCGGCTGCGCGGCAGGAACGCTTCCTCGCCGTCGGCGCGGAAGTCGCTGTAGGCGTTCTGCAGGCCGATCACGCCGCGCCAGCCGGCCAGCGGCTTGTGCTGCAGCTCGACCCGCAGGTCGTAGCCCTTGTTCTTGAAGCGGGTGCCGACCTGGCCGCCCTCGATCTCCTCGTGCTGGTAGTCGGTCAGGCCGCCGCGCACGCGGATCTTCTCGAAGCCGGCGAACGGGTCCTGGTATTCGGCGCGCAGGTCCAGGCGGTCGCTGCGCAGCTTCACATAGGGCACGCCGCCGTGCGCGTGGTCATGGTCGTGATCTTCGTGATCGCCGTCGCCATGGTCGTGGTCGTGGCCGCCGCAATGCAGGTGGGTGCCATGCGGATGGCACCCCTCGTACTCGTGATTGTGGCCGGGCAGGCCGTACTTGCTTTCCAGGTGCGTGAACGCCAGGCCCACGTAGCCGCGCGGCGTGATCCACGACAGGCCGACCGAGCCCTGCGTCGATTCACTGTAGGAGCCGGCCAGCTTGCCGCCGGGCCAGTCCGGCACGTCGTAGTCGCTGGTGCGCCGCTTCATGCCTTCGACCCGCACCGCGAACTGGCCTTCGCCGGCGGTGATGCCGATCGCGCCGGCGCGCTCCTTGGTGCCGGTGGCGCCGCGCAGCTCGGCTTCCATCTCCACGCCCTTCTCCGGCACCGCGGTGGGAATCTTCTTGTCGACCACGTTCACCACGCCGCCGATCGCGCCGCCGCCATACAGCAGCGCGGCCGGGCCGCGCAGCACTTCGATGCGTTCGGCCAGCAGGGGCTCGACCGTCACCGCGTGGTCCGGCGAAATGCCGGAGGCGTCCATCACCTCGGAACCGTCGGACAGCACCTTGACGCGGGGCGCGGTCTGGCCGCGGATCACCGGCCGGCTGGCGCCGCCGCCGAAGGTATCGCTGTTCACGCCCGGCAGGCTCTTCAGGGTCTCGCCCAGCGTGCCGGCGCGCCGCTCGACCAGTTCATCGCCTTCCAGCACGGAGGCCGGCAGCATGGTGCTGTTCAGGTCCAGGCCCAAGGGATTCGCGGACACCGTGATCGGCGCCAGCGTGCGATGGCGCGACGGATCGGCCTCGGTCTCGGCCTGCGCCACCGGCGCGGCCAGCATCAGCGAGCAGACCAGCGGCTTGAGCGCCCGCGCGCCGTTCCTGCGCCGCGCCGCCACCGCGCCGCGCTTGCCCCGGGTTCCCTGCGATCCCTGCGTCTTGCCTGTCATCTTTACCCTCATGGATGTTATATCATTACAAATAGCTGAAGGATGATATAACAATTTCGATGACAAAGCAAGCCCATCCCCTGGATCGGCCCTGATACCTCAGTCCGCCGCGGCCTCCAGCCCCAGCACGGCCTGCAGCACAGCAACCCGGCTTTGCCCCAGCACCGCGCCATGCCAGTCCGGCGCGTCGCAATAGAACGCGTCCAGCGTGGCCTGCAGGATCTGGTCGCGCAAGGCCGCCGGCGCATCGGGATGCGCGCGCAGCCAGTTGCGCCCGCGCAGCGCGTCCACCACCTGTTCCGACGGCTGCGTGCCGTACTCCAGCGCCATCAGCGTCGGCACCGCATCCGGGCAGGCCTGGTAGGCCAGCCCGGCCAGATGGCCGGTGATGTCCACCGAGGCCGACGTGCCCTGATAGGGCACGGCGATATCGGCGCCCCACCAGCGGCGCGCGCGCGCCACTTCGGCCTCGTCGCGTCGTCCCGCGTAGATCTTCTCGCCATGCCCACGCGGCCCCAGGCCGGTATGCACGTCGATCCAGCCGATGCGGGCAAAGCCGGCGGCATGTTCCTGGAGGATGCGGCGCAGGTTCAGCAACGAGGCGGCCGGACGGTCGCCGCCATAGAACAGACCGTCCGCGTGCGTGTACTGCCCGCGGGTCACGGCCTGCTTGAAGGCCGCCAGGCCATGCTCGCCGATGTAGGCGGCGATCTGTTCGCGGTTGGCGTCCGACGGCGGCCATTGCGCCGGCAGCAGCAGCTCATGGATCCGGCCGTAGCCGGGGTTGGCCGGCAGCGGCTGGCCGTCGAACGGCTGCGCGTTGCGGTTCAGGTCGACGTTGCCTTCGTCGGTGCGCGCGATCCACGAAAAGCCATGCGGGTTCACCGCGTGCACCAGCAGCAGCGCCACGCCGGCCTGGCGCGCGCGGTCCAGCATCTCGGCGTCGTCCAGCAACGCCAGCTGACACCCCGAGCCACAGAAGCCTTCCACGCCGTGGGTGGCGGAGGTCATGATCAGCAGCCGCCTGGCGCCGGCATCGCCGATCAGGGCGACATCGGTGGCCAGGTCCTCGCCCTCGCGCCCCTCGGGCTCGATGGCATAGGACGCGAAACGCGTCGCCAGCGGCCGGGCGGCGGCGGTGAAGCGCTCGCGCGCCAGGGCATAGCTGCGGGAAAAGTAAGGGCTAGCGGATTGCATCAGGCCTCCTGGTTGTCGATATCGTCGCCGGTGCGGTCGCGTATCCAGAACAGCACCACCGTGGAAAGCGCCACCGCCACCATCAGGTACCAGGCAGGCGCCATGGGATTGCCGGTCACGTGCAGCAGCCAGGTCACGAAGAACTGGGCGAAGCCGCCGAAGACGGAAATCCCCAGACCGTACACCACCGACATGCCCGTGGTACGCACGGCTTTCGGAAACAATTCGGGCAGCATGGTGATGCCCGGCGCGGATTGCAGCGCCAGCAGGATCGACAGCAGCCCCACCACCAGCATCAGCCGCGCGCTGCTGGGGGCCGCGATCAACCACTGGAAGCACGGCAGCAGCACCGCCACCGTCGCCACGCGCGACCAGAAGATCACGCGCTTGCGCCCCACCCGGTCGGCCAGCATGCCGACCAGCGGCGCGAACAGGAAGCCGACCGCGCCCACCACCACGCTGGCCGACAGCGTCGAGGTCGCCGGCAAGCCAAGTTCGCGATGCGCATACGAGGGCATGTAGAAGCCGATGATCTGCGCGCACACCATGCCGCCGATCATCAGCAGGATGCCCTTGGCGACCTCGGTCTTGTGTTCGGCGAACACGCGGCGCAGCGGCTGGTGGCCCACGGCGCGCGGCCGGCCGCCAGCCGGCTCGTCGACGTGCAGCGTCTCTTCGAGATTGCGGCGGATGTAAGCGCCCACCGGCACCGTCAGGATGCCGATCACGAACGGCACGCGCCAGCCCCAGGCCTGCATCTGCTCGGCGGTCAGCGCGGCGGTCAGCGTGCCCACCACCACGGCGCCCAGCGCCACGCCGAGCGACTGGCTGCCGAATTGCCAGCTGGAATAGAAGCCGCGCCGCGTGGGCGGCGCGTGCTCGACCAGCAGCGTGGTCGACGCGCCCACCTCGCCGCCGGCGGCAAAGCCCTGGATCAGCCGCGCCAGCACCATCATCACCGGCCCCAGCAGCCCCATCTGCGCATGCGTGGGCGCGGCGGCGATCAGCGCACAGCCCAGGCCCATCAGCCACAGCGTCAGCGTCATGGCGGCGCGGCGGCCATGGCGGTCGGCGTAAGAGCCGATCAGCATGCCGCCCACCGGCCGCATCAGGAAGCCGACGCCGAAGGTGGCCGTGGTCAGCAACAGTTGCCCATAGCCGGAGGCCGCCGGAAAGAACAGCGGCCCGATGACCAGCATCAGGAAGGTGAATACGGTGAAGTCGAAGAACTCGAGCGCATTGCCGATGGTGGTGCCGGCGATGACCCGCCGGCGCATGGAAGGCGTATGCAGGCTGCGCGCGCCGGCGCCGGCCGCGATGGCGATAGACATGTTTTCCCCTTGATGTCCGATCCGTCTCCGCCGGTCCGTGTGCCGGTATCCGTGCGGTGCTAGTGAATATACGGATGGCGGGCGAAACGCAAAAGACAGTATTTTTGCTGCAGCGATGACTTTTGCTTATACCCCACCGTGCCCGCTCCGATGAACCTGCGCCAGCTGCGCGCCTTCGTGCTGATCGCCGAGCACGGCAGCATCCGCGCCGCCGCGCGCGCCCTGTGCGTGACGCAGCCGGCGGCCACGCGCAGCCTGCGCGAACTGGAACAGAGCCTGGGCGCGGAATTGGTGCGGCGCAGCGCCAAGGGCGTCGAGCTGACGCCCTACGGCCAGGCGCTGCACAAGCGCGCCGTGCTGATCCTGCAGGAAGCGCGGCGGGCGCAGGAAGACATCGACCAGATGCGCGATGGCGAGGGCGGCACGCTCAACCTGGCCATCAGCTCGTCGGTGCTGCCGATCCTGCCGACGGCGCTGGCCGCGTTCCGCGCGCGCATGCCGCGCGTCGCCGTGGCCTTCCATGAGGTCGCGCCGCCCTACAGCCACGAACAGCTGGAAACCGGCCGCTATGACCTGGTGGTGCAGACCGAATACGACGGCGACATCTACGACGGCTTCGCCCGCACCACGCTGTTCACCCTGCCGCTGGCGGTGGGCGCGCGCGCCGACCATCCCCTGCGCCACGCGACCGACCTGGCCGAGCTGAGCGACCTGCTGTGGCTGATGCCGGGCAATACGCAGACGCCCACCAACCTGCTGCGGCTGGCCTACTCCGAACGCGGCCTGCCGCCGCCCGCCGACGTGATTCCCTGTCAATCCATTGCCATCGCCCTGGCGATACTGGGCCAGAGCGACGCCGTGGGCTTCTTCGTGCGCAACGGCTTGCATCGCGTGCTGGCGCCGACGTCGCTGTGCATCCTGCCGCTGGCGCATCCGCTGCCCGCGGCGCGGGTGTCGATCCTGACGCGGGCGGATTCGCCGCCGACGCCGGCCGCGCAGTATTTCATCGACTGCCTGAACCGCGCCCGCGCGGCGGCGTGAGCCGGCGGGTTATCATGAGCCCCCCATCCCAGAGCCACGTCCCGCCCGCCTTGCGCGGTCCCATGCCATGGCGTTTCCCCGACTCCACACGCCCCCCACGCTGACCGATACGGTGGCCAAGCAGCTGCTCGCCGAGATCGACGCGGGCCGCGTGCTGCCTGGCGAAAAACTGCCCACCGAAACGCGCCTGGCCGAGCAGTTCGGCGTCAGCCGCACCGTCATCCGCGAAGCGGTGTCGCGGCTGCGCCAGGACGGCATCGTCGAGGCGCGCCAGGGCAGCGGCGTGTTCGTCACCGGCCAGGGCGGCCAGCGCGCGCTGCGCATCGACGCGGCCGAACTGTCGTCGCTGGACGCGGTGCTGCACATCGTCGACCTGCGGCGCGCGCTCGAAACCGAAATCGCGGCGCAGGCCGCGGCCCAGCGCAGCAAGCGCGACATGGCGGCCATCGACGACGCGCTGGCGGCCATTGCCGCCGCGGTCGAGCGCGGCGGCGACGGCGTCAAGGAAGACGTGGCCTTCCACCGCTGCATCGCGCAGGCCACCGGCAACCCCTACTTCCTGGCCACCCTGGCGTTCGTCAGCCAATACCTGGAAGCCGCCACCCGCGTCACGCGCGGCAACGAGGCGCGCCACGCCGACCAGATGCGCGCGGTGCTGCAGGAACACGCCGCCATCGCGGATGCCATCCGCCGCCAGGACGTGGAGGCGGCGCGCGAAGCCGCCCGCATCCACATGGTCAACGCCGCCGGACGCCTGCGCCAGGCGCATCGCTGAGGCGGCTCGTCAATCCGCCTGGTTGAAATGCGGCCTCAATAGGCACCGCCAATACGCGCCGTCAATGCGCGCCGTCAGGCGTCCTGGCCGAAGGCCCGCGTGAAGAAATCCACGCCGCCGAAATTGCCTGACTTCAGGGCGATGCTGATGCGCGCCCCCACCGCCTGCGCCTGGCCCGCGCACCACGGCACCCCCGGATCGATCTGCTCGCCGATGGCCAATTGCGTCAGGCCCAGCGCCTGCACCACCGCGCCCGAGGTCTCGCCGCCGGCCACGATCAGCTGCCGCACCCCGAGCCGCGCCAGGCCCGCCGCGATCCGCGCGATCGCGTCCTCGACCAGCGCCCCGGCGCGCGCCGCGCCCAGGCTGGCCTGGGTCGCCTGCACGGCGTCGGGCCGGGCGGTCGAATAGATCAGTACCGGGCCATCGGGCAGGCGCGGCGCGGCCCAGGCCAGCGCCTGCGCCACCACGTCGTCACCCGCGGCGATGCGCAGCGGATCGAGCGCCAGCGCCGGCCCGCCCGCCGCGATGAACGCGGCGACCTGGCCCTGGGTCGCGATGGAGCAACTGCCCGCCACCACCGCCTGCGTTCCCGGCTCGCGCGGCAGGCCGGCGGCCGCGCCCCGCGCCAGCCCCCAGTTGCCGGGCAGGCCGATGGCCACGCCCGAGCCCGCCGTCACCAGCGGCATGCCCTTGAGCGCCGGCCCCAGCGCCAGCAGGTCATCGTTGGAAATGGCGTCGACGATGGCGATCTCCACGCCCTCGCGCCGCAACGCATCGATGCGGCCTCGAATCGCCTCGGCGCCACGCGCCACCACCGCATAGTCGATCAGGCCGACCTTGCGCCGGGTCTGCGCCGACAGCACGCGAACCAGGTTGGCGTCGGTCATCGGCGTCAGCGGATGATGCTGCATGCCCGATTCATTCAGCAGTACGTCGCCGGCGAACAGGTAGCCCTTGAACACCGTGCGCTTGTTGTCCGGAAAGGCCGGCGTGGCGATGGTGAAATCGGTGCCGAGCGCCGTCATCAGCGCGTCGGCGACCGGGCCGATATTGCCCTGCGTCGTGCTGTCGAAGGTCGAGCAGTACTTGAAATAGATCTGCTCGGCGCCCTGCGCGCGCAGCCATTCGAGCGCGGCCAGCGACTGCGCCACCGCGTCGGCGGCTGGCAAGGTGCGGGTCTTCAATGCCACCACGACCGCGTCGGCGGGCGTCTCCAGCGCGCCGTCGGGCACGCCGATGGCCTGCACCGTGCGCATGCCGGCGCGCACCAGGTTGTTGGCCAGATCGGTGGCGCCGGTGAAATCGTCGGCGATGCAGCCCAGCTTGATCGTCATGCGGACTCCGGCAAGGTGATTCCGGGAAAGATCTTGATGACCGCGCTGTCGTCCTCGCGCCCGTGTCCGGCGGCCGACGCCTGCATGAACATCTGGTGCGCGGTGGACGCCAGCGGCAGCGGAAACTTGCTGTGGCGCGCGGTGTCCAGCACCAGTCCCAGGTCCTTGACGAAGATGTCCACCGCCGACAACGGCGTGTAGTCGCCCGCCAGCACGTGCGCCATGCGGTTCTCGAACATCCAGCTGTTGCCCGCGCTGTGGGTGATGACCTCGTACAGCGCATCGGCATCGACCCCTTCGCGCAACCCCAGCGCCATGGCTTCGGCGGCGGCGGCGATGTGCACGCCGGCCAGCAGCTGGTTGATGATCTTGACCTTGCTGCCCGCGCCGGCGCGGTCGCCCAGCCGGTAGACCTTGCCCGCCATCGCGTCCAGCACCGGCCCGCACGCCGCGTAGGCGGCCGGCGCGCCGGCGGTCATCATGGTCATCTCGCCCGCCGCGGCCTTGGCCGCGCCGCCCGAGATCGGCGCATCCAGGTACAGCACGCCCAGGGCCGCCAGGCGCGCCTCCAGCGCGCTCGACCAGGACGGATCCACGGTCGAGCACATCACGAACACGCTGCCGGGCCGCAGGGCCGCCGCCAGATCGCCGTCGCCGAACAGCACGCTCTCGGTCTGCTGCGCGTTCACCACCACGCTGACCACCACGTCGCAGGCCGCGGCCAGCGCCGCCAGCGTGTCGCAGGCCACGCCCCCCTGTTCGGCGAACGCCGCCGCCACGCCCGGCCGGATATCGTAGGCATGCACCCGATGGCCGGCGCGCCGCAGGCTCTGCGCGATGCCCGCGCCCATGGCGCCCAGGCCGATCACGCCGACATCGCGCGCGGCTTGCTCATGATGGCTCATACCGTTCCCCGCAAGTCGTCGCCGATGTAGGCGCGGATGATCTCGGCGAAATCGCTGTCGCCTTCCAGGCCCAGTTGCGTGGCCCGCGCCGTGTCCCAGCGCCCCGGCCAACTGCCGACGATGGCCTGCACCCGCGCATCGGCCTGCCAGCTGATGCGGTCGGCGACCGCATCGCCCGCGATCTCGCGCAGCGCCCGCGCCATGTCGGCGGCGGTCACCGACACGCCCGGCAGATTGATCGGCCGGCGATCGGCCACCGCGGCCGCGTCCAGCTCGCAGCCCGCGATCAGCGCCTGCACCGCGCGCCGCGGCGACAGCAGCCACAGGCGCGTGTCCGGCCCCACCGGGCAGGCCGCCGGCTCGCCATTGAGCGGCTCGCGGATGATGCCGCTGGCGAACGACGAGGCCGCCGCGTTGGGCCGGCCCGGCCGCACGCTGATGGTCGGCAGCCGCAGCGCGCGGCCATCGACGAAGCCGCGCCGCGTGTAGTCGGCCAGCAGCAGCTCGGCGATCGCCTTCTGCGTGCCGTAGGAAGACTGCGGATTGAGCGCGGTGTCGTCGCGCACCGTCTCCGGCAACGCGCCGCCATAGACCGCGACCGAACTGGTGAACACCACGCGCGGCCGGTGGCCACGCTGGCGGCAGGCCTCGAGCAACGCCCGCGACGCATCCAGGTTGATGCGCATGCCCAGGTCGAAATCGGCCTCGGCCTGGCCGCTGACGATCGCGGCCAGGTGGAACACCGCCGCCGTGTCGGCGCCGATCAGGGCATCCAGGACCGCCGGGTCGGCGATGTCGCCCTGGACCGAGCGCACGCGGGTGTCGTTGATGGCGTCGGTGCGCGTGACGTCCAGCAGGTCGATCTGCGTGATGGGTTCGGGCGCGCCGCCCAGCGCCAGCCTTCCCTGCTCCAGCAGCTTGCGCGCCAGGCGCTGGCCGAGGAAGCCCGCGCCGCCGGTGATCAGTATCTTCATCGCTCGCCTCCCGCGAGATAGGGTCGGGCCCACGCCAGGCCCGCCGACGTCGCGCCCTGGGGCCGGTATTCGCAGCCGACCCAGCCCGTGTAGCCCAGGGAGTCGATCAGCGCCAGCAGGTAGGGGTAATTGAGTTCGCCCAGGTCCGGTTCGTGCCGGTCCGGCACCCCGGCGATCTGGATATGGCCGATGCCCGCCATGTCGCGGCGCAGCTTGACCGCCAGGTCGCCCTCGACGATCTGGCAGTGATAGCAATCGAATTGCACGCGCAGGTTGTCGGCGCCGACCTCGGCGCGGATGGCCTGCGCCTCGTCCTGGCGGGTCAGGAAGAAGCCGGGCATGTCGCGCGGGTTGATCGGCTCGATCACGATGGTCACGCCGGCCGAGGCGGCGGCGCGCGCCGCGCTTTCCAGATTGCGCAGGTAGACCTCGCGGTGGGCGGCGCGGTCGCTTCCCGGCGCCACCAGGCCCGCCATCACGTGCAGCCTGCGGTTGCCCAGCGCCGCCGCATATTCCAGCGCCAGATCCAGCCCGCGGCGGAACTCGTCCTCGCGCCCCGGCAGCGCGGCGATGCCGCGCTCGCCCGCCGCCCAGTCGCCGGGCGGCGCATTGAACAGGGCCTGCGACAGGCCGTGGCCATCCAGCCGCGCGCGGATCTCGGCGGCGGCGAATTCGTAGGGGAACAGAAACTCCACCCCCTGGAAGCCGTCGCGCGCGGCCGCGCCGAACCGGTCCAGGAAAGCGTGCTCCGCATACATCATGCTCAGGTTCGCGGCCAGGCGCGGCATCTCGTCGTCTCCGTAGGTTCGCGGTCCGCGTCCACGCGGACCGCCGGCGCGCGGGGCGCCCGTCGTATCAGTAGCGCGCGCCGAAGGTGGCGCGCAGTTCCTCGATGGCGTCCTCGGACAGCGGCGCGGGGCGCGGATCGGACATCAGCCACAGCCGCGCGGTCTCTTCCAGTTCCTCGAGCGCATAGGAGGCATGCGACACCGAGCGTTCCCACACCACCGGCCCGAGACGCTCAAACAGCGCCCCGCGCACCTGCGCGGCCAGCGCCGCCACCTGCGCCGCCGCCACCGGATCGCCGGGGCGGCGATAGGGAATCAGCGGAATGCGCCCGACCTTCATCACCTGGTACGGCGTGATCGGCGGCAACACCTCGTCCTCGCGCCACACGCCCGCCAGCGTCAGCGCGACCAGATGGGTCGAATGGGTGTGCACGACGCCGCGCGCGGCGGGGTCGGCCTGGTAGATGCCCTGGTGCAGCGCCAGGGTCTTGGAGGGCTTGGCGCCCGAGACCCAGTTGCCGGCCAGGTCGACCTTGGCCAGCTCGGCCGGGTCCAGGCGGCCCAGGCAGACATCGGTGGGCGTGATCAGCCAGCCGTCGTCCAGCCGGGCGCTGATGTTGCCGGCCGCGCCGACGGTGTAGCCGCGCTGGTAGAGGCTGGCGCCGACCGTGCAGATCTCCTCGCGAATGCGGGTTTCCGGGGTCATCGCGCGCTCGCCACGAGGCGGCCGCGGGCGGCGGAAAGCGGGTACGGCATGGGGAACTCCCGGGGCTTATTCATATGGTCATCATACAAATTTTGCCGAAAATCCCGGTATCGGGATTACCCGGAATGCCCCGCCGGATTCAGACCGAGTAGTGGTAGTTGCAGTTGACCGTGGCCTTGAGCGGCTGATTCGCGCCCGGTCCGCCCGGACGCGGCCCGGTGAGCTTGGCCTGGAAGGTGCCCACCACGGCGCCGGTGCCATCCTTCTTGACCGCCACGCTGGCCGGCAGCGCATACAGCGTCAACGGCCAGACCTCGTCCGGCGCCACCAGGGTGAAGACGCCCAACGGAAAATCCGACACGACATAGGCGGGATCCCGGTCCGCGTCGAATCCCAATGTGGCGCCGACATACGTCAGCGTCAGCTTGAGATCTTCCGAAGACGGCGACGGGATGACGCCGCGCAGCGCGACCTTGCCGCTCTCCGACACACACGACAGTTCGGCGGGCGCCGAACCCGCGTGGGCAACGCCCGCCAGCAGCAGACAGGACAGGAACCAGGGGGCATGCAGCTTCATGGGACGGGTTTCCTCGGAGCGGCCGGCGGATCCGCGGCCTGGGACGATCATCGAGCCGACATATTAGCGGCCAACAATCCGCGCTCAAAGGCCGGCGGCAGGCAATGCCAGCGTTCGCATACAAGTCGTAATATGCGGCGCCGCCGATCGGGCTAGGATGCCGGCATCGATCCGTCCGTTTCCCGGAGCCCCCATGAGCGCCTTCCGATCCCTCGCCTGCGCCGCCCTGCTGCTGGCCGCCGCCGCCTCCCACGCCGAGACCGTGGCCCTGCGCGCGCAGAGCGCCACGCCCGGCATCGAACCGCAGACCAAAATGCGCTTCGTCGACGTGGTGCTGCAACCCGAGAGCCGCCAGGTCCTGGCCGACTTCACCCGCAACCGCGTCGGCAAGCGCGTGCAGCTGCGGTCAAACGGTGTGCTGCTGTCCTCGGCCACGCTGCAAAGCCCGCTCGAGGGCGACAGCTTCCGCATCGTCGCCGGCGAGCACGGCTTTGGCGGCAAGTCCGCCGACGACATCGCCAAGGGCATCATGTCCGGCGGCGGCCTCACCGTGGACGACGAAAGCGGCGCCGCCAACGACGCCGGCACCCGCCCGACGCGGCGCGCGCCGGGGTCGGATTCCGGCGGCTGACGCCGCCCACGGCGGCGCGTCCGGCCTGGACGTCGCCAGCCTTGGCCCCGCGCCTCAGACCGGCAACTGTGCCAGGCTGTCGAGCAGCCCCGGCCCCGTCGGCCGCCATCCCAGCCGTTCGCGCGTGGCCGCGCTCGAGGCCGACATGTCATGGCCGACGAAGTGCGACAGCCAGCCGAAATGCGCGGCCGCCGCCGCCTCGTCCATGCGGATCACCGGCACGCCCAGGCGGTCGCCGATGGCCTGCGCGATATCGCGGAACGGAATGGGCGACTCGGCCGTGGCGTGATAGCGCGCGCCGGCCTCGCCGTGTTCCAGCGCCGCGCGGTACAGCCGCACCGTGTCCGACACATGGGCCGCCGACCAGCCGTTGGCGCCGTCGCCGACATAGCCCGACACGCCCCTGGCCCGCGCCAGCGCCACCATCTCGGTCACCAGCCCCTGCTTCTCGGTGTCATGGATCTGCGACAGGCGCACCACCGACACGCGGACGCCGCGCGCCAGCAATTCCTCGCCCGCCAGCTCCGACGCCTTGCGCGGATTCGGATGCGCCGGATTGAAATGGTCCTCGGTGGCCGGCTGGCCGGGCGCCGCGCTGCCCATCGGCGTGCCCGAGGTGATCAGCAGCGGCCGCGCCGACCCCTGCAACGCCTCGCCCAGCGCGAGAATGACGCGCCGGTCCTTCTCGCAGTTGGCCACGAAATGGGCGAAGTCGTGGTCGAAGGCGGTATGGATCACGGCGTCGCAGGCGGACGCGCCGCGCCGCAGGCTGTCCAGGTCCTCGATGTCGCCGGCGTGCGCGTCGGCGCCCGCCAATTGCAGCGCCCGGGCGCCGCGGTCGGAGCGGGCCAGGCCAAGCACCTGGTGCCCCGCGTTGATGAGTTCGGGCACGATTTTCGAGCCGATGAAGCCGGTCGCGCCGGTCAGAAAGATGCGCAAGATCGCTCTCCTGGGTTGTCAGGCTGCCATCATGCGACGCCGATCTATCCTGTTAAAGTAGTGAGCTTATAGGGGTATATATCTCAACTGGCTGGCCATGACATCGCCCACCGACAACCCGCTCGGCGCCTACCTGAAGGACCGCCGCGGCCGGCTCGACCCGGCCGCGTTCGGCTTCACCGCCAGCCGCCGCCGCACGCCGGGCCTGCGCCGCGAAGAGGTGGCGCAGCTCTCGAACATCAGCGCCACCTGGTACACCTGGCTCGAACAAGGCCGGGGCGGCGCGCCCTCGGCCGACGTGCTCAACCGCATCGCCGCCGGCCTCATGCTGACCGAGGCCGAGCGGCATCATCTGTTCCTGCTGGGCCGTGGCCATCCCCCGGACGTCAAATACCAGTCGGCCCAGGGCGTGACGCCGCGCCTGCAGCGCCTGCTGGACGCGCTCGAAATCAGCCCCGCCATCATCCGCACCGCCACCTGGGACGTGGTCGCCTGGAACCGCGCGGCCGCGGCCGTCCTGACCGACTACGGCGCCCTGGCGCCCGAGCAGCGCAACATCCTGCGGCTGGTCTTCTGCAATCCCCGCGTGCGTCAGGCGCAGGACGATTGGGAGGGCATTGCCCGTTTCGTGGTGGGCGCCTTTCGCGCCGACGTGACCCGCGCCGGCGCCGCCTCCGAAGTCGCCCGGCTGGTCGAGGAATTGAGCCGCGACAGCGCGGAATTCGCGGCGCTGTGGCGCGACAACGACGTGCGCGTCCACGGCGAAGGCACCAAGCGCTTGCGCCACGCCCGCGCCGGCCTGCTCGAACTGGAATACTCCGGGTTCTCGGTCGACGGCCGGCCGGACCTGTCCATGGTGGTCTATCACCCCGCCTCGCCGCAGGCCGCCGATCGCATCCGCGCGCTGCTGGCGTCAACGCCCGTTGGCGGCGTCGATGAATCCCGCTAGATCGCGGTTGAAGCGCTCGGCCTCCTCCAGGAATGGCGCGTGTCCCGACGCCGCATACACCGTGGCCTGCAGGCGCGGATTCAGGCGCCTGGCGCGCTCCAGCGACGGCTCGACGCGCACCAGCGCATCGCGCGCCCCGTAGATCAACCATAGCGGCTTGCGCATCGCGCCCAGGCCTTCGCGCGCCGCGATCGTCATCCGCGGCACTGCGGCCTGCATCCCGGGCGACGCCAGCGCGGCATTGGCCAGCAGCCGCTCGAATGTCACCGTGTCGGGCTGCGTCGCGAAGCACAGCGCCAGGAACGCGCGCTCGGCGTCCAGGTGCGTCTTCAGGTCGCTCGACGCCATGCCGCGATACACCTCGGGATGCGGCGCGATCTGGCTGGCTTCCAGTTCGATCACGCCCCCCACGTAGACCGCGCCGGCGATGTCCGCGTCGCCATGCGCGGCCAGGTAATTGGTCGTCACGGCCGCGCCCAGCGACCAGCCCACCAGCACCGGCCGGCGCACGCCCGACGCCGCGATCACGGCCGCCAGGTCATCGGCCCAGCGGCGCCCGTCGGTGTAGGCCAGCGGCGCGGTCGGCTGGCCCGACTGGCCATGGCCGCGCAGGTCGTACGTGATCAGGCGGTAGCGCTGCAGCAACGGGCTGGATACTTGCGCGTCCCAGCTGAGGCGGCTGCCGAGCAGGCCGTGGACGAACACCACGGCGGGGCCGGCCGGATCGCCGGACTCCTGGATGGCCAGGGTCACGCCGTCGGGCGCGACGGCGGTGTACTGGCGGCTGTCGGCATGCGCCGCGGCGCTCGCCAGGAGCAGCGCGGCGGCCGCCAGCAGGCGGCGGAAACAACGGAAAAACAAGGGGCCCGGCATGGGACTGACTCCTGGATGACAAAAGGGGAATCACAGTCTCAACCGTCACACCGGTGTTAGAGTCAAGCGGTCGTTTCGTGAAGATATGCCATGACGCCCCCGCCCGCCGCCAAGCCGATGTCGATCGGCGCCCTAGCCCGCGCAACCGGCGCCAGCCTGCGCTCGATCCGCCATTACGACGCGCACGGCCTGCTGGCCTCCTCGCGCGCCGCCAATGGCTACCGCAGCTTTGCGTCCGCGGCGGTCAGCCAGGTACGGCAGATCCAGCGCCTGATCGCGACCGGCTTCAGCCTCGCCGAAATCCAGGGCTTTCCCGATTGCATGCGCATGATCGAAGGCGCGGCGGCCTGCCCGGAAACCTCCGACGTGCAGCGCCAACGGCTGGCCTCGGTCGAACGGCAGATCGCCGACCTGGAACGGCGCCGCGCCCGACTGCGCCAGATGCTGGCCGAGGGCGCCACGGCCCCCGGGAAATAGCCGCCCGCGGCCACGCCGTTCGCGGCGGTCAAGCGCGCAAGCGCGGCTCCTGCTGCACGCACTCCACCAGGAAATCCATCACCGCCTTGACCGCGGGCGACCGGCGCAGATCCGGAAACACCGCCAGCCAGAGATCGCGCGAGGGCGCCTCGCCCTCCACCGCCAGCCGTTGCAGCATGGCGTCGCTGTCACCGACGATCGTCGGCAGCACCACCGCGCCCAGCCCCGACCGCGCCGCCATCTGCTGCGCCGCCAGGTCGCTGGCCGCGAACACCACCGGCCGGTGGCGGCGGATCTGGTGCAACCAGGCCTGCTGCGGCAGCGCATCGCCGCTTTCGTCGTACGCGATGAAGCGCCACTGGTCGGCGGGCTGCTCGCCGAACCCGGGACTGCCGTACAACGCGAAGCGCACCACGCCGATCTTCCTGCGCACCAGCGCCTCCTCTTCCGGACGCACGGTGCGCAGCGCGATGTCGGCCTCGCCCCGGTCCAGCGCCACCCGCGACCGCGACGGCAACAGCACCACGTTGAGTTTCGGATGCCGCTCGCGCAGCGCGGCCATGCACGGCGCAATGCAATGGCTCGCCAGCGACGGCGGCGCGCTGACCCGCACCGTGCCGGCCACCTCGATCGAGGCAATGCGCGACAGCTGCTCGACGCCCGTGGCGATCTCGGTCATGGCGCCGGCCAGGCGCGCCAGCGCGCGGCCGTCCTCGGTCAGCGGCCGGCTGCGCGGCAACCGGTCCACCAGCCGCAGGCCCAGCGATTTCTCCAGCGCGTCGATGCGGCGCCCCACGGTGGCATGCTCGACCTGCAACTCGCGGGCGGCCGCCGACAACGATTGGGTGCGGGCCAATACGGTGAAGTAATACAGGTCCTGCCAGTCGAACATCGGATTACCTGCTCACGAAGAGAAAGATCTTGTGGGAGAAAATTCCCGGATCCTGATTCCGTTTTTACCATGCGCCGTCCTGACGCCTGGGCACGCCTACGGTTCGACGGCGACCTGCAACGCGTGCGCCAGCGACACCCGCAGCATCTCGCCATGGCCGAACTGCGGGAACGCCTCGTAGCGGGCATCCGCGCCGCCCTCACGCAGGCCGGCCACCATCGCGCGCACGGCAGGCTGCAGGTCGATCGGCGTGCCATCCGGCCGCGTCGACGGCGCATCGGGCCGCTGGCGCGCCGGGTCGCGCGGCCGGGTGCCCGCCAGCACGATCACGCGCTTGCCGGCCGCGCGCCGCGCATCGAAGCGCCGCCACTCCCGCAGCAAGGCGCCGTCCGCCCACCAGGCCGAGGGGTCCCCCGTGATGTAGCGCGCGAACGTGTCAGGCTGCGTGAACAGCACATGCAACGCGAACAGGCCGCCATAGGAATGGCCCCACAGGTATTCGCGCTTCACGTCGACCGCGGCGCGCCCGCGCACCAGCGGCTTGACCCGTTCCCGCAGGAAAGCCAGGAACACGTCGGCGCCGCCGCCCGCGCGGCCCAGCACCACTGGATCCGGCTGCCGCACGCCTTGCTCGAACACGGGCGGCGTGTAGTCATAGGCGCGCGCAACCACGTCGTTGCGCGTCGGCACGTCATAGCCCACGGCCACCAGCACCGGCGCGCCGGCCGCGCCCAGCCGGGCCAGATCGGCGTCGGTCAGCGTGGCCAGCGCCGCGTTGCCGTCCAGCAGGTACAACACCGCGCTGCCGCCAGCCGGCGCGGCCTGGCGCGGCACGGCGATCTGGATGCGGTAATGGCGCTTGCCATCGGCCGAATCGAGGCGATGCGTTTCAAAGCGATAGACCGTCGACGGCCGGTCGGCCACGGTTTCGCCGACGAGCTGGTCCCCGCGCGCGGCCGGTGCGCCGGCGGCGGAGGGCGTCCGCGCCGGTATCTGCGTTGGTGCCGGTGCCTGCGCCTGTGCGCCCAGGCTACCGAAGACGCCGCTGAACATGGCGGCCAGGCAAAGACGGAACAGGGTGCGGGAGGACATCGGCTTCTCGGAATCATGCGTGCCGGCAGGCGCGGGCCTGGCGGCAACAGGGGAAACAACGCGGCGCGCCAGCACGGCTGGCGCCTGCCGCAGGATAGCCCAGACAGGAACGCGACTCGATCCTGCTTTTCAGGCCAAGGCCGCGTCCGATCCGGCGCCCCCGGCTGGCGCGCCTGGCCCTCGCCCGTTCCGATCATTTCCGCACGGACCCCGTGAATTCCTGGGGAATTCCCAGACCGATTCACGCCTTCTACGATGGCTGGCACTGATCGGCGCGACCACGCGCCCGCCCCTCCCCACAAGGAATCCTTCGCAGTGAAAGCCATCCTGATAGAACGCTACGGCGGCCCCGAGGTCCTGCGGCTACGCACGGACCATCCCATGCCGGACGCCGCCCCCGGCCACGTGGTGGTGCGGGTCGCCTACGCCGGCATCAACTTCATGGACGTGCACACCCGCCAGGGCAAGTACGCGGCCTCCGCCACCTACCCCGTGCGCCTGCCCTGCACCCTGGGCATGGAAGGCGCTGGCGACATCGTCGCGGTCGGCGCCGACGTCACGCACCTGGCGCCGGGCGACCGCGTCGCCTGGTGCATCGCCTGGGGCAGCTATGCCGAGTACGCCAGCGTGCCGGCGGCCAAGGTCGCGAAGATCCCCGACGCCATCCCGTTCGACCTGGCCGCCGCCGCGATCTTCCAGGGCGCCACCGCGCACTACCTGGTCGAAGACATCGCCCGGCTCGGCCCCGGCAGCACCTGCCTGATCCACGCGGCCTCGGGCAGCATCGGCCAGTTGCTGGTGCAGATGGCCGCGCGGCGCGGTGCCACCATCTTCGCCACCGCCAGCAGCGCGCAGAAATGCGCCGTCGCCCTCGCGCGCGGCGCGCATCACGCCCTGCCCTACGACGATGGCCGCTTCGCCGACCGCATCCGCGAGGCCACCGGCGGCGCGGGCGTGGACGTGGTGTTCGACGCGGTCGGCAAGACCACCCTGCGCGACAGCTTGCGCGCCTGCCGCACGCGCGGACTCGTCATCAACTACGGCAACGTCTCCGGCTCGGTCACCGACCTGGACCCGATCGAACTGGGCGAGGCCGGCTCGCTGTTCCTGACGCGGCCGCGCCTGGCCGACCACATGCGCGACGGCGCCACGGTGCAGCGCCGCGCCGACGCGGTATTCGGCGCGCTGCTCGAAGGGTCGCTCGATATCGCCATCGAAGGCCGCTACGAGATGGAAGACGTGCAACGGATCCATGCCCGGCTCGAGGCGCGCGAACAGATCGGCAAGTCCGTGATGCGCGTCGGGGCCGCGCATCACACATAACCTTTGGTTATGGTCACACCCGCACCACTCATTTGAACCTGTCGCCCGTCGCGCCCACACTCTCACCGTCCAGCGCCGGGCCGCCCGATGCGGCCTGGCGACCTGGGCATGGGACCGCTGGGCATCCACGCCTGCCGCACCGCAGGACGGGATCACAACAATAGGCCGACACCGCCGGATGCGCAGCGCGTCACGGCCTGGCCACAAATCGATAGGGACGGAGAAGACATGACTTCATTGGCACAGACGGCGGCGGCGCCACGCCCGCCCGCCGGCGGCTCGCTGCACCCGCGCCGGCGCAATGCCGCCATCGCGGTATTCCTGGTGGGCCTGGCGATCGCGCTATACACCCATTTCACCCTGCCCGGCCAGACCAGCCTGTGGGGCCTGACGCCCGTGCTGGTGTTCGCCATCATCGCGCTGCTGGGCGTGGACATCGTGCTGTCCACCATCGCCGCCATCGTGCTCGGCGCCATCATGACCGGCACCACGCCCATCGCCATGGGCAAGCTGCTGGCCGACTCGCTCGGCTCGTTCATCGCGGTGGTCGGCCTGATCATCGTGCTGGGCGCCGGCGTGGGCGAAGTCGCCGCGCGCACCGGCGCCGCGGAACAGATGGTGCGCGCCATCGTGCGCCGCATCGGCCTGTCGAACCAGGTGCGCGTGCGCCTGGGCATCATGGTGACCTCGACCCTGATCTGCGGCGCCCTGGGCACCCTGGCCGGCGGCAACGCCATCATCGCCGCGGTGGTCATCCCGATCGCCGCCGCCGTGCGCCTGTCGCCGCCCACGGTGGCCGCCCTGTTCCAGACCGCGGGCTCCGCCGGACTGGTGCTGGGCCCCTTCACGCCCAACGTGGTCACGGTGACCGGCCTGACCGGACTGAGCTATCCGCAGTACCTGATGGTGGCGGGCATCCCGATGGCCGTGGCGACGCTGCTGGCCGGCTGGTTCATGTCGGGCCGCATCCAGAAAAAGACCGAAGCCAGCCACCAATACGACGAAGCCGGCGCTGGCGCGGCCGCCTTCGACCTCGATGCGGCCCCCTCGCGCAGCGCCGTGCGGGCGGCGTGGGCGTTCTGCCTGACCATCGTTCTCCTGGCGATCGTCGGCGTGCTCGCCAAGGCGGGTTATGCCTTCGCCATCATCGTCATGGTGGCGCTGGCCACCACCACCGGACTGGCCGGCGGCATGGGTCCGCGCGCGATCCTGCAGGCGATGTACGCGGGCGCCGGCAAGCTGATCTGGATCTTCTTCCTGTTCTGGCTGTTCAATCCGGTGCTGGTGCTGGTGGACCAGCTCAACGCCTACCACGCCGTGCTGGAGCTGGCGAAGCCGCACCTGGCCGGCATCAGCGGCGCCATGCTGTGCGTCATCGTGCTGTGGTTCAACGTGATCGGCCACATCCCCGGCGCCGCGGTCGCGCAGATGACCTTCACCGCGAAGATCTTCGGCCCGCTGCTGGCGGCCGCCGGCGTCGGCCCCGCCGCCACCACCGCGGTCATCCTCGGCAGCTCGCAGATCGACTGGTTCGGCCCGTTCCCCACCTCGGACATGTTCGGCCAGATGGGCCTGGCGCGCTCGGGTGAGCTCAAATACATGCTCTACAACGGATGGGCGGTGATCCTGGTGAACCTCTGCCTGTTCTCGTCCCTGTTCTTCTTCCTGGTCTGAGGAGATCGACCATGTTCCCATTGGGATCGCAGCCGCTGGACCACCATGCCTTGCGCCAGCACGTCGACGCGGCGCTGGCGCCCCTGCTGGCGGCCACGCCCGCGCGGGTCTCGCTGAGCCTGCGCGACCTGGATGGCGGCGTCGTGCTGGCGCGCCAGGCCGACCGCGCGCAACCGTCGGCCAGCATCATCAAGATCCCCATCCTGCTGGCGCTGCTCGAAGCCGTGGCCGGCGGCCGCTACACGCTTGGCCAGCCGCTGGTGCTGCCCGCCTGCGCCGACCGCGCCGGCGGCACCGGCATCCTGGCCCAGTTGCCCAGCGTCACCATCCTGTCGCTGGCCGAACTGGCGCGGCTGATGATCGTGCTCAGCGACAACGTCGCCACCAACGCGCTGATCGAGCTGCTGGGGTTCGACGAGATCAACCAATGGAGCCAGCGCGCCGGACTGCCGGCGAGCCGCCTGCAGCGCCGCATGATGGACGCCGCCGCGCGCGAGGCCGGCCGCGACAACTTCACCAGCGCCGACGACGCCACGGCCGCGCTCTGCTGGCTGCTGCGCGACGGCATGCTGCCCGCGCCCCTGCGGACCTTCGCGCTCGACCTGCTGGCCGACCAGCGCGAACGCGCCCACTTCGGCGCCGCGCTGCCCGCGCCGGCCCATCTGGCCAGCAAGGCCGGCCAGTTGCCGGGCCTGCGCCACGATGCCGGCATCCTCACCGTGGCCGACCGCAGCGTGGTGCTGGCGGTGCTGGCCGACGGTTTCACCGATTGGCAGACCGCGCACACGCTCCAGGGCGGCGAAGGCGCCGCGCTGCTGGGCCAGATCGCGCGCGCCGTCGCGCTGGGGCTGCAGGCCCAGGCGCGGGAACACTGACAAGGAAACCCCCATGTCCATCCGAGTCGCAGCCATCCAGCTCGACAGCCGCGGCGACCGCGACGCCAACCTGGCGGCGCTGGAACACGCGATCACGGCCGCGGCCAACGACGGCGCCAGGTTGATCGTCACGCCCGAATACAGCGACGTGCGCGGCGCCCCATCCACGCTGCGGGCCGCCGCCAGCCCGATTCCCGGCGAGGTCACCGCGCGCCTGGCCGCGCTGGCGCAACGCCACGCCTGCTGGATCCACCTGGGTTCGATGCATGAACGGCTGGCGGGCCAGGAGCGGCTCGGCAACACCGGCGTCACCTTCGCCCCGGACGGCAGCATCGCCGCCGCCTACCGCAAGGTCCACCTGTATGACGCGGTGGTCGACGGCACGCCCTACCGCGAATCCGCCGACTTCGCGCCGGGCGCCCATCTGCAGACGGTCGAGGCCGCCGGCCTGACGCTGGGCCTGAGCATCTGCTACGACCTGCGCTTCGCCGAGCTCTACCGCGCGCTGCGCGGACGCGGCGCCAACGTGCTGGTGGTGCCCGCGGCGTTCAACCTGCACACCGGGCGCGACCATTGGGAAACCCTGCTGCGAGCCCGCGCCATCGAAAACCAGTGCTACGTGATCGCCGCCGCGCAGATCGGCGGCGACGGCCCGGGCCTGCCCTGCCTGGGGCGCAGCATGATCATCGACCCCTGGGGCACCGTGCTGGCCTGCATGCCGGACCGCACCGGCCACATCACGGCCGACCTCGACCCGGAACGGGTGGCTACCCTGCGCGCCGGCCTGCCGGCCTGGGAGCATCGCCGCACGGATCTCTATGACGGCAGCGCCATGACGGGCTGACCTTCGCGCCACCGGGACACGCGCCAGCGGGTGCCATGTCGGGAAAACACGGTTGACTGTACTTGTATAGGCAAGTACAAAAGACTCCCTCCGACATTGCACTTTCTGGAACGTGTCCATGAATGCAACGCAGTGCGCTACGCCATCGTTTTCCCGTGCCCTTGCCGGGCCGCGCTCCATCAGGGGCTTCCGACGAAAGCTGAGCGCGGTCTCGCGCAGGCTCGCGGGACCGCTGCTGCTGGCCCTGGCGGCAACCTTGCCCGCGACGCCCACCGCGGCCGCTGCGCCGCCCGAGGCGCAAGTGCGCGTCGCGGACAAGCAAAGCTCCCTGGCGCTGGACGGCGGGTCGCTCACCCCGTCGGACGTGATCGCGGTGGCCCGGCGCGGCCAGGCGGTGGCGCCCACCGACGCCTCCTGGCAGCGCGTGACCCGCTCGCACGACCTGCTGCTGGCATATGGCCGCCTGGGGCAGCCCGTCTACGGGCTGAACCGCGGCGTCGGCCAGAACAAGGACCAGACGATTTTCTCGGGCGACACGCTGTCCGACGAGGCCCGGGCAGCGTCAGCCGCCTTCAATCACCGCATGCTGCTGTCGCACACCGTCGCCTACGGCGAGCCGGCGAAGACCGAAACCGTGCGCGCCGCCATGTTGATCCGGCTGAATACCGCGCTGTTCGGCGGCACCGGCATGAGCCCGCCCTTGGTGCGCCAATACGTCGACTTCCTCAACAAGGGCCTGACGCCCGTCGTGCTCGGGCAGGGGTCGGTCGGCCAGGCCGACATCACCATCCTGCCGCAGATCGGCCTGGCCATGATGGGCGAAGGCATGATCGAGCTGGACGGCAAAGCCATGCCCGCGACCGACGCGATGCGCCGCGTCGGCCTGGCGCCGGTCAAGCCCTACGCCAAGGACTCGCTGTCCCTGCTCAGCTCCAATGCCTACGGCGCCGCGCTGGCCATCCTGGCCGCGGACGAAGCCGGGCGCATGCTCGACCGCGCGGATGAAGTCGCGGCCCTGTCACTCGAGGGCTTGAACGGCAATATCGCGCCCCTGCTGGCCATCACCCAGGCGCAGCGGCCCTATCCGGCCCAGCAACAGGTGGCCCAACGCATCCTGTCCCTGCTCGACGGCAGCGCGCTGTGGCAGGCGGACGAGCAGCGCTCGCTGCAGGACCCGCTGAGCTTTCGCACCGTGAGCCAGGTGCACGGCGCGGCGCGCGAAGCCCTGCGGCAGCTGGATGTCCAGTTGCGGGTGCAGATCAACAGTTCCGACGACAACCCGACCGTGATCCTGGACGCGGCGCCGCCGCCCGGCGTTTCTGCCCAGGAAGCCCGTTACTACGTGACCCAGGGCCCACAGCGCGGCGCCGTGGTGCCCAGCGCCGGGTTCGATCCCACGGCCTGGGTGGTGCCCCTGCAATCGGTCGGGATCGCGCTGTCACAGGTGGCGCAGTCCTCGGCGCAACGCGTGCTGCGCATGGGCGATCCCGCCTTCACCAGGCTGCCGCGCTTCCTGTCGCCCAACGACACCACGCTGGCCTACACCACCATCCAGAAGCCCGTCTCGTTGCTGGCCACCGAGATCCGCGCGCTGTCGCATCCCGTCTCGTCCGATGCGCTGGCGGTCGCCGGCAACATCGAGGACGTGGCCACCAACGGGCCGCTGGCCGCGCAGCGCCTGGGCCAACAGGCCGTGCGCCTGCGCACGTTGCTGGGCATCGAACTGATCCACGCCGCGCAGGCGGTGGACCTGCGCACGCGCGCCGATGGACAGCGCCCGGTGGGCAAGGGAACCGGCGCCGTGCTGGCCGCATTCCGCCAGGAAGTACCGTTTCTTTCACAAGACAGGAGACTGGCCGACGACATTGCGCGCGCCGAACGGTTTCTTGATGAAGAGCGCGCCGTCACACCGTAGGCGCCGCGCCGCAGCCAGATCTGCAACAAGGGGAATGACCATGAACAAGTATGTCGCGCTGTGCCTGAGTAGCACCCTTCTCGCCACTGCCTTGTCCGCGCCCGCCGGCGCGGCCGACGGCAAGTATCCCGCCCGCCCTGTCACCATCGTCGTCCCGTTCGGCGCCGGCGGCATCGCCGACGCGCTGCCGCGCATCGTCGGCCAGGAACTCAACAGCAAATGGGGCGTGCCGGTCATCATCGAGAACAAAGTCGGCGCGTCCGGCAATATCGGCATGGACTATGTCGCGCGCGCCAATCCGGACGGCTACACGCTGGCCCTGGCGCCAGCGGGCAATCTGACGGTCAACCCGTTGCTCTACACCAAGCTGCCCTTCGACACGGCCAGGGACTTCGCGCCGGTGACCATGCTGGCCACCTCGCCCAACGTGCTGGTGGTCAACGCGCGCGTGCCCGCCAAGACCTTCACCGAACTGGTGGCCTACGCCCGCCAGCATCCGGACAAGCTCAATTACTCCTCCCCCGGACCTGGCAGCGGCGCCCACCTAGCGGGTGAATTGCTCAACCAGTCGGCCGGCATCGTCACGCGCCATATCCCGTACAACGCCATGGCCGCGGCGGTCAACGACGTGGTGGCGGGCAACGTCGACATGATGTTCGCCGGCGTATCCACCGTATTGCCGCACATCCAGTCCGGCAAGCTGCGCGCGCTGGCCGTGGCTGGCCCGCAGCGCCTGCCGCAACTGAAGGACGTGCCCACCGTGGCCGAGAGCGGCTACCCGGGCTTTGACGTGACCTCCTGGTACGGCATCGTCGCGCCGGCCAAGGTGCCGCCCGACATCCTCGATCAGTTGCAGGCCGATATCGCCGCCGTGCTGCAGAAGGAATCCGTGCGCCAGAAGTTCGCCGGCCTGGGCGTGGATCCGGCCGGATCCAACCGCGCCGACTTCGGCCAGGCGATCAAGCAGGAAACCGACAAATGGGCGGCCATCGTCAAGCAGGCCGGCATCCAGCCAATTCAATAAACAAGGGAGACAACATGCAATCCATCGACATCACCTATCTGAACGGCCCTGACGTGCGCGCGCTGGGCCTGACCGACGCCGAAATCCTGGCCGCCGTGCAAAGCGCGCTGGACGCCCAGGGACGCGGCCAGACCGTCATCGAGCCGCGCATGCATCTGGTGCCGGAATCCTCCGACAAGGGGCATTTCAACGTGCTGCGCGGCTATATCGCGCCGCTGCATGTGGCCGGCGTGAAGGTCGTCAGCGACTTCGTCGACAACTACAAGGTCGACCTGCCTTCCGAGATGGCCTTGCTAAACCTGTTCGATCCGGTCAACGGCAAGCCGCTGGCGGTGGTGGACGCGACCGCCATTACCGACATGCGCACCGGCGCGGTCACCGCGCTGGGCGCCAAGTACCTGGCCCGCAAGGACAGCAAGGTCCTGGGCCATATCGGCTCGCGCGGCACCTCGTACTGGAATGTGCGCCTGCTCGACAGCCTCTACGACTTCGACGAGATCCGCGTGCATTCGCGCCGCCCCGAAAGCCAGCAGGCCTTCGGCGAACGCCTGTCGCGCGACCTGGGCAAGCCCGTGAAGGTCGTCAACGACTGGGAATCCTGCGTGCGCGGCGCCGACATCGTGGTGGAGGCCTCGCGCCTGCCCCAGCCCACGCCGCTGCTCAAGACCGAATGGATCAAGCCCGGCGCCCTGGTCATGCCCTATGGCACCATGAGCGCGGTGGAGCTGAGCCTGACCGACATCATGAGCAAAGTGGTGGTCGATGACTGGGGCCAATGCCGCAAGGGTCTGCCCTACGGCGCATTGCGCGCCCACGTCGACAGCGACCGCATTACCGAGGAAAACCTGCACGCCGAACTGGGCCAGATCGTCGCCGGCCTGAAGCCGGGCCGCGAGCGCGATGACGAGACCATCCTGTTCTGGCACCGCGGCCTGTCCACCACCGACATCGCGCTCGGCCACGCCATGCTGGAGAAAGCCCGCAAGATGGGCCTCGGCCAGACCCTCAAGTTCGCGTAGGAAGCCGGCCATGGAATTCATGACTTCGACGCGCATGTACGACGTCGCGCCCGCGGCGCGGGCCGCCTGGCATGCGCTGCTGCGGGCCGCGCATGATCGCGCCGGGCTGCGCGTGCGATTCGTCGAACATGGCTGGCCGGCGCCGATCGGCGAGCTTTGGGAACGGCCCGGCCTGTGCGGCGTCTTCATGTGCGGCTGGCCCTACGTGAGGGCGCTGAAGGCCGGCAGGGCATTCGGCGCCATGGCCGCGGTAGTGCCCGACTGGCCGGCCTACGAGGGCCTGCCACGCTATCGCAGCGAATTCCTGGTTCGCGCCGACTGCACGTGGTCGTCGCTGGCCGACGCGGCCGGCAGCCGCTATGGCTGGATGGTGCAGGACTCGCAATCCGGCTGGAACGCGCCGCGCGCGGCGCTCGCCAAGGTTGCCCCGCCCGGCGGCGCCCTGTTCGCGGCCTCCAAGGGGCCTTACGGCAACCCGCGCGGCCTGCTGCGCGCCCTGGCCGACGGCGAGATCGACCTGACCGCCGCGGACGCCTGGTATCTGGATCTGCTGCGCGAGCATGATCCGGCCGCGCTGGCCGGGCTGCGCACACTGGCGTACACGCCCTGGACCCCGAACCCCTTGCTGGTGGCTGGCCCCGACGTGGATCCGGCCGCCGCGCAGGCCCTCTCGGACGCACTACTGGCCATGCACGAGGATCCGGCGCACAGGCCGCTGCTGCGCGCCGCCCACGTGGCGCGTTTCACCCGACCCGACCCGGCCGCGTACACGGTGCTGGACGGCATGGCACAGGCGGCCGAGACGGCCGGCTACGCGGCGATCCGCTGACCCGGCGACGCGTACAGGCCGGCGACGTATTGGCTGGCAACGTATTGGCCGGCAACGTATTGGCCGGCCATGCCGACCGCACGCCCCTGCCGCGCAAGATCCCGCGCCGCTTCCGCCAATCACGGACCCCAGACGCAAAAAAGCCGGCGCCGCTTTCGCGGATCCGGCTATTGCTGGTGGTGTCGGGAACACCACCAAGAATTCGACCACAGATAAGTGGTCGGGGCGAGAGGATTCGAACCTCCGACTCCTGCGTCCCGAACGCAGTACTCTACCAGGCTGAGCTACGCCCCGAGTCTGGGTATGGGCCTATACATCACCCACACCTTACAGCTACTGACTTCGTTGCGCTCAGTGCAACCAAATCATCTTTTCGCTTCGGCTTGAAGGCTTGGGCCTTCCCGCCTTGTGAACTTCCCTTGTGAACTTCACCACCTTGCTGTTCAGCGGCTGTTTCCAGCACGGCTTTTCAGCTAGCGATCTCTATTCACCGCGAAAGCGCAGAATTCTAACAGAGAATTTAGAAAAGGGGAAACGGGATACGAAGAAAGTGCTTCGCGGGCCCGATTCGCCTCGACCTCGGCGGCCTGGCGGGCGTGTTCCAGCGCGTCCGTCGCCTGGATGGCGGCGGCCACGGCGGCGAAATCGGCATCGCCCGTCTTGATGGCGTCGCGGATCAATTGCTGCTGTTCCGGGGTGCCCACTTCCATCACGCGGATCAGCGGCAGCGTCGGCTTGCCCTCGCGCAGGTCATCGCCCACGTTCTTGCCCAGCGCGGCGGCATCGCCGCTGTAGTCCAGCACGTCGTCGACCAGCTGGAAGGCGGTGCCCACATGGCGGCCATACGCGGCGGCGGCGGCTTCCTGCTCGGGCGTGGCGCCGGCCAGCACCGCGCCCACCTGGGCCGCGGCCTCGAACAGCTTGGCGGTCTTGTAGCGCACGACTTGCAGGTAGCGCTCCTGCGACACGTCCGGATCGTGCACGTTCAGCAGCTGCAGCACCTCGCCCTCGGCGATCACCGTGGTGGCCTCGGACAGGATGCTCATGATGCGCATCGAGTCGGCCTCGACCATCATCTCGAACGAACGCGAATAGAGATAGTCGCCCACCAGCACGCTGGCGGCGTTGCCGAACACCGCGTTGGCGGTCTCGCGGCCACGGCGCAGGTCGGACTCGTCGACCACGTCGTCATGCAGCAGCGTCGCCGTATGGATGAATTCCACGACGGCGGCCAGCAACTGGTGATGCGTCCCTTCGTAGCCCAGCGCGCGCGCCACCATCAGCACCATCGCCGGACGCATGCGCTTGCCGCCGGCGCCAATGATGTAGTCGCCGATCGTACGGATCAGCACCACCTCGGAATTCAGCCGCTCGCGGATAACCGCATCGACGGCTTTCATATCGTCAACTATGGGAGCAATGAGCGCGGGGAGATTCAAGACGTATCCGGAGAGTGAAACGAGCCGTATGTAACAGCTCTTACCGCTGGGCCGCCTCAATGGCGGGGGATTCGACCAGCGATTATACGGGCTGTCAGGAACCAAAGCCGGACCCGGGAACGCCCCGCGCCCCGGGACGCGCCCGCCATCGACGGCCGTCATCCGCATTGATCGGCCCCCTTTTTTTCACCATCCGGAACGGCCACCGCGGCGTCCAGGCGACACCTAAGCCCTTACCCCGCAAGCGCTTTTTGACTTTTCCCCAGCCCCACGCTAATATCCCGGATTCGGTCAGTGATGGCCGAATTACGTCGGTGAATTACGCACTACGCGCCCGGTGAACCGCAGGGAAGCAAACGCGGGGAAAAGCGGATGGGCCCAGAGTCCACGCCCGCTTGATACGCAGCCTTCCAGCATGCAGCACGGCCCCGAACATCCAGGGTCGTCCAACCGCCAGGCAAGTACCGCCAGCCCAGCAGGGCCGGCAAGCGAATAAGCCCATTTACCTATTTAAGGAATACCCCATGTACGCGGTCGTAAAAACCGGTGGCAAGCAGTACCGTGTTGCCATTGGCGAAAAACTCAAGGTAGAACAGATACCGGCTGACATTGGGCAAGAAATCACCCTGGATCAAGTGCTGTCCGTGGGCGAAGGCGACCAACTGAAAGTTGGTACGCCCCTCGTCGCCGGCGCCGTGATCAAGGCAACGGTTCTTGCGCAAGGCCGCCACGACAAGGTCAAGATCTTCAAGATGCGCCGTCGCAAGCACTATCAGAAGCGTCAGGGCCACCGTCAGAACTACACCGAAATCCGCATCGAAGCCATCACGGCTTAAGACGCGACTCGGTACCACATTAGCAGGAGCTAAACATGGCACAGAAAAAGGGCGGCGGCTCTACGCGAAACGGACGCGACTCAGAATCGAAGCGTCTGGGCGTCAAGGCTTTCGGCGGTGAACTGATTCCCGCTGGTTCGATCATCGTGCGTCAGCGCGGTACCCGTTTCCACGCTGGCGTGAACGTCGGCATGGGCAAGGACCACACCCTGTTCGCGCTGATCGACGGCAAGGTTCAATTCGGCTTCAAGGGCGCGTTGAACAAGCAAACCGTTTCGATCGTCGCCGCCGAGTAATCCTCGACGCAGCACGATCCGGCCAGCGGCGCGGTCGCCTCAGCGATCCGCCGCAGGCCAGAACGGCAAAGCCCTGTCGCACGCGGCAGGGCTTTTTTTCCTTCCGGCCACCGCAAATGCGCGGTGACCCTCGCCGCGTTGCGGCGAAGCCCCCTATCTCATACACGCGCAGACATCATGAAATTCGTAGACGAAGCCACCATTGAAGTCGTCGCCGGCAAAGGCGGCAATGGCGTGGCGAGCTTTCGCCGCGAAAAATTCATCCCCAAGGGCGGCCCGGACGGCGGCGACGGCGGACGCGGCGGCACCATCTTCGCGGTGGCCGATCGCAACATCAACACGCTGATCGACTTCCGCTACGCGCGCCTGCACCGCGCCAAGAACGGCGAAAACGGCCGCGGCTCGGACCAGTACGGCGCCGCCGCCCCGGACATCACGCTGCGCGTGCCCGTCGGCACCATCATCCATGACGCCGACACCGGCGAAGTCCTGTTCGACCTGAACCGCCACGAGCAGAAAGTCGTGCTGGCCGCGGGCGGCCAGGGCGGCATGGGCAACATGCACTTCAAGTCCAGCGTCAACCGCGCCCCGCGCCAGTGGACGCCCGGCAAGGAAGGCGAACACCGCTACCTGCGCATGGAACTGAAGGTGCTGGCCGACGTCGGCCTGCTGGGCCTGCCCAACGCCGGCAAGTCCACGCTGATCACCCGCATCTCCAACGCCAAGCCGAAGATCGCCGACTACCCGTTCACGACGCTGCACCCGAACCTGGGCGTGGTGCGCACCTCGCCGTCGCGCAGCTTCGTCGTGGCCGACATCCCCGGCCTGATCGAAGGCGCCTCCGAAGGCGCCGGCCTGGGCCACCTGTTCCTGCGCCACCTGGCGCGCACCCGCGTGCTGCTGCACCTGGTCGACGTGTCCACCCCCGATCCCGACGCGGATCCCGTGGAGCAGGCCGTGGTCGATGCCCGCGCCATCGTCGAGGAACTGCGCCGCTACGATCCCGAGCTGGCCGCCAAGCCGCGCTGGCTGGTGCTGAACAAGCTGGACATGGTGACCGATCCCGAGGACACCAAGCGCCGCTTCATCGAGCTGTACGACTGGAAGGGCCCGGTGTTCGGCATTTCCGGCCTGTCCGGCGAAGGCACCCAGGACCTGATCTACGCGCTGCAGGACTACCTCGACGCGGAACGCGAAAAGGAACAGCTGGCGCAGGACCAGGCCGACGGCACCTACGTCGCCGAAGACCCGCGCTTCGACGACACCCGCACCGACGCCGACAAGAAGCCGGCCGCGCCGCGTGGCGACGAATAAGCCATAATCGCAATCTCATTCGATTACGCCTTTTTCGCGCCGCAGCCCGCCGCCATCATGTCTGCCGAATCACCCGCCGTTTCCGTCGTCACCCACGCCCAGCGCCTTGTCGCCAAGGTCGGCTCGTCGCTGGTCACCAATGAAGGCCGAGGCCTGGATCGCGCCGCCGTGGCGCACTGGGCCGCCCAGATCGCCGCGCTGCACAAGCAGGGCAAGCAGGTGGTGCTGGTGTCCAGCGGCGCCATCGCCGAAGGCATGGCCCGCCTGGGCTGGCGCAAGCGCCCGTCGGTGATGCACGAACTGCAGGCCGCGGCGGCGGTGGGCCAGATGGGCCTGTGCCAGGCCTACGAGGCAGCCTTCGCCGAATACGGCCTGCGCACCGCGCAGATCCTGCTGACCCACGAAGACCTGGCCGACCGCCACCGCTACCTGAACGCGCGCAGCACGCTGTTCGCGCTGCTGCGCCTGGGCGTGGTGCCGATCGTCAATGAAAACGACACCGTGGTCACCGACGAGATCCGGCTGGGCGACAACGACACGCTGGGCGCGCTGGTCACCAACCTGATCGAAGCCGACACGCTGATCATCCTGACCGACCAGCGCGGCCTGTACGACTCCGACCCCCGCAAGAATCCCGACGCCAAGTTCATGGCCCACGCCCAGGCCGGCGATCCGGCGCTGGAAGCCATGGCAGGCGGCGCCGGCAGCGGCATCGGCACCGGCGGCATGCTGACCAAGGTGCTGGCGGCCAAGCGCGCCGCGCACAGCGGCGCGCACACCGTGATCGCCTCGGGCCGCGAACGCAACGTGCTGACGCGCCTGGCGCAAGGCGAATGCATCGGCAGCGAGTTGCGCGCCGTGCTGCCCGTCTGGTCGGCGCGCAAGCAATGGCTGGCCGACCACCTGCGCCTGCGCGGCCGCGTGGTGCTGGACGACGGCGCCGTGCAGGCGCTGCTGCGTGAAGGCAAGAGCCTGCTGCCGATCGGCGTGGTGGACGTGGAAGGCGAATTCGGCCGCGGCGACGTGGTCGCCTGCGTCGACGGCCAGGGCCGCGAATGCGCGCGCGGCCTGATCAATTATTCGTCGGTGGATACGCGCCGCATCCTGCGCCAGCCGTCATCGCAGATCGCGCGCATCCTCGGCAGCATGACCGACCCCGAACTGATGCATCGCGACAACCTGGTCGTGCTCTGACAGGCACCGCCGGTTGACGATGAAGAAGGCGCCCTCAGGGGCGCCTTTTTTTGTGGTCGGGACAGCGCCTGCTTGCGACCGGGAGCACGTGATCGCAATGGCCGTCCGCACCGCGCCAGCCGGACCGCGCCGGCGGCGGGCCAGGTTACTGCTGTTCGGCCGGCACGCCCTGCGGCAGCAGCATGTAGCCCCACCCGCGCACGGCCAGCACCGGCAGGTCGATGTTAAGCCGACGCGCCTTGGAACGCAGGCGCGACACCAGCACATCGACACGCCGCGCGCCGTCCAGCGAATCACGCGTGGCATCGGGGAAGAAGCCCTCGCGCGGCAGGCACTGGTGCGGCGCATTCAACAAGCTGACGAAAAAGGCGCGTTCGGTGTTGGTCAGGGGCAGCCGTTCACCGGCGGGCCCGGCCAGCATGCGGCCACGGCCATCGACGCGCCAGCGCGGCATGGCATCGGCCGCGGGATGCTGGTAGCGAATCAGGTTGCGCAGGACGGCATCCCATTCGGGGATGTTCGCCTGCAGCGGCACGCACACATGAGCGCCCGCGTCGAGCGCGGCGATGCGGGCCGGCGCGGAATCTTCGGGGGATTGCCAGACCACGGCGCAACCCGGCGCGGCGCGACGCAACGCGGCAATCAGTTGCGGCAGGTCGTCGGTGGCGCCGCGCAACACGATGGCATCGGCGGGTTCATTGCGCAGCCGCGCCAACAGGCCCTCCGGCGAGCGGCACAGACCGACCTCCCATTGAAATTGACGTAAGGTATGCACGAACTTGTTGCATGCCATTCCACCAAGTTGCACGACGAGGACGTAACCTCTTTCCTGCATGTGAGCGCCTCTTCGAACTTATCACTTAAGTAATATTTATATCCACCAAAGTGCCTACGGCGCAAGCTTCAATCGACGCGTGAAGACTTTTTCAGACCGACTGAAGCACGCCCGTCTTTTGCGTGGCCACACGCAGAAAACCTTGGCGCGCCTGACCCGCCTGTCGCAGAGCGCGATCGGCAGCTATGAGAGCGGGCTGCGGCATTCGAGCCGTTCCCTGCGCAAGCTGGCGCAGGTGTTGAAGGTGGAACTCGAATGGCTGGAGACCGGCAAGGGTCCCATGGAACTGCCCATGGAAAGCTACGACCTGAGCGATACGCTGCCGGCCACCGGCGTCTCGGAACCCCTGCCCCGCGCCATGGCGCGACGCGGGCGGCCGTTGGCGCCATGGCCCTACGCCACGATCTCGCCCGCCATGCTCGACACGCTCACGGCCGAGGACCGGGTGGCACTGGAGGCGGTGACACTGGCCTTCATTGAAGCCATGACGGCGCGTCGCGGCGTCAAGCCGCGCGGCCGCAAGGGCTGAGACAAGGGCGGAAGCAGGACAAAAAAACCCGGCATCGCCGGGTTTTTTCATGCCTGGAAAGATCAGGGCTTGGCGGGCGCCGGGGCCGGCGCGGCGCCAGGAGCGGGCGCGCTTTCGCCACGGATCTTGGCGGCGATGTCGGAGGCCGCTTGCGCCGACGGCACGCCGAAGGCCAGCACGCCACGGTTCAGCGGTTCGCCAATGCGCGGGGCGGCGATCAGTTCACGATCGATCACCAGCGCCAGCATGTTGCCGACGTTCTGGGTGCTGATCTCGGTCAGCTTGCGCGTGCCGGCTTCCGAGAAACGCAGACCAACGAAATTGGCGCCTTGGCGATCCACCAGGGCGGCGGCTTCGGTCAGGTCGGCGCGCGTCAGCACGGGCTGCTGCTGCATGTAGAGCTTGCCATCGGGCAGGCTGACTTCAACCAGGCCAGGGGCGGCCTGGGTCTGGGCCACGTAGAACTCGACCACCGAGGCGGTGGCGGGCTGCTGCTGCCCGGAGGATTGCTGCTGGCCGGCCGCATCGGGCGTGGCGGCGGCGCCGGATTTGGTCGGGGCGGTCTTGCAACCCGCAAGCGCAAGGGTCATGACCACCAGGGCGGGTGCCAGTTTGCGTAGGGTAAGTTGCATGCTCGTTTCCTTCTTGAGTGGACTGAGGCCGGAGGGCTGACCCCCGGCTGACCGAAAAAGTGTACAGAACCTATATGGCACTGTCTCCGCAGACTGATTCCAAATGTAAAGCGGTACTACCAGCATCGGCAATCCATCGAGGATCGCGCTGCCGCAGCGCAGCATCGACCGCCATTCGCGCGGGGGCTGGGCAGGCTCTATACTTCGCTTTCGCGCAGGGGTACTCGTCGCGCCGAACCGGCCCGACGTGTTGAGAGAGTCCCTTCGTACCAGTACGGATAATGCCGATGCTGGGAGCCGTATTCCCGCCATGCCTGCATGGCGGGAGTCCATTCCCGATCGGCTCCAAACCATTCGCTTGGAGCTTTCCATGAACGCCAATCCCAAATTCCTGGCCGCCACCGCCGAAGTCGACGCGGCCGCGGTCGCCCCGTTGCCCAAATCCCGCCGGGTCTACGAAGTCGGTTCCCGTCCCGACATCCGCGTCCCGTTCCGCGAGATCGAGCAGGACGACACGCCCACCATGTTCGGTGGCGAAAAGAACCCGCCGCTGACCGTCTACGACTGCAGCGGCCCCTACACCGACCCCGATGCCAAGATCGACATCCGCCGCGGCCTGCCGGAAGTGCGCCGCGCCTGGATCGACGAGCGCGGCGACACGGAAGTGCTGTCCGGCCCGACCAGCGACTACGGCAAGGAACGCCTGACCGATCCCAAGCTGACGGCCATGCGCTTCGACCTGCAGCGCCCGCCGCGCCGCGCCGTGGCCGGCGCCAACGTCTCGCAGATGCACTACGCGCGCCGCGGCATCATCACGCCCGAAATGGAATACGTGGCGATCCGCGAAAGCCTGCGCCGCGAACACTACCTGCAGACGCTGCGCGACAGCGGTCCGGACGGCGAGAAAATGGTCAAGCGCCTGCTGCGCCAACACCCGGGCCAGTCGTTCGGCGCCGCCATCCCGGCCGCCATCACGCCGGAATTCGTGCGCGACGAGATCGCGCGCGGCCGCGCCATCATCCCCGCCAACATCAACCACCCGGAAGTCGAGCCGATGGCGATCGGCCGCAATTTCCTGGTCAAGATCAACGCCAACATCGGCAACTCGGCCGTCAGTTCGGGCATCGGCGAGGAAGTCGAGAAGATGACCTGGGCGATCCGCTGGGGCGGCGACACGGTCATGGATCTGTCGACGGGCAAGCACATCCACGAAACGCGTGAATGGATCATCCGCAATTCGCCGGTGCCGATCGGCACGGTGCCGATCTACCAGGCGTTGGAGAAGGTCGACGGCAAGGCCGAGGAACTGACCTGGGAGATCTTCCGCGACACGCTGATCGAGCAGGCCGAACAAGGCGTGGACTACTTCACGATCCACGCCGGCGTGCGCCTGCCGTTCATTCCGATGACGGCGGACCGCATGACGGGCATCGTCTCGCGCGGCGGCTCGATCATGGCCAAGTGGTGTCTGGCGCACCACAAGGAGAGCTTCCTGTACGAGCGCTTCGAGGAAATCTGCGAAATCATGAAGGCCTACGACGTCAGCTTCTCGCTGGGCGACGGCCTGCGCCCGGGCTCGGGCTATGACGCCAACGATGAAGCCCAGTTCGCCGAGCTCAAGACGCTGGGCGAGCTGACGCAGGTGGCCTGGAAGCACGATGTGCAGGTGATGATCGAAGGCCCGGGCCACGTGCCGATGCAGATGATCAAGGAAAACATGGAGCTGCAGCTGGAACACTGCCACGAGGCGCCGTTCTACACGCTGGGCCCCCTGACGACCGACATCGCGCCGGGCTACGACCACATCACCTCGGGCATCGGCGCGGCGCTGATCGGCTGGTACGGCACGGCGATGCTCTGTTACGTGACGCCCAAGGAGCACCTGGGGCTGCCGAACAAGAAGGACGTGAAGGACGGCATCATCACGTACAAGATCGCGGCGCACGCGGCGGACCTGGCCAAGGGCCATCCGGGCGCGGCGATCCGCGACAACGCGCTGTCGAAGGCGCGCTTCGAGTTCCGCTGGGACGACCAGTTCAACCTGGGCCTGGATCCGGACACGGCCAAGGAGTTCCACGACGAGACGCTGCCGAAGGATTCGATGAAGGTGGCGCACTTCTGCTCGATGTGCGGACCGCATTTCTGCAGCATGAAGATCACGCAGGATGTGCGCGACTACGCGGCGTCGCAGGGCGTGAGCGAAAAAGACGCCCTGCAAAAAGGCATGCAGGAGAAGTCGATCGAGTTCGTGAAGAAGGGCGCCGAGGTTTATCACCGGCAGTGATC
>ERZ1739169.42-NODE-42-length-48522-cov-16.030268_pt1 | contig 48522 bp, 43 predicted proteins | sample MGYA00581756_ERZ1739169 | MGnify/ENA primary metagenome ERZ1739169 (study PRJEB40789, sample SAMEA7425667) | Salamandra salamandra | biome: salamander skin | place: Germany | collected 2020-03 | study: cvxcv | reverse complement strand
CGCTACATGCGCGAAGCCGTGAAGGTCAGCAATGACTCGCCCGTGCTGCTGGACCGCTTCCTGAACAACGCCACCGAAGTGGACGTGGACTGCCTGGCCGACGGCGAAACCGTCTTCATCGGCGGCGTCATGGAACACATCGAGCAGGCCGGCGTGCACTCGGGCGACTCCGCCTGCAGCCTGCCGCCTTACTCGCTGTCGGCCGACGTCATCGCCGAGATCAAGCGCCAGACCGGCATGATGGCCAAGGCCCTGAACGTCAGCGGCCTGATGAACGTGCAGTTCGCCATCCAGGGCGGCGACGTCTACGTGCTGGAAGTGAACCCGCGCGCCTCGCGCACGGTGCCCTACGTGTCCAAGGCCACCGGCCTGCAACTGGCCAAGATCGCCGCGCGCGCCATGGCCGGCCAGACGCTGGCGGCCCAGGGCATCACCAAGGAAGTCGTGCCGCCTTACTTCTCGGTCAAGGAAGCCGTGTTCCCGTTCGTGAAGTTCCCGGGCGTGGACACCATCCTCGGCCCGGAAATGAAGTCGACCGGTGAAGTCATGGGCGTGGGCACCAGCTTCGGCGAAGCCTTCGTCAAGTCGCAGCTGGCCGCTGGCGTGCGCCTGCCGGAATCCGGCACGGTGTTCATCAGCGTAAAGAACCAGGACAAGCCCCGCGCCGTGGAAGTGGCGCGCGGCCTGCATGCCCTGGGCTTCAAGCTGGTGGCCACGCGCGGCACGGCCGCCGAGATCGAAGCGGCCGGCATTCCGGTGCAGCGGGTCAACAAGGTCACCGAAGGCCGTCCGCACATCGTCGACATGGTCAAGAACGGCGAGATCTCGCTGGTCATCAACACCGTCGAAGAGCGTCGCAACGCCATCGTCGACTCGCGCACCATCCGGACGCAGTCGCTGGCGGCCCGCGTCACGTTCTTCACCACCATCGCCGGCGCTCGCGCGGCCGTCGAGGGCATGCAATATCTGCGTCAGGGTCTGGGCCTGCAGGTGTATCCGTTGCAGGAACTTCACGCGTCCTTGTTGGACAAATAGCGCTTGGGCGCGCAGAGGGCGCGCCGCAAGTGAAGTGAGGCAAAAGAATGAAGTGGTTCATTCTGGCGTTGTTTATCGTATGCGCCACGGTAGTTCACTACCGTGGCCGCGTCCGACACAAGTTCTCGCGGCAGGCGTTGGATCATTCCACCTTCACGGCGCCGCTGAACTGTTTCATGTACGCATTCTCCAGCGTGCCCAACAAGCCCTATCTCGATCTGGACCAGTTCCCGGAGCTGAAGGTCTTGCTGGACCGCTGCGAGGAAATCCGGGCCGAGGCCGTCAACCTGTATGGTGACGGTCACATCAAGGCCTCGGACAAGTACAACGACGCGGGCTTCAACTCGTTCTTCAAGACGGGCTGGAAGCGCTTCTACCTGAAGTGGTACGACGCCGACCATCCGTCGGCCGAGGCCCTCTGTCCGGTCACGACCAAGCTGCTGGCGGGCATTCCGACCATCAAGGCCGCGATGTTCGCTTCGCTGCCGCCGGGCAGCCGCCTGCCGCGCCACCGGGATCCGTATGCCGGTTCGCTGCGCTTTCACATGGGCCTGATCACGCCGAACAGCCCCGACTGCTACATCAACGTCGACGGCCAGGAATACTACTGGCGCGACGGCGAGGCGGTCGTGTTCGACGAGACCTTCATCCATTACGCCGAAAACAAGACCGACCAGAACCGGATCATCCTGTTCGCGGACGTCGAGCGGCCCATGCGTTACCGCTGGGCCCGGGCGTTCAACCGCGTGGTCGGCGGCTTCCTGTTGCGCGCGGCCGCCGCGCCCAACCAGGAAGGCGACGCCACCGGCGGCATCAACCGCATCTTCGGCGCGGTGTATGCCGTGCGCCGCTTCGGCAAGGCGCTCAAGAAAAAGAGCAAGCCGCTGTACTACCTGTCCAAATGGGCGCTGGTGGCGGCGATCTTCGCGCTGATCTTCCTGTAAACCCCGGCGCCGGCGTTCCTGTAGCATAGCGGGCGGAGCCTCTCTTCAGAGAGGCTCCGCCTTTTTTCATCCGACCCGGGGCGAGCATGGACAGAGTCTTCATCACCGGCGCCAGCAGCGGCCTGGGCCGCGCGCTGGCGCAGCGTTACGCCGCCAGCGGCGCCACGCTTGGCCTGCTGGGCCGGCGCGAAGACGCGCTGCGGGAACTGGCCGACAGCCTGCCCGGCCAGCATCGCTGTTATGCCGTGGACGTCTGCGACCGCCAGGCGCTGCACGCGGCCGCGCAGGACTTCATCGCGTTCTGCCAGGGGCGGGTGGACGTGGTCATCGCCAGCGCCGGCATCAGCGCCGGCACCTTGACCGGGCACCACGAGGACTACGAGGTCTTCAAGGCCATCGTCGACACCAACCTCCTGGCGACCGTGGCGACCTTCGAGCCCTTCGTCGAACCGATGCGCGCGGCGGGGGGCGGCAGGCTGGTGGGGATCGCCAGTGTCGCCGGCGTGCGCGGCCTGCCGGGCGCGGGCGCCTACAGCGCGTCCAAGTCGGCGGTGGTGACCTACTGCGAGAGCCTGCGATTGGAGCTGTGGGGCGACGGCATCCGTGTCGTCACCATTGCGCCAGGCTATATCAGGACCGCGATGACGGCCCATAACCCGTACAAGATGCCGTTCCTGATGGACGCCGACAAGTTCGCGCAGCGCGCCCACGCGGCGATCGGCCGCGGCACGTCATACACGGTGATCCCGTGGCAGATGGGCGTGGTGGCGAAACTGATGCGGCTGCTGCCCAACGCGGTCTACGACCGGCTGGCGCGCAACGCGCCGCGCAAGCCGCGCAAGGCGGACAAGGCCGGCTGAGCCGGCGACCATGCAGTCGCCGGGGTGGGCGGGCGTGCCGGACGCAGGCCCGGCGCCGGCCGTCACGGCACCACGTCGTCGCCCACTTCCGTGGCCACGTGGCCCACGTCGCCCCAATGCAGCACTTCCCATTGGCGGCCGCGCACGCCGACGCGGTTGATGCTGACGTTCAGCAGCGCCGCGTCGCGCGGCGCGTTCAGCGGCACGCCGCTGGCGTGGCGCCAGATGATGTCCAGCACGCCGCCGTGGGTGAACATCAGGATGCGTTCGCCGTCATGGCGGCTGGCCACGTCGTCGACCGTCGAAATGACGCGCGACTGGAACTGGCCCAGCGTCTCGCCGCCGTCCAGCGCGCGCAGCGGATCGCGGCTGCGCCAGGCGGCCGCGGCTTCCGGCGCCAGCACGTCGATGCGTTCCAGGTCCAGCCCTTCGAGCACGCCGAAGCCGCGCTCGCGGATGCCGGGTTCGACCCGCACGCGCAGGTCCAGCTGTTCGGACACTGGCGTGGCCGTGGCGTGGGCGCGTTGCAGGTCGCTGCTGTAGATCGCATCGATCGGCGTGCTGCGGGCGTCTTCGCGCAGGCGCGAGGCCAGCAGGCCGGCCTGGTTGCGGCCGAATTCGTTCAGGGGGATGTCTTGCCAGCCTTGCAGTCGGCGCTGGCGGTTCCAGTCGGTTTCGCCGTGGCGGATGAACCAGATTTCAGTCATTGCGGTGTCGATACGGTAGGGAAGGGCGCGGGCGGCGGGCCGGCCGGCTCAGAGGGGCTCGGGCGCGACTGGCGCGCGCGGCTTCCAGATGGCTTGAATGATCGAGCTTAACGCGACCAGCGCGGGCTCGCTAGCGCGTTCATAAGGCAGGATGAAACCCAGCATGGCGTCGGCCCGCGCCTGGCCCCACACCATGAAGTCGCCCGAGGCCGCGCCGGCCAGCGCGGTCTCCTCGCGCAGCAGCGCGCAGCCGGCGCCGGCCCGCACCAGCGCCTCCAGGTTGGCCTGATCGTCGTTCTGCATGGCGATGCGCGGCGACAGCCCGTGGCGTTCGAACATGTCGCGCAGCAGCAGGTGGGTATGGCTGCCGGCCGGCCCGTCCAGCCACGGCAATTGCGCCACCTCGCGCCAGCCGCCGCGCTTGAGCACCGCGGCGTGTTCGGTCGGCAAGGCGATGCGGTAGCGCACGCTGCGCAGCGGCAGCCACAGCACGCCGCGCGGCGGGTGAGCGGCGATGGTCAGCGCCGCCGGCAGCCGGCCGGTGCTGACCTGCTCGGCCAGCACCACGGTGGGCTGGATCTGCGTCTTCAATTCGATCAGCGGCAGCCGCTGCGTGATGGCCGCGGCCAGTTCGCCCAGGCGCAGGAAGTCGGGCTTTTCGCTGGGCAGGCCCAGCTCCACCACGCCTTGCAGGCTGCCCTGCAGCTGCTGCGCCTCGGACTTGAATTGCGCGCCCAGCACCAGCAGTGATTCGGCGGTGGGCAGCAGCATCTCGCCGGCCTTGGCCAGCGCCAGCCGTCCGCCGCTGCGGTCGAACAGCGCCACGCCCAGGCTCTGCTCCAGCGCCTTGATCTGCGCGGTGACGGCTGGCTGGGTGAGCGACAGCGCTTCGGCGGCCCGCGTCAGGTTGCCCAGGCGGGCAACCGTGACGAAGGCGCGGATCTGATAGATTTCCATGCCGCCTTTGTAGGGGAAGCCGGCTCAGGCGGCAAGCAGCCGCACCTGGGTCGGCTCCAGCCCGATCGACACCGGGGCGCCCACCGGGAACGGCGACAGCCCCGCCAGGTGCGACTGGTCGGCCGTCAGGCGCTGCTCGCCGATCTGCACCTGGTAGCGGGTGAATTCGCCCAGGAACTCGCTGCTTTCCACCACGCCCGGCAGCCACACGTAGCGCGCATCGCCCAGCCCGTCGGCCATCTCGATCTGCACCGTGTGCGGCCGGAAGCTCGCCGCCAGCCGCTGCGCCGCCGGCGCCTCGGCCGCCAGCGGCAGGTGCAGGTCGCCCACGCCCTCCACCGCCAGCACCACGCTGCCGCTGGTGCGCTCGCGCACCTCGCCCTCCAGCACGTTCATGGTGCCGACGAAGTTGGCCACGAAGCGGTTCACCGGGTAGTCGAACAGCGTGCTGGGCGCGCCGATCTGCTGCACCACGCCATGATCCAGCACCGCCATGCGGTCGGCGGTGGTCATGGCCTCTTCCTGGTCATGGGTGACGAAGATGGTGGTGATGCCCAGCCGCCGCTGCAGGCTCAGCAGGTCCTGGCGCATCTGCACGCGCAGCTTCTTGTCCAGGTTGGACAGCGGTTCGTCCAGCAGCAGCACCTGCGGCTCGATCACGATGGTGCGCGCCAGCGCCACGCGCTGCTGCTGTCCGCCGGACAGCTGGTTGGGACGGCGGCGGCCATATTGCGACAGGCCCACCAGTTCCAGCGCGGCCTCGACCTTGGCGCGGATCTGCTCGCGCGGCAGCTTGCGTTCGACCAGCCCGAACGCGACGTTGTCCCACACCGTCATGTGCGGCCACAGCGCGTAGTTCTGGAACACCATGCCGATGTTGCGGTTCCATGGCGCAATGGCGCTGATGTCCTTGCCGTCCACCAGCAACTGGCCGGCGTCCTGCCGGTTGAAGCCCGCGATCAGGCGCAGCAGGGTGGACTTGCCCGAACCCGACGGCCCCAGCAGGGCGAAGAACTCGCCCGGTTCGATGTTGATGTTGACGTCCTTGAGCACTTCCGTCTTGCCATACGACAGCCGGATGTTGCGGCATTCAACGCTGACTTTCTTCATGTCGATTCCCCTTGATTCAGGCCGTCTCGTCGTGGCGCGCCGGCCGCTGGCGCGACTGGGCCCGTTCGACCAGCAGGTGCGAGACATAGGTGCCGATGGCGACCGCGGCCACCGCCAGCACGCCCAGCGCCGCGCCCGGACCCCGGCCCGCCGCGCTCTGCATGTACAGATAGATGCCATAGCTCATCGGCGCCTGGCTGTCCTTGGTGACCAGCATGATGGTGGCCGACAGCTCCACCGCCGCCGTCACGAAGCTGGTCACGAAGCCGGCCAGCATGCCGCCGGCCATCAGCGGCACCACCACCCGCCGGATGGTGCGCATGCGCGTCGCGCCCAGCGACTGCGCCGCTTCCTCCAGCGATACGTTGATCTGCTGCAACGCGGCCACGCACGAGCGCAGCGCGTAGGGCAGCCGTCGCACCGAGTACGCGATCATGATGATGATCCAGGACGAGGTCAGCAGCGTGCCGGTGCCCGGGATCTCCACCCCGCGGAACGTGCGCAGCAATCCGATCGCCAGCACGATGCCCGGGATCGCCAGCGCCGCCGAGGCCAGGAAGTCCAGCCACTGGCGAGCCGGCAGCCGGGTGCGCAGCATCAGGTAGGCGATGGCGGTGCCCAGGATCACGTCCACGCCCGCCGCCAGGCCGCAATAGAGCAGGGTGTTGGCGATCATGCCCTGCGACTCGCTGAACACCGCGCTGTAGTGCGCCAGCGTGTAGCCGTCCGGCAGCGGCGCGAAGCTCCAGACGCTGGCCAGCGACAGCAGCAGCACGCCCATGTGCGGCGACAGCACCAGCAGCAGCACCAGGATGATCCAGCCATAGGCCAGCACGCTTTCCGCCGGCCGCAGCTTGCGCTTCTGGATCGAGTTGCCGCCCTTTTGCAGCGTGGAATAGTCGCGGCCCTTGAGCACCCGCGCCGACAGCCACAGCGCCAGGATCGAGAAGGCGATCATGATGACGCTGATGACGTAGCCCAGCGGATCCTCCAGCCCCACCTGCGTGATGCGCAGATAGGCCTGCGGCGCCAGCATGTTGGTGGTGCCCAGCACCAGCGGCGTGCCGAGATCGTCGAACACCTTGACGAACACCAGCGAGGTCCCGGCCACGTAGCCCGGCAGCGCCAGCGGGAAGATCACGCGGCGGAACAGCCGGAAGCCGCGCGCGCCCAGATTGAAGGCAGCTTCTTCCATGGCGCCGTCAATGTTGCGCAGGGCCACCACCAGGTTCATCAGGATGAACGGGAAGTAGTGCAGCGCCTCGACGAAGATGACGCCGTTCAGGCCTTCCATGAACGGGATGGTGAAGCCGAACCAGTCGTTCAGCAGCAGGTTGACGCTGCCCGAGCGGCCGAAGATGAGCTGCATCGCCACCGCGCCGACGAAGGGCGGCATGATCAGCGGCAGCACGCCCAGCGTCTGGATGATGAGCGCGCCGCGGAAGTCGAAGCGCACCGTGAAGTACGCCAGCGGCACCGCGATCAGCGAGGCTAGCAGCGCCGACCAGCCGGCCACGTAGAGGCTGTTGAAGAACGCCTCCAGCATCAGCGGCTGGTTGAAGAAGGCGCCGAAGTGGCCGATGGTGAAGCCGCCGTCGGCGTTGACGAAGGCGCTGTAGAACACCGTGCCCACCGGCACGGCCAGGAACAGCGCCAGGAAACCCAGCACCAGGAGCGCGGCCAGCACGGGGCCGGCGGGCAGGCGTGAATGGCCCGGAAGATTCATCGAGATTCCCGTAATGGTTCAAGACAGGCCGCCCGCGGCGGGGCGGCGGCCGGACGGGGCGAGCCCCCCGTCCGGCGCGAGCCGGGCTCAGAGCGCCGCGGCTTCCCGCGCCAGCTTCACGGCCTGCTCATAATTGCTCTTGGCCGTGCCGTTCCATTCGCCTTCCAGCTTGGTGATCTGCTGGTTGACCGCGGCGTCCTTCTTGTTGCCGCTGAAGATCTTCAGGAACTCGGGATCGGCGGCCTGCTTGCCGTCCACCAGCGGCGCCCAGGCCAGCTTGCGGGCCTGCGCCAGCAGTTCGGCCGGCTTGCCGCTCTTGCCCTTGTCGCCGAGCTTGGCCTCGGCGTCGTAGATCGCCTTGGTCGCCGCCTGCAGTTCCTTCAGGCGGAACGTGACGGTCTGGTCGTACAGCGACTGCACCACGTAATAGCGCGTCTGCGACAGGTCGGCGTTGAACTGCACCTTGCTGCGGCGCGCGATCTCGGCGGGATCCGGATAACCCTGCGGCACCTTGCCGCCCAGCGCCGAATACGGCAGCACCGGCAGGCGCGAGATCTTCGGCTCCAGCAGCAGTTCCTGGCCCGCCTGGCTGAGTGTGAAGGCGATGAACTTCTTGCCTTCCTCGGTGTTCTTGGCGCCGTCGATCAGCGCGATGTTGGCCGGCACGATGGCGGTCTCGGAGGGATAGACGAATTCCACCGGGAACTTCGAGTACTTGCTCGACAGGCCGAAGAAGTCGATCACCGGACCCGCGCCGAACTGGCCGTTGTTGACGCCGTCCGGCACGCCGAACGAACGCTCGGTGACGGCGCTGCTGTTGCCCGACATGCGCAGCAGCGTGTTCCAGCCGTCGTCCCAGCCTTCGCCCTGCAGGATGGTCTCGACCGTCAGGTGCATGGTGCCCGAGCGCGACGGCGAGGTGATGCCGACGTGGCCGAACCAGTGCGGCGCCAGCAGGTCTTTCCATTCGACCGGCGCAGGGATCTTGTGCGCCGCGATGTAGCGCGTGTTGTAGACGATGCCGTAGCCGGCCAGCGCCTGGCCCAGGTACATGCCGCCCGGGTCGTTGATGGGGTAGTTGCCGATCTTGTCCGGCACGTCCTTGTTGGCGACGTCCGCCGACTTGGCCAGCAGCTTGTCGCGGCCCAGCACCTCGAAGGCGTCCGGCGCGCTGGCCCAGAACACTTCCGGACGCTGCCCGGCCGGCGTCTCGCGCACGTAGGCGATGCCGGACACGGTGTTCTTGTTGAGGATTTCCAGCGTGATGCCGGGGTTGGCCTTCTCGAACGCGGTCTTGTAGGCCTGGGTCAAATCTTTCGGGAACGACGTGATCACCGTGACGGTGCCCGCCAGGGCGGGGGCGGCGCAGGCGGCCAGCAGCGCCCCTGCAAGGGCTGTGCGCATTGCATGCATGGTTTGTCTCCGTGGTTTTTTGATTTGTCCGGAGACCTTAGCGGCTGCATGCGCCGCCAGTCCAATCACAAATTTTGATGCGCGCCATCAGTGTGGCGGGCATTCGGGAGAACCCGCGGGAAGAAAGCTAGGCCGTGGCCGAGACGCCGCCGGTGGCCTTGGCCATCGCCTTGATCTTCTCGGTCATCACCTTCTGGATCTGGCCCATGATCTGCTGCGCCTGTCCGTTCAACGCCTGCATCTGGGTGGCTTTCTGTTCCGCCGACGCATTGCTGTCGCGCACGCGTGCGATCTGCTCCATGACGCGCTTGAGCTGGCGTTGCAGTTCCTTGATCACCTGGGTGTAATAGTCGTCGTTTTCGGACGATTCGGTTTCCTGGGTCTGGCCCACCTTCGTGGCGCCGGCGTTGTTGACGCGGATCTTGCCGTCGGGCGTGACGCTGACGCCCGGATCGCCGGCCTTGGCGTCCTTGGCTTCCTTGTTGGCCTGGATCTTCTGGGCCCACAGGTCCGCCATGCTGCCGATGCGCGAGGTGCCGCTGATGGAATCGATGGCCATGGAAGTCTCCGGGGCAGAAGGATTGACTGGGGTTTCCACTAATACGGCATCTGGCCGGGGAACTTAAGTTGCCGCCCGTTCCCGGCCCCCTTTACACTGGCGCCCGCTCACACCAATCACTCCCGGGGAATCCATGTCCAAGACCTATTTTCCGCGCTGGCGCCTGGCGGACGACGCCCAGCCCGGCGTCATCATCGCCCCCGATGAACGGCTGTCCTGGCCCAAGAACGTGGCCATGGGCGCCCAGCACGTGGTGGCGATGTTCGGCTCCACCGTGCTGGCGCCGCTGCTGATGGGTTTCGATCCCAACGTCGCCATCCTGATGTCGGGCATCGGCACCCTGATCTTCTTCCTGTTCGTCGGCGGCCGCGTGCCCAGCTACCTGGGATCCAGCTTCGCCTTCATCGGCGGCGTCATCGCCGTCACCGGCTATGCCGGCGGCGGCGCCAACGCCAATATCGGCGTGGCGCTGGGCGCCATCATCGCCTGCGGCCTGGCCTACACGCTGATCGGCGTCCTGGTCTGGATCGCCAACGGCCGCGCCGGCGGCGGCGCCAACTGGATCGACACCCTGATGCCGCCGGTCGTGACCGGCGCGGTGGTCGCGGTGATCGGCCTGAACCTGGCCCCGATCGCCGCCAAGGGCGCCATGGGCGCCTCGGGCTTCGACAGCGCCATGGCGATCGTCACCATCCTGTGCGTGGGCGGCATCGCCGTCTACACCAAGGGCATGGTGCAGCGCCTCCTGATCCTGGTCGGCCTGATCCTGGCCTGCGTGGTCTACGCGATCTTCGCCAACGGCCTGAACCTGGGCAAGCCGATCGATTTCTCGGCCGTGTCGGCCGCCGCCTGGTTCGGCCTGCCGCACTTCGCCGCGCCGGTCTTCAAGGCCGAGGCCATGGGCCTGATCGTGCCGGTGGCCATCATCCTGGTCGCCGAGAACCTGGGCCACGTCAAGGCGGTCAGCGCCATGACCGGCCAGGACCTGGACCGCTATCTGGGCCGCGCCTTCGTCGGCGACGGCGTGGCGACCATGGTCTCGGGCGCCGTCGGCGGCACCGGCGTCACCACCTACGCCGAGAACATCGGCGTGATGGCGGTGACCCGCATCTATTCGACGCTGGTGTTCGTGATCGCCGCGCTGATCGCCATCGTGCTGGGCTTCTCGCCCAAGTTCGGCGCCCTGATCCAGACCATTCCCGGGCCCGTGCTCGGCGGCATGTCGGTGGTGGTGTTCGGCCTGATCGCCATTGCCGGGGCCCGCATCTGGGTGGTGAACCAGGTCGATTTCAGCGACAACCGCAACCTGATCGTGGCCGCGGTCACGCTGGTGCTGGGCGCGGGCGACTTCACCGTCAAGCTGGGCAATTTCACGCTGGGCGGCATCGGTACCGCGACCTTCGGCGCGATCATCCTGTACGCGTTGCTGCGCCGCAAGAAGTAGGGCGGGGCGGAGCCGCGACCGGCTGTGATCGGCCGCGGCCGCGCCACCTCGCTCAGGAGCGCGACAGGCGCGACGCTTGCGTCCTGCCGCCGACCTGCACCGGCGCCACCTCGATCACCTGGCCCGACTGGGTCTTGAAGACCGCGGTCGCTTCCGCCAGGCGCCGTGCCTGGTCTTCCATTGCCGAGGCGGCGGCCGAGGCCTCTTCCACCAGCGCGGCGTTCTGCTGCGTCACCTCATCCATCTGCGAGACCGCCAGGCTGACCTGGTCGATGCCGCCGGCCTGCTGGGCCGAGGCCGCCGAGATCTCGCCCATGATGTCGGCCACCCGCTGCACCGAGACCACGATTTCCTCCATGGTCTGGCCGGCCGCCGACACCTGGGACGAGCCGGCCGCCACGGTTTCGACCGAGGTCTCGATCAGCGCCTTGATCTCCTTGGCCGCCTGCGCCGCGCGTTGCGCCAGGGTGCGCACCTCGCCCGCCACCACGGCGAAGCCCTTGCCCTGTTCGCCGGCGCGGGCCGCCTCCACGGCGGCGTTCAGCGCCAGGATATTGGTCTGGAAGGCGATGCCGTCGATCACCGAGACGATGTCGGCGATGCGCCGCGAACTGTCGGAGATGCCTTGCATGGTGGCCACTACCTGGCCGACGGTATGGCCGCCGCGCTGCGCCACCTCCATGCTCACCGCCGCCAGCTGGTTGGCCTGGGCGGCATTCTCGGCGTTCTGCTTGACCGTGGCGGCCAGCTCTTCCATGGTCGAGGCGGTCTCTTCGAGCGCGGCCGCCTGCTCCTCGGTGCGGGTCGACAGGTTGGCGTTGCCGGCGGCGATCTCGGCCGCGCCGACGTTGATCTCCTCGACCCCCTGGCGCACCGTCGTCACCGTGCGAGTCAGGCCGTCCTGCATGCGCCGCACCGCGGAAAACAGCGTGCCGATCTCGTTGCTGGAGCGGGCGTCGACCCGCTGGGTCAGGTCGCCGGCGGCGATCCGGTCGAAATGCCGGCCCGCGTCCTGCAGCGGCAGCAGCACGCCGCGGCGGATGAAGGCCCAGCACAGCACCGCCAGCAGCAACGCCACCGACAGCAGCACGATGGCCGAGATGCGGGCGGTCGAATAGGTGGTCTGAGAGCGGTCCAGCACGCTGTCGCTGCGCTCCTGGACCCGCGCCAGGAACACCTGCATGTCCTTGGCGAAATCGGCGTCGGCCTGGCGCACGCGGGCTTCGTTCTGCTGGTAGCGCGCGACCGAGCGCTCCTTGAGCGCCGCGTCCAGTTCGTCCAGCCCGGCGGCGTAGGCGTTGAAGCGGCCCTGCAGGACCAGCGCCAGCTCCTGGCCGCGCTCGCTCTTGGGCACCGCCATGTAGCGGTCGAAGCGCTCGCGCGCCAGCTTCAGCTGCCCGGCGGCGGCGGCTTCCGCGCTGGCCGCCTGGTCGTTGGCGCCGGCCTGCAGGTCGGCGATGCTCGCGGCCAGCGACAGCCGGGTGCGCAGCAACGCGGCGTTCGATTCATAAAGCGGATCGACCTGGTGCACGGCCACATTATTCAGGTCCTCGATTTCCCGCACGCTGTTTTCGGCGTTCATCCAGCTCAAGCCGCAAGCCAGCGCCAGGGTAATCACAAAGCAGGCCAGCACCAGCATCATGCCCGTACGGACTTTCAGTTTTTCCAGCATGGGAGCTCCCGTTCTTGAACGCGCTCCACCGCAGGCGCGGATCCTTTGCACGCCAGCGCTGCGATAGAGGGACGAACGTCGCGCCCGGATGACTGCGATGCGTCCGCCCAACCTGCAACACGCACAATCAATCGCTTTACGCGTGGCCGAAACGGCAGACCCGCGTATCCCTTCGCTTAAAACAGGAAAATGCCGGCGAATACCGGCATGTATTTAATTGTTATTAATGGGCCAGTTTGTCGGTTATACCTTTTTTATTGAATACAACATGGCGTTTTTACATAAACCCCGCGGCGGCCGGGTTTGTCCCTACTGTTGAGTATCTTTTACGCAACGCCAGCGCCGATCCGGGAAACGACGGGTTTTAGCGGGTTACAGCGCCGAAATGCGCCGAAAACGCCGTTTTCTCCGGTGGCTTGCAATTCCCGTGGACTTTGACCACAATATGACCTTGATTGCCCCGGTTCCGACCCGAGCCGGGGTTTTGTTTTGGTCGCAGCTTGCCGCATTCGTCCGGCGGGCCGGCCCGAGCGGGCAGCGGGGGATCCATCGGGTTCAGCCTTGCCCGCCCCTGGCCGTTCCGCTCAAGACGTTGCCCGTCCGATTCCGCTTCCGACGGCGCCCATGCGTCAGGTCCAGGACCTTCACACCGAGAACGCTCCGTCGGGGGCGTTTTCTACTTTTGTTTGGGAAACGACATGTCTGCCATTCCTTTGACCGTGCGCGGGGCCGAGCGCTTGCAAGAAGAGCTCCAGCGGCTGAAAACCGTGGAACGTCCCGCCGTCATCAACGCTATCGCCGAAGCGCGCGCGCAGGGCGATCTGTCGGAGAACGCCGAGTATGACGCGGCTCGCGAGCGCCAGGGTTTCATCGAGGGCCGGATCGCCGAGCTCGAGGGCACGCTTTCCAATGCCCACCTGATCGATCCGAGCTCGCTCGAGGCCGAAGGTCGTGCCGTGTTCGGCGCCACCGTCGACATCGAGGACCTGGATTCGGGTGATCGCGTGACGTACCAGATCGTCGGCGACGTCGAAGCCGATATCAAGGCAAACCTGATCTCCGTGTCGAGCCCGGTGGCCCGCGCGCTGATCGGCAAGAGCGAAGGCGACGTGGTCGAGGTCAAGGCCCCGGCTGGCGTTCGCGAGTATGAAGTCCTGGGTGTGCGTTACATCTAACGCTTGCCCTAAGCGGTAAAATCAGCAAAACACCATAGACCGAACCGGGCATCCGGAAGGATTCCCGCGGCAAGATTGCGGAACACTATGGTGGACCGGGCGCGTAAAGCGCCCGTTTTTGTGCCTGGCGGTACTATCGCTTGGGCGACGACTTGCGGCTGGTGCCGCTGCGTGCCCCGGCCCGCAGGCTCAGTGCGCTGCCGGCGCGGCGCGGGATGCCGTGGCTGCCGGAAGTGGTTTTCTTGGTGCCGGGACGCATCGGCTTGCCGTTCTTGTTGAGCTGGTCCTGCGGCACGAAGCGCGTCTTCGGCTTGGGCTCTTCCGTCTCGGAACGGCGCGGACGCTTGGCCAGGGTCTTGCCTTCGGCGGCCAGCTTCTTGGGCGTATGCGGCTCGGAGGCGCGGCGCTTGGCGGGGCGTTCCGGCTCAAGGGCGGCCAGCACCGGCGGCTTGATGTTGCCGGCCAGCGGGCGGAACAGGATCAGGGTCTTGCCCAGGTGGTGCACCGGGGCGCAGGACAGGGTGTCGCAGATCGTCGACAGCATGGCCTCGCGGGCCTCGCGATCGTCGCCGCCGGCCCGGACCTTGATCAGGCCGTGGGAAGTGAGTGCCAGGTCGATTTCCTTGAGCACGGCTTCGGTCAGGCCATTGTCGCCGATCAGGACGACGGGGCGCAGAGGGTGAGCGGCGGACCGAAGGTCGCTGCGCTCACGAGAGGTAAGTTCTAATATAGGCATGCGTGGAATTGTACGGTAATGGCCAAGAATAAATTCTCCAAAGACTGGATTCACCAGCACATCAACGATCCCTATGTGAAGATGGCGCAACAGAAGGGCTACCGGGCCCGCGCCGCCTTCAAGCTGATCGAGATTCTCGACACCGAGAAACTGCTGCGCCGCGGCGACCTGGTCGTCGACCTCGGCTCGGCTCCCGGCAGTTGGTCGCAGGTGGCGCGCGAGCGCCTGGCGGGGCCGGGCGGGGTGGTGGACGGGCGCATCATCGCCCTGGACATGCTGCCCATGGAGCCCGTGGCGGGCGTCGAATTCATCCAGGGCGACTTCCGCGAAGATGACATTTTGAAACAGTTGGAAGACATGGTCGGATCGCGCGCGGTGGACCTTGTAATTTCCGACATGGCCCCCAACCTATCTGGCGTGGGTATCGCCGACGCCGCGCGCATCCAGCACGTGTGCGAGCTGGCGATGGAGTTTTCCCTCGCTCACCTCAAGCCCAACGGGGCGCTGATCGTCAAGGCATTCCACGGAACCGGCTTTTCGCAGATCGTGGAAACCTTCAAGCAGCACTTCAAGCGGGTGGTCGAGCGTAAGCCGAAGGCGTCGCGGGACAAGTCCTCCGAAACCTTTCTGGTTGCCCGCGATCTGAAATAGCCCGCGCCGGGGCCCGTGCCCCGGTCACAAGAACCCACCGGCCCGATGGCGGCCGGCCTGCCGAGACAACGACCAGCAAAATCACGAATCAGACGTAACTTAGCGGCCCCGCCCCTTCCCAGGACGCAACCCGGTCCGACAGGGTAGAATGGGCTATTGACATACTTGTGACTGTGCCATATGCGGGTGCGCGGTCGCCGGTCGGAATCGAAAGCAGGAGATCGACCTTGAATAATTCATTTTCGAAAGTCGCCGTCTGGATGGTGATAGCCCTTGTGCTATTCACGGTCTTCAAGCAGTTCGACGGACGCGCGCAGACCCAGGACGGCGTGACCTACACGCAGTTCATGGATGACGCCAAAGCGGGCCGTATCCGCAAGGTGGACGTGCAAGGTGGCCCTGGCGGCGACGTGCTCTACGTCACGCCGGACGCGGGCCGCGCCTACACGCTGACCTCGCCGGGCGACCTCTGGATGGTCTCCGACCTGCTCAAGTACGGCGTGCAGGTGTCGGGCAAGCCGCGCGAAGAGCAGTCGCTGCTGATGAGCATCTTCGTGTCCTGGTTCCCCATGCTGCTGTTGATCGGCGTGTGGGTGTTCTTCATGCGCCAGATGCAGGGCGGCGGCAGGGGCGGCGCGTTCAGCTTCGGCAAGTCGCGCGCCCGCATGCTCGACGAGAACACCAACCAGATCACCTTCGCCGACGTGGCCGGCTGCGATGAAGCCAAGGAAGACGTCCAGGAGCTGGTCGACTTCCTGCGCGACCCCAGCAAGTTCCAGAAGCTGGGCGGCCGCATTCCGCGCGGCGTGCTGATGGTCGGCTCGCCCGGTACCGGCAAGACGCTGCTGGCCAAGGCCATCGCCGGCGAAGCCAAGGTGCCGTTCTTCAGCATCTCCGGTTCGGACTTCGTTGAAATGTTCGTCGGCGTGGGCGCGGCCCGCGTGCGCGACATGTTCGAGAACGCCAAGAAGCACGCGCCCTGCATCATCTTCATCGACGAAATCGACGCCGTCGGTCGCCAGCGTGGCGCCGGCCTGGGCGGCGGCAACGACGAACGCGAGCAGACGCTGAACCAGATGCTGGTGGAAATGGACGGCTTCGAGTCGGGCCAGGGCGTCATCGTGATCGCCGCCACCAACCGTCCCGACGTGCTGGATCCGGCGCTGCTGCGTCCGGGCCGCTTCGACCGCCAGGTCGTGGTGCCGCTGCCCGACATCCGCGGCCGCGAGCAGATCCTGAAGGTCCACATGCGCAAGGTGCCGCTGTCGCCCAACGTCGACGCGACCATCCTGGCGCGCGGCTGCCCGGGCTTCTCGGGCGCCGACCTGGCCAACCTGGTCAACGAAGCCGCCCTGTTCGCCGCGCGCCGCAATGGCCGCACGGTGGATATGTCCGACTTTGAAAAGGCCAAGGACAAGATCATCATGGGCGCCGAGCGCCGCTCGATCGTCATGCCCGAAGAGGAACGCAAGAACACCGCGTACCACGAATCCGGCCATGCCATCGTTGCCCGCCTGCTGCCCAAGACCGACCCGGTCCACAAGGTCACCATCATCCCGCGCGGCCGCGCGCTGGGCGTGACGATGCAGCTGCCCGAGACCGATCGCTACAGCATGGACAAGAGCCGCCTGCTGTCGACCATCGCGGTGCTGTTCGGCGGCCGTATCGCCGAAGAGATCTTCATGGACCAGATGACCACCGGCGCCTCGAACGACTTCGAACGCGCCACGGCCATCGCCCGCGACATCGTCACGCGCTACGGCATGACCGACGAGCTGGGCCCGATGGTCTACGCCGAGAACGAAGGCGAGGTCTTCCTGGGCCGCAGCGTGACCAAGACCACGCACATGTCCGAAGCCACCATGCAGAAGGTGGATTCCGAGATCCGCCGCATCATCGACGAGCAGTACGGCGTCGCGCGCAAGATCCTGGAAGACAACCGCGACAAGGTCGAAGTCATGACCGCCGCGCTGCTCGAATGGGAAACCATCGACGCCGACCAGATCAACGACATCATCGAGGGCCGCCCCCCGCGTCCCCCGAAGACGCCGCAAGGCCCGTCGGATACGTCTGATACGCCTCCGACCGGCCTGGCCGCCGGCGGTAACACGGCAGCCGCGGTCTGAGGTCTTTCGTCCTGAGTTATGGCGAATAACTTCCTTTGCGGGCGCTTCGAGTTTGATCTCGAGCGCCCGCTTGTCATGGGTATCGTCAATGTCACGCCGGATTCGTTTTCCGACGGCGGCCAGCACGACGATACCGACGCCGCGGTGGCGCATGCGCGCCGCCTGATCGACGAAGGCGCGCAGATCCTCGATCTGGGCGGCGAGTCGACGCGGCCCGGCGCTGATCCGGTGTCGGTCGCCGACGAACTGGACCGGCTGCTGCCGGTGATCGAGGCGCTGCGCGACTGCGGCGTGCCGCTGTCGATCGACACCTTCAAGCCCGAGGTCATGCGCGCCACGCTGGATGCCGGCGCCGACATGATCAACGACATCTACGGCTTCCGGCAGCCCGGCGCCATCGAGGCGGTGGCGCAGTCGCGCTGCGGGCTGTGCGTCATGCACATGAAAGGCGAGCCGCGCACGATGCAGGCGACGCCGCCCGAATATTCCGACCTGATCGGCGAAATCGGACTCTTCCTGGGGGCGCGCGCACAGAAGCTGCGCGCCGCCTGGATCGACCCCCGACGCATCGTGCTGGACCCCGGTTTCGGGTTCGGCAAGACCGCCGACCAGAACTTCCAATTGCTGCGTCGGCTGTCCAGCCTGCGCAGCGGCGGTTATCCATTGCTGATCGGCCTGTCGCGCAAGAACATGATCGGCCAGGCCACCGGCCGGCCGGTCGGCGACCGGCTGGCTGGCAGCATTGCCGCCGCCCTGGCCTGTGTGGCCCGTGGCGCCTCGATCGTGCGGGTGCACGACGTGGCGGCCACGGTCGACGCGCTCAAGGTCTGGCAGGCGGCCGAACAAGGAGCAATCACTTCATGACTCAACGCAAGTATTTTGGTACCGACGGGGTGCGCGGCGAAGTCGGCGGCCCGGTGATCAACGCGGAATTCGCCCTGCGCCTGGGCTACGCCGCCGGCCGCGTGCTGGCCCGTGAACACGCGGTGCGCGGCGGCAGCCGCCCGCAGGTCGTGATCGGCAAGGACACCCGCATCTCCGGCTACATGCTGGAGTCGGCGCTGGAAGCCGGCCTGTCGGCCGCAGGCATCGACGTGCTGCTGGCCGGCCCGATCCCCACCCCCGCCGTGGCCTACCTGACCCGCGCGCTGCGCCTGGTCGCCGGCATCGTGATCAGCGCTTCGCACAATCCCTACCAGGACAACGGCATCAAGTTCTTCTCGGCCCAGGGCATGAAGCTGCCCGACGAGATCGAGGCGGCCATCGAGGCCGCCCTGGACGAGCCGCTGGGCTGTGTCAGCTCCGAAGGGCTGGGCCGCGCGCGCCGCATGTCGGACTCCCAGGGCCGCTACATCGAATTCTGCAAGAGCACCTTCCCCAACGATCTGGACCTGAACGGCATGACGATCGTGGTGGACGCCGCCCATGGCGCCGCCTACAACATCGCGCCGCACGTGTTCCGCGAGCTGGGCGCCGAAGTGCATGCCATCGGCGTGCACCCGGACGGCTTCAACATCAACAAGGGCGTGGGCGCGCTGCACCCGGAGCAACTGGCCAAGGAAGTGAAGGCGCGCGGCGCCCAGCTCGGCATCGCGCTGGACGGCGATGCCGACCGCCTGCAGATGGTGGACGGCGACGGCCGCATCTACAACGGCGACGAGCTGCTGTACGCGATCCTGCGCGAGCGCATGCAGCGCGGCAAGGTGGACGGCGTGGTCGGCACGCTGATGACCAACTTCGGCTTCGAGCGCGCGCTGCAACGCCTGAACGTGGGCTTCGAGCGCGCCAACGTGGGCGACCGCTACGTGCTGGAACAGATGCAGGCGCGCGGCTGGCTCTACGGCGGCGAAAGCTCCGGCCACCTGCTGTGCCTGGACTGCCACTCCACCGGCGACGGCATCGTCGCGGCGCTGCAGGTGCTGACCGCGCTGCGCCGCAACCATGTCTCGATGGCCGAGTGGATCAAGGACCTGCGCATGTATCCGCAGAAGATGATCAACGTGCCGCTGACGCCGGGCCAGGACTGGAAGACCCATCCGGGCCTGACCGCCGCGCGCCAGGCGGTCGAGGCCGAACTGGGTGACCGTGGCCGCGTCCTGATCCGCGCCTCGGGCACCGAGCCCAAGCTGCGTCTCATGGTCGAGGCCGAGGATGAAACCCTGGCCGTGACCTCCGCCGAGAAGCTGGCGGCCAGCCTGGGATAACGCCAAATCCACCGGGACCAGACATGGCCATTCATTGCTTTGCGATGAATGGCCATTGTTTGTGAGAAATAAGTATTGTTTTGTAAAGTTTTGTCGAACTTTGCGGGATTAAGGCCGCACCGCTCCGAACTAAACTTCATAGTCACGTAACATATTGGTCAAGTCTTTGACATACAGGGCGTCCAAACTGACCGGACTCTCTAGGAGCTTCGCGCAATGCTGGAACTAGCACGCATCAACCCAAGCCGTAATGCTACAGAACCGTGGACGGGCCCCGCCGCACGGGTGCTGGTGGTCGGCCTGGCGCGCACGGCCGAGGAAATTGAACAGATCCAGCGCCTGCGCTATGACGTCTTCACCGAAGACATGGGCGCGGTCTTTCCCGATGCCCAGGACGGAATCGAGCACGACCGCTTCGATCCCTTCTGCGAGCATCTGATGGTGCGCGAGCTCGACACCGGCCGTGTCGTGGGCACCTACCGCATCCTCACGCCCGAAAAGGCGCGCGAGGCCGGCGGCTACTACTCGCAATCCGAATTCGACCTGGCGGGCCTCGGCCCGATCCGCGACGAACTGGTGGAAGTGGGGCGCTCGTGCACCCACGCCGACTACCGCAACGGCGCGGTCATCATGCTGCTGTGGTCCGGCCTGGCGGAATACCTGCGCCGCGGCGGCTACCAGTACGTGCTGGGCTGCGCCAGCGTCAGCCTGCGCGACGACGGCGTCACCGCCGCCGAAGTGTGGCGCACCATTTCCAAGCAGCTGCCGAAAGAAGGCCAGCCGCACGTGACGCCGCTGCACCGCTACCCGGTGGAAAAGCTCAACAGCACGCTGCCGGCCCGTGTGCCGCCGCTGATCAAGGGTTACCTGAAGCTGGGCGCAACGGTCTGCGGCGAACCTGCCTGGGACCCGGATTTCAATGCCGCCGACTTCCCGGTGCTGCTGAAGATGGACGGCATGGACGAGCGTTACCGCCGCCATTTCGGCCTGGATCAACCCACGGCCAACGGTCAGCGCTGATCATGCGCCGCTTGTTCCGCCGTATGAAGATCAGACTGATTCGGCGGGCAACGCGGCCATTCCGCCTGGAACTCAAGCAGCTCGAACGCGAGACCGATCTCTCGCCGTTCTAGCGCCTGAAGCCTGCTTCGCCGCACGGCCCCGGACTTGTCCGGGGCCGTGCTGTTTTCAGGACGCGATTCAGAACTCGAGCAGTTCGAACGAGAATCCCACCTTCGACCATTCGGCTTCTTCCGCGCGCAGCGTGAAGTCGCTGAGCGGGTGTTGCGCGAGCCAGTCGCGGTTCACGCGCACCACGATGGAGTCGTTGCGCATGGACGCGGTCAGGGGCAGGGGGTCGATCTCGCCGCGGCGGCGGAACAGCAGCACGGCCAGCCGCAGGCTGAGAATGGCGATCCACTGGGCGCGGTTGCGCACCAGCGGCTCGAGCTTGCTCAGCTTGCCCTGGTGGCCCAGCGCCAGCAGCGCCAGCAGTTGCTGGTCGGCGCGCGAAAAGCCCGGCATGTCGGCGTTCTCGAGCACGTAGGCGGTGTGCTTGTGGTACGCGTTGTGGGCGATCGACAGGCCCACTTCGTGCAGGTCGGCGGCCCAGCCCAGGGCGGCGCGCAGTTCGGCGCGTTCAGCGCCTTCGGGCATCATCGTGTCGAACAGGCTGAGCGCGGCGCGGTGCACACGGCGCGCCTGATTGACGTCGACGTGATAGCGCTTCATGAACTGTCGCACCGACTCGTCGCGCTTGTCGTGCTCGTCGTCGCGGCCCAGCAGGTCGTACAGCACGCCCAGGCGCAGCGCGCCGTCGCCGGTGTGCATGACGTCGATGCCCAGTTCGTCGAACAGCGCGCTCATGATGGCCAGCCCGCCGGGCAGCACGTCGGCGCGCTCGACCTTGATACCGGGCAGCTCGGACGGGATGACGCGGCCGGCGCGCACGATGCGGTCTTTCAGCTTGCTCAGGCCGGCGCGGGTGATGCCGCGTTCGGACATGCCGCCTTCGGTGAGGATGGCGTACAGCGCCTTGGCGGTGCCGGAGGAGCCGTAGGCTTCCTTCCAGCCGGTCTTGCGGTACTGCTTGGCGATGACTTCGATCTCGCGCCGCGCGGCCAGTTCGGCCTGTTTCATCTGGTGGGCGTCGACGATGCCGTCCGAGAAGAACTGGCGGCTGTAGCTGACGCAGCCCATGTAGAGCGACGACATCAGGCCGGGTTCGTGGCCCTTGCCGATGATGACTTCGGTGGAACCGCCGCCGATATCGATGACCAGGCGCTTGTTGGGCGAGGGCGGCAGGGTGTGGACCACGCCCGAGAAGATCAGGCGGGCCTCTTCGCGGCCGGCGATGACTTCGATCGGGAAGCCCAGGGCGGCTTCGGCCCGGGGCAGGAAATCGCGGGTATTGCGCGCCACCCGGAAGGTGTTGGTGGCGACCGCGCGCACGCGGTTGGGATGGAAACTGCGCAGGCGTTCGCCGAAACGTTCCAGGACGGCGATGGCGCGCTCGATGGCGTCGTCGCCGAGGCGTTTTTCGGCGTCCAGCCCGGCGGCGAGCCGGACGGTTTCCTTGAGGCGATCGATCTGGTAGATCTGGGGCGTACCGTCCTGCTGAACGATGCGTCCGATGGAGAGGCGGAAGCTGTTGGACCCGAGGTCCACGGCGGCCAGAAGTTGATCCATGCGGCTCGTAATATTGGCTGTGAGGTGGCCTGATTATAGAGACCCCATATGACAGCGCCTTCCGCTGCGGGTTTTCGCTTATGGAACAGGCAGTTGGCGGCGGGAGACCATGCTCCATGCGTCCCGGTTTTGTCGTACGCTACGCATTTGGCGTTGTGTCATAGAACCGTCACTATTTTGCAGTAAAACTCCACGCTCTCCCTACGTATGGAATCCGGTATGACCACACGCCCGCCCGCCGAGCCCTTGCTCCTGAATCGCGAGTTGTCGCTGCTCAAATTCAACGAACGCGTGCTGGCGATGGCTGAGAATCCCAGTACGCCCCTGCTCGAACGGCTGCGCTATGTCTGTATCGTCAGTTCCAACCTGGACGAATTCTTCGAGATCCGGATCTCGAGCCTGAAAGAGCAGCAACGCCAGTCGCCCAACTCGGTCGGCCCGGACGGCATGACGCCGGACCAGGCGTTCGAGAACGTGCAGCAGGCGGTGCACGAGCTGGTGGGACGGCAGTACGCGCTGCTCAACGACGCCATCCTGCCGGCGCTGCAGGCCGAGGGTATCGCGCTGCACCATGCGTCGGAATGGAACGCAGAGCAGCAGGAATGGGCGCGCGAGGTCTTCAACCGCGACGTGATGCCGCTGCTGACCCCGATCGGGCTGGACCCGGCGCACCCGTTCCCGCGGGTCTACAACAAGAGCCTGAACTTCATCGTCTCGCTGTCCGGCGCCGACGCCTTCGGCCGCCAGGCCTCGATCGCCGTGGTGCAGGCGCCGCGCGCGCTGCCGCGCCTGATCAAGATGCCGCCGGAGCTGTCCGGCCATCCGGAAGGCTACATCCTGCTGACCTCGCTGCTGCGCGCCTTCGTTGGCGAGCTGTTCCCGGGGCTGGAGATGCTGGGCTGCTACCAGTGGCGGGTGACGCGCAACAGCGACCTGTTCGTGGACGAGGAAGAAGTCACCAACCTGCGCCACGCCCTGCAGGGCGAGCTGTCGCAGCGCAACTTCGGCGCCGCCGTGCGCCTGGAGATCGACAAGCTGACGCCGGTCGAGCTGGAGACCTTCCTGCAGCGCGAGTTCTCGCTCAAGGCCGAGGACACCTACCGCGTACCGGGTCCGGTGAACCTGTCGCGCCTGATGCAGCTGTGCAACTCGCCCAACCGGCCCGACCTGCTGTTCCCCGACTACCGCGCGCCGGTGCCGGCGCCGTTCGACCGCGTCGGCGACAAGCCGGCCGAGCTGTTCGAGGCCGTGGCCGAGCAGGACCGCCTGCTGCACCATCCCTATCAGTCGTTCCAGCCCGTCATCGACTTCCTGACCGCCGCCGCGCTGGATCCGGACGTGATGGCCATCAAGCAGACCATCTACCGCACCGGCGAGGATTCCGAGCTGATGAAGATCCTGCTGGCCGCGGCGCGTGCCGGCAAGGAAGTGACGGTGGTGGTGGAGCTGATGGCGCGCTTTGACGAGCAGACCAACATCAACTGGGCCTCCAAGCTGGAAGAGGTGGGGGCGCACGTGGTCTACGGCGTGGTGGCGCACAAGACCCACGCCAAGATGGCGGTGGTGCTGCGGCGCGAAAAGGGCCGCCTGCGCCGCTACGCCCACCTGGGCACCGGCAACTACCACCCGCGCACCGCGCGGCTGTACACCGATTTCGGCCTGCTGACCGCCGATCCCAAGCTGTGCGAGGACATGGACAAGGTGTTCGCGCAGCTGACCGGCCTGGGGGCGCGCCGCTCGCTCAAGTCGCTGATGCAGTCGCCGTTCACCATGCACGACGGCATGGTGGCGCTGATTCGCGCCGAGGCCCGCGCCGCCAAGGCGGGCAAGCGTTCGCGCATCATGGCCAAAATGAACTCGCTGCTGGAAGAGCAGATCATCGAGGAGCTCTACAAGGCCAGCCAGGCCGGCGTGAAGATCGACCTGATCGTGCGCGGCGTCTGCGCGCTGCGCGCCGGCGTGCCGGGGCTGTCCGAGAACATCCGGGTGCGCTCCATCGTCGGCCGCTTCCTGGAGCACTCGCGCGTGTTCTATTTCTACGCCGAGGGCGCCGAGACGGTGTATCTGTCGTCGGCCGACTGGATGGACCGCAATTTCTTCCGCCGCGTGGAAATCGCCTTCCCGATCTATGACAAGACGCTCAAGAAGCGCGTCATCGACGAAGCCTTCACCTTCGCGCTGCGCGACAACCAGCTGGCCTGGCAGCAACAGGCCGACGGCGACTACGTCCGCGTGCGCAGCCGCCGCGAGCCGTTCAACCTGCACCAGTACCTGATGCAGAAGCTGGGCGTATAGCCCCGCCCGTCCTTACCCCTTCCGCGCAGGCCATGCGGAAACGGAACCAGGCCCCCCCCAGCGGGGCCTTTCCTATCCGTCCCCCAGATCCGCCAGACAAAGCCAAGCCGCTCGACGCAGGCTCCCCCCGAGCCAAACCATCCGTCCCCAACCCTCATCACCGTCAGAACCCCCCCTCAGGCCACCACCCTCCCAAGCCAGGCCGCGCGGATCCGGCTCCGCCGGTCCGCCACCGGCGCCCCCCTGGGGGGGAAGCGCGCAGCGCTCCGGGGGGGGGTTTATGACTGTCACTATCTTGTCACGTTGGGCTTCTAAGATGCGAGGGTCGCTGAAAGACAGGCAGTAGAAAGCCTGCCAAAGACTCCTCTAACGAGCACAGAAGGAACCAAGATGTTCAAACGTGTCTTCAAACAAGTTTCCCTGGGTGTCGCGCTGAGCGCCGCCGTTTTTGCCGTCCAGGCCGCCGATGTGACCGGCGCCGGCGCTTCGTTCCCGTACCCGATCTACGCCAAGTGGGCGTCGGACTACAAGGCCGCGACCAACAACGCCGTGAACTACCAGTCGATCGGTTCGGGCGGTGGCCAGCAACAGATCATCGCCAAGACCGTCGATTTCGGCGCTTCGGACGATCCCATGAAGGCGGCCGACCTGGAAAAGAACGGCCTGCTGCAATTCCCGGCCGTCATCGGCGGCACGGTTGCCGTGGTGAACATCGACGGCGTCGAGCCGGGCAAGCTGAAGCTGTCGGGCAAGGTCCTGGGCGACATCTTCCTGGGCAAGATCAAGAAGTGGGACGACGCCGCCATCAAGGCGCTGAACCCCGACGTGAAGCTGCCCTCGGCCGACATCATCGTCGTGCACCGTTCGGACGGCTCGGGCACCACCTTCGGCTGGACCAACTACCTGTCCAAGGTGTCGCCGGAGTGGAAGGAACAAGTCGGCGAAGGCAAGGCCGTCAAGTGGCCCGTGGGTCAGGGTGGCAAGGGTAACGAAGGCGTCGCCGCCTACGTCGGCCAGCTGAAGAACTCGATCGGCTACGTCGAATACGCCTACGCCAAGCAGAACAAGCTGGCCTGGACGCAACTGCAGAACAAGGCCGGCAAGTTCGTCCAGCCGGAACAGAAGGCCTTCGCCGCCGCTGCCGCGAACGCCGACTGGAAGAGCGCGCCTGGCATGGGCGTGGTCCTGACCGATGAGCCGGGCGCCGATTCGTGGCCCGTCACCGCCGCCACCTTCATCCTGATCCACAAGTCGCAAGACAAGCCGGTTCAGGGCAAGGCTGTCCTGGAATTCTTCGACTGGGCCTTCAAGAACGGCGCCAAGTCGGCTGAAGCCATGGACTACGTGCCGCTGCCCGACGCCGTGACCAAGGAAATCCGCGCCGCCTGGGGCGAGGTCAAGGCTGCCGACGGCAAGGCCGTCTGGAAGTAAGGCAGGTGCCTGGCGCGGCGGCTCCGCCCGCGCCGGCATCGGCCAACTGCCCTGGTATCCGGTCCGCCGGCTACCAGGGCGGGTCTCCCGGACCCACCTGTAGTTTCCCCCAAGGTTTCCTAAGGAAAGTCCATCCATGAGCGCGGTAATGGATAATAGTGTGCCGCTCCCGCCCAGCGTGGCGGATTCCGTGACTACCGGCACGCCTTCGCCTATGAAGCAAAATAAAAACGCGCTGATGGATGCGCTGTTCAAGAACCTGACCCGCCTGTTCGCCTTCCTGGTGTTCATTCTGCTGGCGGCGATCCTGGTATCCCTGATCTACGGCAGCCGCGAATCGCTGGCCAAGTATGGCCTGTCGTTCCTGTGGCTGAACGACTGGGATCCCGTCAAACAGAATTACGGCGCGGTGGTGCCCATCATCGGCACGCTGCTGACCTCGGCCATCGCCCTGATCATCGCGGTGCCGGTGTCGTTCGGCATCGCCATCTTCCTGACCGAACTGTCGCCGACCTGGCTGCGCCGCCCGCTGGGCACCGCGGTCGAGATGCTGGCGGCGATTCCGTCGATCATCTACGGCATGTGGGGCCTGTTCGTCTTCGTGCCGGTGTTCCAGCAGTACGTGCAGCCGTTCCTGATCGCCACGCTGGGCAGCGTGCCCATCATCGGCGGCATGTTCGCCGGGCCGCCGTTCGGCATCGGTATCTTCACCGCCGGCCTGATCCTGTCGATCATGATCATCCCGTTCATCGCCGCGGTGATGCGCGACGTGTTCGAACTGGTGCCGGCGATGCTGAAGGAATCGGCCTACGGCCTGGGCAGCACGACCTGGGAAGTGATGTGGCGCGTGGTGCTGCCCTTCACCAAGTCGGGCGTCATCGGCGGCATCATGCTGGGCCTGGGACGCGCGCTGGGCGAGACCATGGCGGTGACCTTCGTGATCGGCAACGCCTTCAAGTGGTCCGGTTCGCTGTTCTCGCCGGGCAACTCGATCGCCTCGGCGCTGGCCAACGAATTCAACGAAGCGGGTGGCATCCAGAAGTCGGCGCTGCTGGAACTGGGCCTGATCCTGTTCCTGATCACCACGATCGTGCTGGCCCTGGCGAAGATGCTGCTGGTCCGCCTGTCGGCCGGTGAAGGCAAGAAATCCTGATCCCGCCGCACAAGGAAAAGATCATGGCTGTATCCGTACTCAATATGCAGAACGGCGTGTATCGCCGGCGCCGGGTGGTCAACCGCATCATGCTGACCATCTCGCTGGCCACGCTGGTGTTCGGGCTGTTCTGGCTGTTCTGGATCATCCAGACCCTGCTGTTCAAGGGCGCGCCGGCGCTGTCGTACACGCTCTTCACCGAAATCACGCCGCCGCCGGGGCAGTCCGGCGGCCTGGTCAACGCGATCTTCGGCAGCGTGATGATGGCGGGCGTGGGCACGCTGATCGGCACGCCCGTCGGCATCCTGGCTGGCACCTACCTGGCCGAATACGGCCAGCGTGGCTGGCTGGCGCCGGCCACGCGCTTCCTGAACGACGTGCTGCTGTCGGCGCCGTCCATCATCATCGGTCTGTTCATCTACGCCGTGTACGTGGCGCAGGTCGGGCACTACTCGGGCTGGGCCGGCGCCATCGCGCTGTCGATCCTGGTGATCCCGGTGGTGGTGCGCACCACCGACAACATGCTGCTGCTGGTGCCCAACAGCCTGCGCGAAGCCGCGGCCGCGCTGGGCTGCCCCAAGTGGCGCATGATCACCCTGGTGTGCTATCGCGCCGCCAAGACCGGCATCATCACCGGCGTGCTGCTGGCCATCGCCCGCATCTCGGGCGAAACCGCGCCGCTGCTGTTCACGGCGTTGTCGAACCAGTTCATGTCGACCAACATGAACGGCCCGATGGCCAACCTGCCGGTCGTGATCTACCAATACGCCGCCAGCCCCTTCAAGGACTGGAACGACCTGGCGTGGGCCGGCGCCACCCTGATTACGCTGCTGGTGCTGGGCATCAACATCATTGCCCGCAACATGTTCCGCAAGTAAAGATCGCTTTGCCGGCGCGCCCGCCGCGCCGGACCTAGGGAAACCAAATGGAAAACACCGCTACCGCCGTCAAGAACAAGATCGAGGTCAAGAACCTGAACTTCTACTACGGCAAGTTCCATGCGATCCGCAATGTGAACATGTCGATCCAGGAGAAGAAGGTCACCGCCTTCATCGGCCCGTCGGGCTGCGGCAAGTCGACGCTGCTGCGCACCTTCAACCGCATGTTCGAGCTGTACCCGGGCCAGCGCGCCGAGGGCGAAATCATCCTGGACGGCGAAAACCTGCTGACGGCCAAGACCGATATCTCGCTGATCCGCGCCAAGGTCGGCATGGTGTTCCAGAAGCCCACGCCGTTCCCCATGAGCATCTACGACAACATCGCCTTCGGCGTGCGTCTGTTCGAGCGCCTGTCCAAGGGCGAGATGGACGAGCGCGTGGAATGGGCGCTGAGCAAGGCCGCGCTGTGGAATGAAGTGAAGGACAAGCTGCACCAGAGCGGCAACAGCCTGTCGGGCGGCCAGCAACAGCGTCTGTGCATCGCGCGCGGCGTGGCCATCAAGCCGGAAGTGCTGCTGCTGGACGAGCCGTGTTCGGCGCTGGATCCGATCTCGACCGCCAAGATCGAGGAACTGATCGCCGAATTGAAGAACGACTACACCGTCGTCATCGTGACCCACAACATGCAGCAGGCCGCCCGTTGCTCGGACTTCACGGCCTACATGTACCTGGGCGAGCTGATGGAATTCGGCCAGACCGACCAGATCTTCGTGAAGCCGTCGCGCAAGGAAACCGAAGACTACATCACCGGCCGTTTCGGCTGATCGTCCGCCGCAGCGCAAGCCTGGCGGGCAACCGGCAGGCGGCGCGGTCCGGCATGGATCCCATGCGAAACAACGGCGCACCTTTTGGTGCGCCGTTGTCGTTTCCGTCAGTCCGATTCCGTGGCGAGCGTCGCGGCGCCCGACAATCGACGTGTCAGGACTGTTGTTGCTCCACGGGCCGCGTGCCGGCCGTCGGTCGCGCCGGCGCGCCGCCCGCGTAGCGGCCCGGGATCAGGATCACGAACACCGCCGCCAGCACCGCCGCGCACGAGAAGGCGATGAAGTTCCAGGCCAGCGGCAATTTCAATCCCGCCAGATAGCCGCCGACGATGGGGCCGCTCATGGCGCCGATGCGGGCGAACGACAGCGCCCAGCCGGTGGCCGCGCCGCGCGCGTGCGCCGGGTAGTAGCCGGCCAGGTAGCCGGTCAGGATCAGCGACGACGAAATGCTGCCGATGCCGGCCAGCGCCACCCACAGGTAATTGACCGCCAGCGGATTGTTGTAGGTCAGGCAGTAGATGCCGATCGCGCCCACCAGGTAGAACAGCGCCACGATCTTGCGCGGCTCGCTCTTGTCGGCGAACTGGCCCAGCACCAGGCCGCCGATGGCCGACGCCAGGCTGAAGACCAGCAGGAACGAGATGCTAGAGCCCAGGTCGTAGCCGTTCTTGCGCATGATCTGCGGCAGCCAGGTGTTCAGGCCATACACCAGCATCATGCCCAGGAACAGCGCGCCCCAGAAGCACAGCGTGGCCCGCAGGTGGCGCGGCGCGAACACCGCGGCCATCACATCGCGCCAGGTGGTCTTTTCACCCGTCACTTCGCGCGGACGGAACGGTTCCAGCGAGGCGATGCCCAGGCGCTGCGCCACGGCGCGGGCGCCGGCCTCGTCGCCCTTGGCCAGCAGGTATTCCAGCGATTCGGGCAACAGGCGCGCCAGCACCGGCACCAGCAGCAGCGGCGCCGCCCCCACCAGGATCACCGCGCGCCAGCCCCAGTGCTGCAGCACGGCCATGGCCACCGCGGCGGAGCACAGGATGCCAAGCGAATAGCCGGAATACATCACGCCGTAGTTGAAGCCCCGTTTGGCGGGCGGGGAATACTCGATCGTCAGCGCCGCCGCCACCGGGATCACGCCGCCCAGCCCCAGGCCGCCGATGAAGCGGAAGGTGGCGAACCAGGTCGGCGTCGGCGCCCAGGCCGCGCCGATCATGGTCAGCGAGAACAGTGTCACGCAGGCCAGCAGCATGCGCCGGCGGCCCAGCAGGTCGGACAGCGTGCCGACGGCGAACGAGCCGACGAACATGCCCGCCAGTGCGTAGCTGCCGAGCATGCCGAGTTCGATCGGCGTCAGGTTCCAGCTCTTGTCGTCGGCCAGGGCGGGCAGCACCGCGCCCATGACGCCGACGTCGTAGCCCTCGAACAGGATCGCCAGCCAGCAGACGAACAATACGGTGTAGGTGGTCCGCGTGGGCGCGGCCCAGGCGGATGGAGAGGAGGCGTTGGCCATGTGGTTCCCGATGAATGTCGTTATTAGGTATGTCGAATTAATTTATGCTTCAACTATATAGGTGTCAATCAGGGGATCGCCGGGCTGCGCGTTGCGCGGGCGTGGCCTGCCGGGATTTGCCGGGGGCGCGCCGGTATCTGGTATAGTTGCGACCCTCGGGGCGTAGCGCAGCCTGGTAGCGCATCTGCTTTGGGAGCAGAGGGTCGCGAGTTCGAATCCCGCCGCCCCGACCAATCCAATCAAGGCCTTGCAGGCATCCGTCTGCAAGGCCTTGCGCATTTGGGCGTGCGGCAGGCGTCATCGGCCCGTCATCCCGCATGCCTATATTGCCGTCGCATGAAAATACGGACGATATGGCGGCACATGCAGGCCCATCCTCGGACAACCTGGGTGGCCGTCCTCTGCCTGGTCTTCTTCGCGGGGCTGATCCTGCCGCGCATCTACGATATGAAGCTGCGCTTTCCCGGGCAGTCGGAGATACACATCACGGAAGGGCTCGCGACGTTCAAGTCCGTCGGCAAATCACGCGCGGCGTTGCTGGTGGTGGACGGGCAGGAATATGTCTGTGCGGGGCCGGCTTATGCAAGCCCCAATTGCTTCGTCGGTAAGGTCGCGCAGGTGCGTGAGGCGATGGAGGGGGAAAAGCTGAAGATCGTCTGGTTCAAGCAGTCGGTCTATCCGTTCTTCAGCAACCGGCGCGTCCTGTTGATGGAACACGACGGACGGCTGCTGGTGTCGCCGGATAAAGTCGTCGCGGATATCCGTCAGGGGCGGGAGGCCGCGCCCGCCGCCATGGTCTGGATCGGCTTCGGCCTGCTCCTTGCCTGCATGTTCATGGTCTGGGTCATCGACAAGGATGAGGCTAACGAGCGTGCGTATCGGCAGCAGGCGGACTCGTAGGCTTGTGTTCCTGGGGCGTGTCCTCGCGCGCCGCATACAACCGTTGCAGCGAATCGCCCAGCGGGGTGATGAAGTCGTCCAGGCGCCAGCATTGCGACGCCTCGCGCTTGAGCACCAGGTGCACGACCTGCGGGGTGCGCGGGCCGCCGGGTTCCAGCACGAAGGGGTAGCGCATCGCCACGATCGCGGTGCCGCGGGTTTCTGATTCGGTCTCGAACACCGGTTTGCCTCCGATCTCGCCATCCTGCGCGCCGAGCCAGGGATCGTAGTCGAGATGGCCGACCTCGCCCTGGGCGTAGTTCCATTCGCGGCGCAAGGCCGCGTCGAAGGCCGGGGTGAACAGCGAGGGTTCGTAGCGGTCCGGCGCGACGTGGAAGTCGGCGTGCGCCTGCTGGAACGTGCGTGCCCACTCCGCCGGCGCCGGGCAGGCGGCGTGGGCGGGCCAGGCGAGAAGGGAAAACACCAGGGGCAGGAGGCGTTTCATGCGGGGGTTCCTTGTGTCCGGTCGAACCGTTGGCGCCGTGTGGCGGCGTGCTGTGCTGTCGCGCAGGATACTCCAGGCGCCGCCGGGGCTGGCGCCGCTCCGCGGCGACATGGCCCACGCCGGAACCCGGTTCTTGGATCTACCGCAAAACGCGGCGCGGGCGCAGCATGGAGCCTTCGACACACAGTTATCAGGACTTTCATCATGAGTCATCGCCTCGACTATGCCCAAGCCGCCCCGGAGGGCTACAAGGCCTTGGGCGCCGTTCACGCCTATCTGCGCCAATGCGGCCTGCCGGAGGCGCTGGTCAACCTCGTGTACCTGCGCGTCTCGCAGATAAACGGCTGCGCCTACTGCATCGACATGCACAGCCGCGACCTGCTCAAGCAGGGCGTGACGGTGGACAAGCTGGTGCTGGTGCCGGTGTGGCGCGAAGGCGGCGCGGTGTTCAGCGCCCGCGAACAGGCCGCGCTGGCCTGGGCCGAATGCGTGACGCGGGTGGCCGAAACCGGCGTGCCGGATGCCGACTACGCGGCCGCGGCGGCCGAATTCAGCGACAAGGAACTGGCGGACCTGACCTATGCCATCGGGCTGATGAATGCGTTCAACCGCCTGGGCGTCACGTTCCGCAATACGCCGGCCGCCGCCCGCAAGGCCGCCGTCACGGCCACAGCAGCTTGACCGCGATCGCCAGCATGGCCAGGCCGACCAGGGCATCCAGTATCCGCCAGGCGGTCTGGCTGGCGAACACCGGCCGAAGCAGGCGGGCGCCGAAGCCCAGCGTGAAGAAAAAGGCGAACGAGGCCGTCATGGCCCCCAGCGCGAAGGCCACCTTGCGGCCCTCGTACTGGCTGGAGATCGAGCCCAGCAGGACCACGGTATCCAGGTAGACGTGCGGGTTGAGCCAGGTGAAGGCCAGGCAGGTCGCCAGCGTGGCGCCCAGCCCGGCGGCCTGGCGCGACGATGGCGTCAGGCTGCCGTGGTTGCGCAGCGCCGAGCGGAAGCTGCGCGCCGCGTAGGTCAGCAGGAACAGCGCGCCGCCGTAGCGCAGCACCGGCTCCAGCCAGGGCAGGGCGTTCGACGCCAGGCCGAAGCCGGCCACGCCCGCGGCGATCAGCACGGCGTCCGACACGGCGCAGACCAGGCAGACGGCGAAGACGTGTTCCTGGCGCAGGCCTTGCCGCAGGACGAAGGCATTCTGCGCGCCGATCGCGAGGATCAGGCTGAGGCTGAGGAAAAAACCGGGGAAAAAGGCGCTGGTCATGTCGTACCCTGAATCAAGGGCGACAGACTAGCGGTTGCAGTGTAATTAGAGAATCTAAAGATCCTAATCTATCTTTAGCAATCCTGAAGATTGGGTGGCGGCGTCATGGCGCCGCCCCGGCTCAATGGCGCGGGCCGCCCTGGCCGGGCTGCAGCTTGGCGAGCTGGGCCTGTAATGAATCGAGCAACAGTTGCAGTTGCTCGGAAGTCACGGCATAGACGCGGCCTCGTTCGCTGCGCGTGGCGGCCGCGGGCGATGGGTCGGTCAGGAAGTCCAATCGCAGCAACAGTGAATCGTGTTCCACCAGCGGCATCATGGCCCAGCCGGTCACTGGCGATACGGCCTCGCCTGCCTTGAAATCTCTGTCTTGCACCTTGGCATCCTGTTCACGCGGCCGACGGGCGACCGTATGCGGCGATTTTATTTATTCAGCTTAATGTCAGCAAGTGCGCCGGAACGGGCAGTGCGCGAGGGCGGCGGGGCCGGGATCGCATGGCGGCCCAAGCCGACCGGGGAAACGCGGATCCTGTTGCCGGACTCATTCACCCGCGGAGCGGCGTGGTGGCCGAAACTCGGACCGAGCGATGAGCGCTGCGTGGGAGGCGGGCAACAAAAAGGCGCCCGTGGATGGGCGCCTTGTCGCAGGGGAATCCGTGAAGCCAGGCTAGCCGGCGTTCTGATCCGCCGCGCGCAGCAGGCTGTAGAGCTTGTCCTTGAGCAGCAGCTTTTCCTTTTTCAGGACTTCGACGTTGGTGTCCGAGGCCGGCACGATGCCCGCCTCCATGTTCTTGATTTCCTGGTCCAGGTCGTTGTGGCGTTGGAACAGGGCGGAGAAATGTCCGTTTTCGGCTTTCAGGCGGGTAATCAGTTGGCGATACTCAGGGAACATGACGGCCTCTTGCGTGATCCGGTTGAAGGGGGGCTGCGCGGGGCCGGCGGGCCGGCCCGTAAATGAGCTGTCGGTTCCATGACAGCGCAATGGCCCTTCAAAGTCAACCCGACGCGGCCGCGGCGGTGCGCGAGAATTGACGCGGCGCAAGGGGGGGGGCGGGCGAAGATCGGTTGGTCTTATCTCCTCACGTTTCTTTACATGGCTTTTGGAGGCGGGGGATACACTCGCTTCCCCGTGGTCTGCCATAAAAGTGAAATGAATCAGCGCGCGTCCATCCATCGCCGGGTCCTGGACTTGTTCAAGCAGGACGGCCGCATCCACCCGGGCACCGGGATGATCACTGGCGTGATCGCGCTGTCCCTGGCGATCCTGTCGGTCCTGGGCGTCTTGGCATTCCATTTTCCGGCGTATCTGACGACGCCCGAACTGCGCACCTTCTATACCGTCGACGCGATGCGCACGCTGTTGTTCGCGGCGTTGCTGGCGTCCGGCACCATCGCCCTGACCAACATCGTGTTCGGCCGCCAGCGCTGGCTCAACATCGCCGCGTTCGTGCTGGTGTGCGGCGCGGTCGCCGCCGGCGGCAGCCAGGTGGTGGTGACCACGTCCAACACCGGCCACCATCCCTACCTGGGCCTGGACTGGTTCATCCTCGACCTGCTGGCCTCCAGCACCGTGTTCATCATCTTCGAAAAGCTGTTCCCGCTTTATCCGGGGCAACCGGTGTTCCGCGGCGAGTGGCAGGTGGACATGAAGCACTTCCTGTTCAACCACCTCTCGGTGGGAGCGGTGCTGCTGTGCATCAACTTCTTCGTGCACCGGCTGTTCTCGTGGGCGGCGTACGAACCGCTGCAGCAGGCGATCCAGTCGCTGCCGTATCTGGCCGAGCTGTTCGTGGCGGTGCTGGTGGCCGACCTGGTGCAGTACGCCGCGCATCGCGCGTATCACGAGGTGCCGTTCCTGTGGCGCATCCACGCGGTGCACCACAGCACCCGCACGCTCGACTGGCTCGCCGGCTCGCGCCTGCACATCGTCGAGCTGCTGATCACGCGCGTGGCGGTGCTGGGCGTGCTGTTCGCGCTGGGCTTCTCCAAGCCGGTGCTGGACGCCTACATCATCATCGTCGGCTTCCAGGCCGTGCTGATCCACTCGAACGTCAAGCTGCCGTGGGGCTGGCTGCGCTACATCATCGTGACGCCGGACTTCCACCACTGGCACCACTCGTCGGACACCGAGGCGATCGACCGCAACTACGCGGCCCACCTGTCGTTCATCGACTACCTGTTCGGCACCGCGGTGCGCGGCACGGGCAAGCGCCTGCCGGAGAACTACGGCATCCTCGACAACGACATGCCGGGCACGTTCCTGGCGCAGCAGGCCTACCCCTTCCGCAAGAAGTAGGCCCGCGCGTCGCGGTTTACTTGCCCTTGGTGGCCGAGTAGGAGGCCATCAGGTTGCGGTAGTCGGGAATGTGGTTGGCGAACAGCGTGCCCAGGCCCTCGATGTCATTGCGCCAGTCGCGATGCAGTTCGCAGGCAACGCCGAACCACGACATCAGTTGCGCGCCGGCCTGTTGCATGCGGCTCCAGGCGGCGTTGCGGGTCACTTCGTTGAAGGTGCCCGAGGCGTCGGTCACCACGAACACGTCGAAGCCTTCCTCCAGCGCCGACAGGGCGGGGAAGGCCACGCACACTTCCGTCACCACGCCGGCGATGATCAGTTGCTTCTTGCCGGTGGCCTTGACCGCCTTGACGAAGTCCTCGTTGTCCCAGGCGTTGATGTTGCCGGGGCGGGCGATGTACGGCGCTTTGGGGAATTTGTCCTTGAGTTCCTGCACCAGCGGGCCGTTGGGGCCATCCTCGAAGCTGGTGGTCAGGATGGTGGGCAGCTTGAAATAGGCGGCCAGGTCGGCCAGCGCCAGCACGTTGTTCTTGAACTGGTCGGGCTGGAAGTCGCGCACCAGGGACAGCAGGCCGGCCTGGTGGTCCACCAGCAGCACCGCTGCTTCGTTCTTGTCCAGCTTCACGTAGGGTTTGGTCATGGCTTTGCTCCGTTGGGGGATGGCGGGCCGGTGGCCGCCGGGGTGGGGTAACCGAGAGAGCCTTCATCCTAAATACAAGCCGAATACATCGGTAGTACACCAAACTGATCCGCAGCGTTCTATTTTTCGGACGATGCCTGTGGCAGCCATGACAGCGGTGACGCGTGCCGCTGCTGGGTCGACGCCTCCTGCTCGGCAATCCGGTCATATTCGTCCGCCATGAAGTCCAGCAGTTCGCGCACCGCCGGCAGCAATCCCCGGCGCGAGGGAAACACGGCGTGCACGTTGCCCTGCTCGGGCTGCCAGGGGCCGCCGACGTTGACCAGGCGCCCGGCATCCAGCTCCTCGTGGATCATCAGGAGCGGCAGCGCCACGATGCCCACGCCGCGCAGGGCGGCCTGTTTCAGCGCCAGCATGTCGTCCGTCACCAGCCTGGGCGAGAACGGCACCTCGACGCGCGCGCCATCGACGCCATCCAGTTTCCAGCGGCATTCGCGCTGTTCGACGCCCAGCGCCAGCGTCGGCATCTGGCCGAGCAACTGCGGATCGGCGCCGGCGGGCAGGCTGCGGGCCAGCTCGGGGCTGGCCACCAGGCATTGGCGGCCGATGCCCAGATGCTTCATCACCAGGTCGCTGCTCTCGATGGCGCCGAAGCGCACTCGGACCGCCAGGTCATAGCCCTCGCGCAGCACGTCCACGGGGCGGCTGAAGCTCTTCAGGTAGACGTGTACCTTGGGGCACTTTTCCATGAACCGCGCTACCACGTCGCCCAGGAAGTAGTAGATCAGCGCGGGCGGCGCGCTCATGCGGATGGTGCCTTGCGGCTCGGCGTGGGTGCGGTCGATGACGTCCTGCGCCGCTTCGGCGCCCGCCAGCATGGATAGGCATTGCTCAAAATACTCCTGGCCCAGTTCGGTGACGGCGAAGGTGCGCGTCGAACGCTGGATCAGCCGCACGCCGAGCCGCTCTTCCAGGAGCGCGATGCGCCGGCTGAGGCGGGACTTGGGGATGTCCAGGGCGCGTCCGGCCGGCGCGAAGCCGCCGTTGCGCACGACTTGGACGAAGTAGTAGAGATCGTTCAGGTCTTGCATGGGCGCGCCGGCCTCCGCGATGGGCAATCCCCAAGCATATCGCCGATTGCGGCCGAGCCGGCCATCGCCGCGAGATGGCGGCGGCCGTGCGCCGGAGGATCAGGCAGCCGCCAGCGCCTCGTCCTTCCAGCGTTGCTTGTCGCGCAGGGGCGGGGTGCCGAACAGGCGGCTGTATTCGCGGCTGAACTGCGACGAGCTCTCGTAGCCCACGGCGTGGGCGGCCAGCGCCACGCCGGCGTCGTCCGTCAGCATCAGCCGGCGCGCCTCCTGCAACCGCAGGTGCTTCTGGTACTGCAGCGGACTCATGGCCGTGGCTTGCTTGAAATGATGGTGCAGCGACGACACGCTCATGTGGACGTCGCGGGCGATTTCCTCGACCCGTAGCGGCAGGGCGTAGTTGTCGCGCAGGATGCGGATGGCCTTGGCGACGCGGTTGAGCTGGCTGTCCTGCAGCACCGTCTGGCGCAGCACCACGCCCTGGCCGTTCATCAGCAGGCGGTACAGCAGCTCGCGCTTGATCATCGGCGCCAGGATCGGGATGTCGCGCGGCGTGTCCAGCAGCCGCAGCATGCGCAGCATCACGTCCAGCAGCGTGCCGCCGAGCGGGTTGATGCACAGCGCGCGCGAAGATTCGGCCGGCACCAGCGGCGGCAGGTTCTCGTCGCTGATCAGCTCGGTGATCTCTTCGGGATTCAGGTCCAGCCGCAGCCCCAGGTAGGGCAGGGTCGGGCTGGCCACGGACACCTTGGCCACCACCGGCAGGTCGACCGACGAAATCAGGTAGTGGAACGGGTCGTACTCGTAGGTCTCCTCGCCGATCAGGATCCGTTTGGAGCCTTGGGCGATGACCGCCAGCGCGGCCTTCTGCAGGCCGGGCTTGGGGCCGGTCGGCTGTGACAGGCGGTGCAGGAAGAGGCCCTCGATGGGCGTGTCGAGGGAACCTTCCAGCGTGCCGGTCATGCGTTCCAGCAGGCACAGCAATTCGTGCCGGGCGGGCTCGAAGACGGGATTGGGGGTGTGGTCGGCGGGAGGCATGGGCGGGCTCCGGGCAAGGCGGCCTGGCGCGCGCGTGGCGCGGGCCGCCGGAGAATCAGGCGATGTCGAGTGTAGACCCAGGCAGAACTTGTGCGGGCGTGTGTCGAGCGGAGTGCGGAGAAATAGGCAAAAAATGCGGAGGATCGGGCGCGTCCCGCACCAGGCCGGTCGACGGTCAGAGAATCGGGCAAAAAAAGGGCAGGATCGAGCATCCATCCGCCGACGCCGGCGACGCATACTGTTTTCACCCCGGCCATGCCGGCGCCGCCCATCCCGGGACGGCCGCCGCGCCGCGCCCTGGAAGGAGTGCAATGATGCGGTACAAGAAATTCGGTAGCACCGGCCTGTTCGTCTCGGAACTGTGCCTGGGCACGATGACCTTCGGCGGCGAAGGCGAACTGTGGAGCAAGATCGGCGCCCTGCAGCAGGAAGACGCCAACCGCCTGGTGGGCCGCGCGCTGGAGGCGGGCGTCAACTTCATCGATACGGCCGACGTGTATTCGGAGGGCCGTTCCGAGGTGATCACCGGCCAGGCGCTGCGCGACCTGAAGGTGGCGCGTGACGACGTCGTCGTCGCCACCAAGGTGTTCGGCCAGACCGGCGCGGGCGTCAACGCCCGGGGCAATTCGCGCGTCCACATCATGGAGGGCGTCAAGAAGAGCCTGGCGCGCCTGCAGCTGGACCACATCGACCTCTACCAGATCCATGGTTTCGATCCGGCCACGCCGATCGAGGAAACCGTGCGGGCGCTCGACAACCTGGTGCAACACGGCCACGTGCGCTACGTCGGCGTGTCCAACTGGGCGGCCTGGCAGATCATGAAGGCGCTGGGCATCGCCGAGCGCCTGGGCCTGGCCCGCTTCGAATCGCTGCAGGCCTACTACACCATCGCCGGGCGCGACCTGGAGCGCGAGATCGTGCCCATGCTGCAAAGCGAGGGCGTGGGCCTGATGGTGTGGAGCCCGCTGGCGGGCGGCCTGCTCAGCGGCAAGTACAGCCGCGACGGCCAGGCCGCCGCCGGCGATCGCCGCGCCCAGTTCGACTTCCCGCCGGTCAACCGCGAGCGCGCCTTCGACAGCATCGATGTGTTGCGCCAGGTGGCCGACGCGCGCGGCGTGTCGGTGGCGCAGGTGGCGCTGGCCTGGCTGTTGCACCAGAAGGCGGTCACCAGCGTCATCATCGGCGCCAAGCGCGTCGATCAGCTCGACGACAACCTGGCGGCCACGGCGATCCGTCTGACGGACGACGAGCTGGCGGCGTTGGATCAGGTAAGCGCGCTGCCGCCCGAGTATCCGGGCTGGATGTTCACGCGCCAGGGCGAGTTCCGCCGCAAGCTGCTGAGCGAGTCCGACGCCGCCTGAGTGGGCAGGGACTGAGACCGAGAAAGGCCGGCGGGGGCCGCAAGCCCCGCCGGCCGGGGCGATGAGGCGGGTAGAATCCAGGAACCGGGCGCGGCCCGTTCGCCGGCCGCGCTGCCCTTTTTCCGGGAGTTCCCGCTATGAAGCGCTATGCGCGCGCCGCCGGCCTGGCGGTGGTCATGATGGTTGCCGGGGTCGCCAGCGCCTCGGCGGCGGCCAAGCCGTCGTTCGATTGCGCCCGCGCCAAGAGCGGCGCCGAGAAAGCCATTTGCGGCGATCCCAAACTGGCGGCGCTCGATGTGAGCATCGCCCAGCGTTTCGACAAGGCGCGCCGCGCCTACGATGCCGATACCGCCAAGATCTTCTCCACCGAACAGTGGCTGTTCAACGGCGTGCGTGACCAGTCCTACGAGCGCCCCTTCAACAATCCCACGGGCGCGGCCGAATTGGCCGAACGGCTGGCCGACCGGGACAAGTTCCTCGCGTCGCTCGAACTTGCGCCGCGCAAAGGCTTCGAGGGCCAATGGGGCAACTACGGCGGCCAGCTCAAGGTCATGCGGCAGGCGGACGGCAGCCTGTTCGCCGAAGTCTCGGCGGCGGACCCCTACAACGCCCGCTGGCTCTGCGACACCTCCGGCAAGGCTGAGGTGCGCGGCGACACGCTGGTGATCCATGAAAAAGACGCGCCCGGCTGGACGCTGGCGCTGCGCCGCAAGGGGATGGGCCTGGTGGCCGAGGAAGCGCGGCCGCCCGGCGACAAGCGCGACGACCCCACGCCCAGTTGCGGGTCGGGCGGGTCCATGGACGGCACCTATTTCCCCGTGCGCTAGCGCGCCGACGCCGTGGCCATCCCCTTCCTGCGCCAGCTCACCGCGGTCAGCCGCACGCCGCAGGCCAACCGGCGGCTGGCGTATTTCCTGACGTTCATCGCCGGCGCCGTCAACGCGGGCGGTTTCCTGGCCGTGCAGCAGTACACCTCGCACATGTCGGGCATCGTCTCGATGATCGCCGACCATATGGTGCTGGGCGGCCTGGCCGTGGTGGTGCAGGGATTGGCCGCACTGCTGTCGTTCGTGGCGGGAGCGGCCACTTCCGCTTCGCTGATCAATTTCGGCCGGCGCACGCACCTGGCCAGCGAGTTCGCCCTGCCGCTGATGGTCGAGGCGGTGCTGCTGCTGGCCTTCGGCCTGCTGGGGGCGAACCTGGAGAACCTGCGCTGGTTCTACGTGCCGGGCACCGTGATGCTGCTGTGTTACATCATGGGCCTGCAGAATGCGATGATCACCAAGGTGTCCAAGTCCGAGATCCGCACCACGCACGTCACCGGCATGGTCACCGACATCGGCATCGAGCTGGGCAAGCTGTTCTACTGGAACCTGGCGCATGAGGACAAGGCCGGCACGCCGCCGGTGCGGGCCGATCGAGGCAAGCTGATCGTGCTGAGCACGCTGGTCACGCTGTTTTTCGCTGGCGGCGTGACGGGCGCCTATTCCTTCTTCCATTACGGCTTCGGGTCGACCTTGCCGCTGGCGCTGTTCCTGATGGTGCTGGCAGCCGTGCCGGTGGCCGACGACATCCGCCATTTCTTTGCGCGGCCGTAGCGCGCCCGCGGTGCGGCGCGCGACTCAGGCTCTGGCATGCGCCAGCAAGACCTGCAGCGCGGCCGCTGTCTGCCAGTGCAGTTTTTCCAGGCGAGCATCCGTCGCGGGATCGGTGATGGCGCGGCCATCGGCGCCCACCGGATAGGGCTTGCCCAGCAGCCGCGCCATGTCGATCTGGTAGTAGCTGCTGTCGCCATACGGGCGCTTGCCGTCGATGAACGGCATCGGCCAGAAGGCGTCGCCTTCGCGCAGCACTGCGTTCAGCTCGCCCGGGCCGGCCTCGCGCCAGTTCGCCGCGCGCAGCAGCGTCAGGTGCTCGCGCCGCAGTTCGAAGCGGCCCTGCGCATCGACGCCGCTGTCGGGAAAGTCGAAGGCCTCGCGCCGTTGCGGCGGCAGTGTATAGCGGCCGGGCGCCAGCCGGCCGATGTCGCGCACATAGGCCGGCACCAGCCGGCACACTTCCGCCAGGCGCCGCGTCGCCAGGCTTCGGTCGGACGTACCCAGCAAAGCCATCGCCGCGGCGATCGTGTCCTTGCCGCTCAGCGGCCGTTCGAATTCGACGCCGGGCGCGCCGGACTCCACGGGAATCCAGATCACGCCCAGTCCGCGCATCAGCCTGGCGTGGTCCGCGTGGTAGCGAAGGCTCGCCGGATCCGCCCGGAAGACCTGGCGGATGATGGCGTCCCGTTCATTCGGCGCCGCGGCGCCAGCGGCTGACGCGAGGCGCAGCGGCGCGCAGGTCAGCGCCGCCAGTGCCAGCGTCAGCGCGCGCCGGGGCGGGGAGGCGAGAGGCGATTGCGGGGCGGACGGCGTGCGAGACATGGGGGCTCCTGTGGCGGCGGATGGCTTGCGGGTCGCGGCAAGGCGGGACGAAAAATGTTGAAGGAAGCGGCGCTAGCGCGGCAACGATGCCAGCTCGGCGCTTGCGCGGGAATAGCCAGGCTGCAGCCGCAGCGCCGCCTCGTAGCTGGCGCGCGCGTCGGCCTGGCGGCCCAGCCGCCGCAGCAGCACGCCCTGGTTGGTCAGTATCTGGGCGCTGGGCGGCGTCGCCGCCACCGCCCGCTCGTACGCCTTGAGGGCTTCCTCGGTCCGGCCCAGGCCGTCCAGCAGGGCGGCTTCCAGGTTCAGGCCGATGCTCCACTGCGGATAGCGTTGCGTCAGGATCCGGGTCGTGGCCAGCGCGTTGGGCAGATCCCGCAGTTCGGCCTGGACGCCGGCCTTGTTCACATAGAACCAGCGGTTGTCCGGGTTCAGCCCGATCGCTTCGTCGAACCGTTCGAGCGCCGCGGCGGGCTGGCCGTTGACCGTTTGCAGCTTGCCCAGGAAGTTCCTGACATCGGCGTTGCCCGGATCGCGTTGCGACAGGGCTTCGGCGATGCGCTGCGCCCGCGCCGGGTCGTTGGCGCGCAGCGCGGCGGAGATCTGCTGGTTCATCTCCTGCAGCGGCGCCGGCCATTGCTGGATGCGGGCGCGCAAGGCGGCGCTCTCGGCGGCCAGCTCGGCCTGGTAGGCATTGTCGAATTCCAGCGGCGGTTGCGGCTGCGCGCGGGCGGTGGCGTGGCCCGCCAGCAGCAGGGCAGCCAGCAGGCAGCGGATCACTGGCCGCCAATGCCGCCGGCCGGCGCGCCGGTCCGCCAGCCATGCCGCGGCGAGCCGCCAGCCTGGCGACAATCGAAAAGGACGATGCGGCGTTGCGATCATGAGGGTCGGGAAGAGGGGGCTGGACCCCCTACGATATCCCGAGATGGACTTACTTGGGCATGAGCACGCTGTCGATCACGTGGATCACGCCGTTGGACTGGTAGACGTCGTAGGTGCTGATGTTGGCGACGCCGCCTTTCTCGTCCTTGACGATGAGGTTGTGCTTGCCGTTCATCATCACCCACAGTTTGCCGCCGCTGGCGGTGGTCAGCTCGGTGACGCCGCCCTTCCTGGCCTTGGCGGCCAGCGCGTCGAAGTCCAGCTTGCCGGGCACCACGTGGTACGTCAGGATCTTGGTCAGGGTGGCTTTGTTCTCGGGCTTGACCAGGGTGTCGACCGTGCCGGCCGGCAGCTTGGCGAAGGCGGCATTGGTGGGCGCGAACACCGTGAACGGACCCTTGCCCTGCAGCGTGTCCACCAGGCCGGCGGCCTTGACCGCGGCCACCAGGGTGGTGTGGTCGGCCGAATTGACCGCGTTGGCGACGATGGTCTTGCCGGGCATCATCGGTTGGCCGCCGACCATGACGTCGGCCGCATAGGTGGGCGACAGGGTCAGGGCGGAGCAGGCGATGGCAATCGAAGCTAGCAATTTCATGACGATCTCCTTTTTGGTTGGCCGTCACTAGCAAATACGGGGCAGCCCCCCGTCTGGATGCGTCCGATGACCTGGAACAAACCCTAGGTCGGCGCCGTCGCCGCGCCGGCGGAACCGGCATGCTTGAGCCCGATACCCGGATCACCAGGATCACTACAATGGGAGAACCGGCGCCCGGCCGGGGCGTTGCCGCCGCCGGGCATCGGTAAGCACGCCTTTCGGGCGCTTGTTCGCAACGTAGTTCCGGCCGCGGACAGGTAGCATCCGAGAGCGTGATTGCCAGCCCGCGCACCGGCGCGCGGCGCTGCCGCGAATCACGCGATTCGCTATTTTCCGGAGGATAAGAACAAACATGGACGCGGAATTCTGGTTGGAACGCTGGCGCGACGGGCGCACGCATTTTCATCAAACACGAGTGACGCCGCTGCTGCAGAAATACTGGCCGACACTCTCGGTGCCCGCGGGCGGCAAGGTGCTGGTGCCGCTGTGCGGCAAATCCCTCGACATGGTCTGGCTGGCGGCGCAAGGCTTCCAGGTGCTGGGCGTGGAATTGTCGCAACTGGCGGTCGAGCAGTTCTTCGTCGAGAACGAGCTCAAGCCGGTGATCCAGGATAGCGCCTACGGCAGGCACTACGTGGCGGGCAATATCGAGATCATCTGCGGCGACATCTTCAAGCTGGATGCGCCGCTGCTGTCGCACTGCGTCGGCGCGTATGACCGTGCTGCGCTGGTGGCGCTGCCCGTGGAGATGCGCGGCGAGTACGTGCGCCACGTCTACGGGCAGCTGTCGCCCGGCTACCGCGGCCTGCTGATCACGCTGGACTACCCGCAGGAAGAGATGGACGGGCCGCCGTTCGCGGTGTTGGACACCGAGATGCGGACGCTGTTCAGCGGCGTCTCGCCGGCGGTCATCATCGACCGCCGCGACATCCTGGCCAAGGAACCCAAGTTCGCCGAGCGCGGCGTGAGCCGGCTCGACACGGTCGTCTACCGGCTGGGCGTGCAGGCCTGAGGCGCCGGGTTCAGAAGAACCAGCCGCCGCGGGTCAGGTCCTTTTCGCAGCTCTTGTACTGGCTGGCGAATTTGTCGGCCCGCGCCTGCACTTTCTTTGACACCGTCTTGAGCCACGCCTTGCGGTCGTAGCTGCGGTTGCGGTAGCCGGTCCAGCCCTCGTGGTAGTTCAGGTACTGGCCGTAGGCGTCCGACTTGGAGATGCCGTTCAGGCGCTGGCTCTTGTTCATGTACCAGCCCATGAAGTCCAGGGCGTCGGCGAAGTTGTCGCGACTGGAACCCCAGCCGCCGGCATCCTTCTTGTAGTCGGCCCAGGTCTCGTCCTTGGCCTGGGCGTAGCCATAGGCGGAACTGACGCGGCCCCACGGGATGATGCCCAGGAAGTAATAGCGCGGCGGCACTGCGTCCTGCTTGAAGCTGGACTCCTGGTACATCATCGCCATCGGCACCGGCACCGGCGCGCCCCATTTCTTCTGCACCTTGAGCGCGGCATCGTGCCAGTCCGGCTTTTCGCGGAAGATGGCGCAGATGTTCTCGGGATTCGAGGGCGGGGCGGTGGCGCAGCCGGCAAGCGCGGCCAGCAGCGGCAGCGGCATCAAGAGCCGTGTCATTGGTGGTCTTCTCCAGGCGCCGGCGGGCGGCGGTTACGTTCTGTTTGTCACGGTTTGCTGTGATTGTATGAAAACGTATCGACGGAAAAGTTCCGCCCCCGTTTTTTTTGCCTCCAACCGGCCGATCAAGGCGGATTTCCGCGGGATCCGGCCGTTTTGGCGGCGCCAATGAAAACGGCCCCGGATCGCTCCGGGGCCGTGTCGCAGGCGAGCCTACGTGGCGAGGTTTACACCTCGATCACGTCCGCCACGTCCTTGTAGTCGGCGATCTTGTCGAAGTTCAGGTACTGGTAGATCTGGTCGCCGCTCTTGTTGATGACGCCCATGTCGGCCATGTACTCGTCCTTGGTCGGGATGCGGCCCAGCTTCGAGCAGATCGCGGCCAGTTCGGCCGAACCCAGGTACACGTTGGTGTTCTTGCCCAGGCGGTTCGGGAAGTTGCGGGTGCTGGTGGACATCACCGTCGCGCCTTCGCGGACCTGCGCCTGGTTGCCCATGCACAGCGAGCAGCCCGGCATTTCGGTGCGGGCGCCGGCCGTGCCGAACACGCCGTAGTGGCCTTCCTCGGTCAGCTGCGTGGCGTCCATCTTGGTGGGCGGGGCCACCCACAGCTTGACCGGGATGTCGCGCTTGCCTTCGAGCAGCTTGGACGCCGCGCGGAAGTGGCCGATGTTGGTCATGCAGCTGCCGATGAACACTTCGTCGATCTTGGCGCCGGCGACTTCCGACAGCGTCTTGACGTCGTCCGGGTCGTTCGGGCAGGCCACGATGGGCTCGTGCACGTCGGCCAGGTCGATCTCGATGACAGCGGCGTATTCGGCGTCGGCGTCCGGCTCCAGCAGCTGGGGATTGGCCAGCCAGGCTTCCATCGCCTTGATGCGGCGGCCCAGCGTGCGCTCGTCTTCGTAGCCGTTGGCGATCATCCACTTGAGCATCACGATGTTGCTGTTGATGTACTCGATGATCGGTTCCTTGTTCAGGCGCACCGAGCAGCCGGCGGCCGAACGTTCGGCCGACGCGTCCGACAGTTCGAAGGCTTGTTCGACCTTCAGGTCGGGCAGGCCTTCGATTTCGAGGATGCGGCCGGAGAAGATGTTCTTCTTGCCTTGCTTGGCGACCGTCAGCAGGCCGGCCTTGATGGCGTACAGCGGAATGGCGTTGACCAGGTCACGCAGGGTGACGCCGGGCTGCAGCTTGCCCTTGAAGCGGACCAGCACCGATTCCGGCATGTCCAGCGGCATCACGCCGGTGGCGGCGGCGAAGGCGACCAGGCCCGAGCCGGCCGGGAACGAGATGCCGATGGGGAAGCGGGTGTGCGAGTCGCCGCCGGTGCCGACGGTGTCCGGCAGCAGCATGCGGTTGAGCCACGAGTGGATCACGCCGTCGCCCGGACGCAGCGAGACGCCGCCGCGGGTGCTGATGAACTCGGGCAGCGTGTGGTGCGTCTTGACGTCCACGGGCTTGGGATAGGCGGCGGTGTGGCAGAACGACTGCATCACCAGGTCGGCCGAGAAGCCCAGGCAGGCCAGGTCCTTGAGCTCGTCGCGGGTCATGGGGCCGGTGGTGTCCTGGCTGCCGACCGAGGTCATCTTCGGTTCGCAGTAGGTGCCCGGGCGGATGCCGCGGCCTTCCGGCAGGCCGCAGGCGCGGCCGACCATCTTCTGGGCCAGCGAGAAGCCCTTGCCGGTGTCGGCCGGGTCCTTGGGCAGGCGGAACAGCGTCGACGGCGCCAAGCCCAGCGCTTCGCGCGCCTTGGCGGTCAGGCCGCGGCCGATGATCAGCGGAATGCGGCCGCCGGCGCGCACTTCGTCGAACAGCACGTCGGACTTCACTTCGAATTCGGCGATGACTTCGCCGTTCTTGATGGCCTTGCCTTCATAGGGGCGCAGTTCGACCACGTCGCCCATTTCCATCTTGGAAACGTCGAGTTCGATCGGCAGGGCGCCGGCGTCTTCCATGGTGTTGTAGAAGATCGGGGCGATCTTGTTGCCCAGGCACACGCCGCCAAAACGCTTGTTCGGCACGAAGGGGATGTCTTCGCCGGTAAACCACAGCACCGAGTTGGTGGCCGACTTGCGCGAGGAGCCGGTGCCGACCACGTCGCCGACGTAGGCGACCAGGTGACCCTTGTCCTTGAGCGACTCGATGAACTTGACCGGGCCGCGCTTGCCGTCTTCTTCCGGTTCGAACGCCGCGCCGTCGCGCTTGTTCTTGAGCATCGCCAGGGCGTGCATCGGGATGTCGGGGCGGGTGGTGGCGTCCGGGGCCGGCGACAGGTCGTCGGTGTTGGTTTCGCCAGGCACCTTGAAGACCGTGATGGTCAGGCTCTCGGGCAGTTCCGGGCGGCTGGTGAACCATTCGGCGTCGGCCCAGCTCTGCATCACGGACTTGGCGTTGGCATTGCCCTTGTCGGCCTTTTCCTTCACGTCGTGGAAGGCGTCGAACATCAGCAGGGTCTTTTTCAGGGCGTCGGCGGCGATCGTGCCGATTTCCTTGTCGTCGAGCAGTTGGACCAGCGGGCCAATGTTGTAGCCGCCCAGCATGGTGCCGAGCAGTTCAGTCGCCTTGGCGCGGCTGATCAGGGCACAAGCTTCGGTGCCCAGGGCCACGGCGGCCAGATACGAGGCCTTGACCTTGGCGGCATCGTCCACGCCGGCCGGAACACGGTGGGTCAGCAGCTCGACCAGGTTCTGCTCTTCGCCCGCGGGCGGGTTCTTCAGCAGTTCGATCAGTTCAGCGGTTTGTTTTGCCGTCAGGGGCAGCGGGGGAATCCCCAGAGCCGCGCGTTCGGCAACGTGTTGGCGGTAAGTATCCAGCATGTTGAGGCCTGCTTAAAGTCGGGTTGGAAGAAGGGTTGTCGCCGGAATTGTAGAGGGAAGAGGGGGCCGCTAGCAAATGTCTTATATCTTATATAAGACTTGAGTCGATAGGCGTTGTCTGCGGGCCACGCCGGGGCGCAGCCAGGCGCGGGACGGGGCGATCTTGGGAGCGTGAAAACGGGGACGATTTGGTGGCCGGCGCCCCGGCGCGAGGATGGGAGGGCCGCTGCGGCAGGCCCCGTGCCCGCGTTCGGGCAGCGGGAGCCCGTGTTGACGCCGGGGGCCGCGCGCGACTGTCGGGCGGGCCCCCGGGGCGGTGGATCAGTTGGCCTTGGCGTCGTACACCACGCCCACGCGGGCGAAGTTGGCGCCGTATTGCTTGACGTCCAGCTGGAACGGGGCGCTCTCGCCCGGCTTGAGCTTGGGCAGGCGCAGCTCCGAATAACGCGCGCCGGTCAGCTTGTCCTGCGCGTCGTAGAGGCTGATCCAGACCTTGACGTTGTCGACGTCGACGTGGTCGTCGTTGCGCACCCGGCCATGCACCATGACGTACTTGTAGCGGTAGCGGTAGGTGAAATTCAGCGTGCCGGTGCCGACGCCGGCCTCGGTGGTTTCGACGCTGATGTCCAGCGCCGGCCGGGTGCCGGGCAGGGCCGCGCGCTTGGCCGGCTTCCAGTCGGTCTTGACCTCGGAATAGCGCTCGAAGTTCTCGCCGTTCAGCAGCACCGGAATGCGCTCGCCGGGGTACAGCATGGCCGGCAGCGACCATTCCTGGCGCAGCCGCAGGGGGCGCGAGCCGTCGAACACCGAGATCTCCATGCCCGGCGACAGCGCCACGTATTTGTCGCTGCGGTTGACTACTTCGGCCAGCAGCAGCGGACGCTCGATCTCATTGAGCAGGCGGCGTGGCGCCGACAAGGTCAACGACGCGGGGTCGAACAGGGCGAAATCCGGGTCCAGCAGTTCGGAGATCGGAAGACGTCGTGTAGGGAAAGAGTGTAGGCGATAGTGTAGATCTCGG
>ERZ1739169.41-NODE-41-length-49359-cov-17.281924_pt1 | contig 49359 bp, 47 predicted proteins | sample MGYA00581756_ERZ1739169 | MGnify/ENA primary metagenome ERZ1739169 (study PRJEB40789, sample SAMEA7425667) | Salamandra salamandra | biome: salamander skin | place: Germany | collected 2020-03 | study: cvxcv | reverse complement strand
GGCGCTGGGCGGCTGGCGCGCCGCCGTCGGCCAACCCGCGGCCCCCGCCCTGCCCGCCGAACTGCGCGGCACCGAATTCCACCTGGAGATCGGCGAGACCCCGGTGAACTTCACCGGCGCCGCCCGCATCGCCACCACCGTCAACGGCCAGGTCCCGGCGCCGCTGCTGCGCTGGCGCGAGGGCGACACGGTGACGCTGCACGTCACCAACCGCCTGCGCGAACAGACCTCGATCCACTGGCACGGCATCCTGCTGCCCACCGACATGGACGGGGTGCCGGGCCTGAGCTTTGCGGGCATCGATCCGGGCCAGACCTTCACTTACCGCTTCGACGTGCGCCAGAGCGGCACCTACTGGTATCACAGCCATTCGGGTTTCCAGGAGCAGACGGGCCTGTACGGCGCCATCGTCATCGACCCGAAGCGGCGCGACCCCATCGCCGCGGACCGCGACTACACCGTGCTGCTGTCGGACTGGACGGACGAAGACCCGATGCGGCTCTTCGACAAGCTCAAGGCCATGCCCGACTACTACAACCGCAACCAGCCCAGCGTCGAGAGCCTGATCCGCGATGCCGGCGAGAAGGGCTGGCGCGCGGCGCTGTCCGAGCGCCTGATGTGGGAACAGATGCGCATGAACCCGTCCGACCTGGCGGACGTGTCGGGCGCCACCTACACCTTCCTGACCAACGGCGCGACGCCGGCCGGCAACTGGACCGGCCTGTTCAAGCCGGGCGAGCGCGTGCGCCTGCGCTTCATCAACGGCTCGGCCATGACGTACTTCGACGTGCGCATCCCGGGCCTGAAGATGACGGTGGTGGCGGCCGACGGCCAGGACGTGCGGCCGGTCGATGTGGAGGAATTCCGCATCGCCGTGGCCGAGACCTACGACGTGATCGTCGAACCCGCCGAAGACCGCGCCTACACCATCTTCTCGCAGGCGATGGACCGTTCCGGCTATGCCCGCGCCACCCTGGCGCCGCGCCCCGGCATGCAGGCCGAGGTGCCGGCCGTCGATCGCGCGCAACTGCTCGGCATGATGGATATGGGCATGAAACACGACATGGGCGGAGGCGGTCACGACATGGCGGGCATGAGCGGCATGGATCACGGCGCCGCCCCGGCGGCGGCCGGCGCGATGGCCGGCATGAACCACGGCGCAATGCCCGGCATGGACCACGGCGGCGCCCACGGCAGCGGCGCGGACCAGGGCGGCATCGTCGAGGTCAGGCACCCCTATCCCGAGGAACGCGGCCCCGGCAACTCGATGCTGCCCGACGTGGTGTCCACCCGCCTGGACGATCCCGGCATCGGCCTGCGCGACAACGGCCGCCGCGTGCTGACCTACGCCGACCTGCGCTCGATCCGCGAACCCGACGACAACCGCGCGCCGACCCGCGAGATCGAACTGCACCTGACCGGCAACATGGAACGCTACATGTGGTCGTTCAACGGCGTGAAGTTCTCCGACGCCAGGCCCATCGTGCTGCGCCATGGCGAGCGGGTGCGCTTCGTGCTGGTCAACGACACCATGATGACCCACCCCATCCACCTGCACGGCCTGTGGAGCGACCTGGAATCGCCCGACGGCGCCTTCCTGGTGCGCAAGCACACCCTGTCGCTCAACCCCGCGCAGCGCCTGAGCTACCGCGTCAGCGCCGATGCCCGCGGCAACTGGGCCTACCACTGCCACCTGCTGTACCACATGGAGGCCGGCATGTTCAGGGCGGTCGTGGTGGAGTAGGCGATGAGAAAACGGAACATGCGCATTTTCTTTCCCTTGTCGCGCCGCGCCGCGCTGGCCGCCGCCCTGCTGGCGGGCGCGGCCGGCCAGCCGGCCCACGGCCAGGCCATCAGCGACCACGCCGGCATGGACCACGGTTCGATGCCAGGCATGGATCATGGCGCCGCCAAGCCGCCGCCGGCAACGCCGCCGGCCATGGATCACTCGTCCATGCCCGGCATGGACCACGGCGCCGCCAAGCCCCAGCCGGCAATGCCGCCCGCCATGGATCATTCGTCCATGCCCGGCATGGACCATGGCGCGCCCGCCGCCGCCCCGCCCGTCGGCAGCCTGCCGTCCAGCGACGGCGCCGGCCAGCGCGGCTACGACAGTTACGGGATCCACCCGCACATGATGGACAACGCGGCCTCGTCGCGGCTGCTGTTCGACAAGTTCGGCTGGTCGCGCAACCGCGACGGCCAGAACGCGCTGGAGTGGGACGGCCGCTTCTGGTGGGGCACCGCCACCGACCGGCTGATGCTCAAGAGCGAAGGCGAACGCGAAAGCGGCGGCGGCTCGGACGCCAAGGTGGAAGCCTTCTGGAGCCATGCCATCTCGCCCTTCTGGGACCTGCAGCTGGGCGCGCGCCGCGACGTCGGCGCCGGCCCCAAGCGCAACTGGGCGGCGCTCGGCATCGAGGGCGTGCTGCCCTACAACATCGAGTTCGAGACCACCGCCTACGCCGGCCCGTCCGGCCGCACCGCGCTGGCCATGAAGGCCGAGTACGACCTGCTGCTTACCCAGCGTCTGATATTCACCCCCGAACTCGAGGCCAGCGCCTATGGCCGCAACGACCCCGAACGCGGCATCGGCTCGGGCCTGTCCAAGGGCTCGCTGTCGCTGCGCCTGCGCTACGAGGCCACGCGCGAATTCGCGCCCTACATCGGGGTATCCTTCGAACGTAAGTTCGGCCGCACCGCGGACTATGCGTCCGCCGCCGGCCAAGGCCGCTCGCAGGCCGCCGTGCTGGCGGGCGTGCGCTTCTGGTTCTGATCCTTTCTCGCGGAGACCCATGAAAAAAACCCTCACCCCCGCCCGCCTGCTCCTGGCGGCCGCGCTATCCCTGCCCCTGTACGCGCCGCTCCTCGCGCAAGCCCAGTCCGCGCCCAAGGTCCAGGTCTGGAAGACGCCCACCTGCGGCTGTTGCGAAGACTGGGTCAAGCACATGCGCGACAACGGCTTCGAGGTCACCACCCACGACGTGCAGGACACCGGCCCGGTGCGCCGCAATGCCGGCATGGCCGACTATGGCTCCTGCCACACGGCCGTGGTGGACGGCTACGCCATCGAGGGCCACGTGCCCGCCAGCGACGTGCGCCGCCTGCTGCTGGAAAAGCCCGACGCCGCCGGCCTGGCCGCCCCCGGCATGCCGCTGGGCTCGCCCGGCATGGACGGCCCCGAATACGGCGGCCGCAAGACCCCGCACGATGTCCTGCTGGTGGACAAGCGCGGCGGCGCCAAGGTGTTCCAGGCGTATCGTTGAAACACAGCGCCGGGGTCCGCCCCGGCCACCCGCCTGAAACAATTCATCCCCACCATGGCTATGGGTACCTCTTGCACCGCAGCAAAAATGCGCCACAATAAATAAAACGCATTTCCCACCCCGACCCCTGGCAGTCATGGCACACATCGTCCTGTTCGAGAACATCCACCCGAGCGCCCGCGCCGTCTTCGAAGCCGCCGGCTACACCGACATCGTCACGCACGCCGCGGCCCTGCCGCCGTCGCAGCTGCAGGACGCCCTGCGCGGCGCCCACGTCGCGGGCATCCGTTCTCGTACCCACCTGGATGCCGCCCTGCTGTCCGGCAGCCCCGACCTGCGCGTCGTCGGCTGCTTCTGCATCGGCACCAACCAGGTCGACCTCGACACCGCCATGCAACGCGGCATCCCGGTGTTCAACGCGCCGTTCTCCAACACCCGCTCGGTCGCCGAGCTGGTGCTGGGCGAAGCCATCCTGCTGTTGCGCCGCATCCCCGAGAAGAACGCCCGCGTCCATCTCGGCCACTGGGACAAGAGCGCCGCCGGCGCCTTCGAGACCCGCGGCAAGACGCTCGGCATCGTCGGCTACGGCAACATCGGCTCGCAGATCAGCACCCTGGCCGAAGGCCTCGGCATGCGCGTCATCTACCATGACGTCGAAGCCAAGCTGCCGCTGGGCAACGCCCGCCCGGCCGGCTCGCTCAACGACCTGCTGGAACAGGCCGACGTCGTCACCCTGCACGTGCCCGGGGGCAAATCCACCGAGAACATCATGAATGCGGAGACGATCGGGCGCATGCGCCGCGGCGCCATCCTCATCAATGCCTCGCGCGGCACCGTGGTCGACATCGACGCCCTGCATGCCGCGCTCAAGTCCGGCCACCTGGCGGGCGCCGCGCTCGACGTGTTCCCCACCGAACCCAAGGGCGCCGACGAGCCGCTGGCCAGCCCGCTGATCGGCCTGCCCAACGTCATCCTGACCCCGCACATCGGCGGCAGCACGCAGGAATCGCAAGAGAACATCGGCCGCGAAGTGGCCGAGAAGCTGGTGCGCTTCCTGCAGGCCGGCACCACCAAGGGCGCGGTCAACTTCCCCGAGCTGCCCTACCTGGAGCCGGCCGGCGCCACCCGCATCCTGCACGTGCACCGCAACGCCCCGGGCGCGCTCGGCACGCTGGACAACCTGATGGCGCAGCACGGCCTGAACATCGTCAGCCAGACGCTGCAGACCAAGGGCCAGATCGGCTACGTGATCACCGACGTCGAAGGCCAGGTTGACGACCTGGTCATGACGACGCTGCGCGATCACCCGATCACGGTGCGCTGCGACCGGCTGTAAGCAGGCGCTCTGGACAAAAAAAGGCCCGCTCGCGCGGGCCTTTTTTCATATGCGCTCCGCGCGCAGGATGGCGCGGCTACCGGCAACGCCACGGGAACGCGCCGCCACGCCCCGGACGGCGTCATGTCCGCCCCGCGAAATGATCGGCCACCCAGCGCTCGCAGACTTCCCACAATTGCGGCGCCCCGCGCTGGATCACCGGGCCGTAGCGGGCCAGCACCTGCTCGTGCGACACGCCGTTCTCGGTCCAGGTGCCGCCGCCCGTGAACACGTTGATCAGCAGCGGCTGGAACCGGTCCAGCGCCTTGGCGAAGCGCGCGTCCTCGCTCTCGGCCTGCTCGAATTCCCGCCACAGCGCCAGGAACTCGTCGCCCTGCGGCGAGGGCAGCAGGCCGAACAGCCGTGCGGCCGCCTTGTGCTCCTGCTCGGCCTGCCACGCCGCCGACGAGCCGCCATGGATCGGAAAATCGCCGACGTCGATCTCGACCACGTCGTGCAGCAGCAGCATCCGCATGACCCGCTGGGTATCCACCGGGCCGCTGGCGTATTCGCTCAGCACCAGCGCGTACAGCGCCAGGTGCCAGGAATGCTCGGCGGAATTCTCCTTGCGGCTGCGGTCCAGCAGCGGCGATTGCCGGATGACGGTCTTGAGCCGGTCGATTTCCCGGAGGAAGGCCAGTTGTTGTTCCAATGCGGTCGCTGCCATGGTGTCCTGCGTGGGCGTCAGTCTTCGGTCGGATGTCGATCGAGTCCCCGACACTGTACTGCCATGGCGGCGCTCAGGGCGCCAGCGTGGTTCCGGCCGCCCGCGCCAGGCATTCCGCCATCTTGCCGCCGACGCTGCCGGCGTCGAACGGCAGCCGCCCGATGATGCCGATCTCGCGGTGGAACGCCGCCTCACCCAGCGACACCAGCCGCAGGCCGTCCAGATCGAGGCCGCGCAGACGCGGCAACAGCGCCACGCCCAGCCCATGGCGCACCATGTTGGCGATGGCCTCGATCTCGTCGAGCTCCACCGCCTCGTGCACCGTGATGCGCTGCTTCTTCAGGAACAGGTCCACCACGCGTCCGCCGAAGGACGCGCGGTCGTAGCGGATGAAGGGTTGCGCGGCCAGCACCTCGCGCCACGGCGCGGGCGCCATCGCGGCCGGCATCGCCAGCACCACTTCCTCGCGCAGCAGCGGCTGCCAGCCCAGTTCCGGCGGCAGCGTGAACGGCGGCCGGATCAGCAGCGCCATGTCGACCTCGCCGGCGTCGACCTGCCCCAGCAGCGACAGCGATACCCCCGGCACGATCCGCACCCGCACGTCGGGATAGCCGGCGCGGAACTCGCCCAGCGCCCGCACCAGCAGATCCTGCTGCACCGAGGCGATGGCGCCGATGCGCAGCGATCCGCTGACGTGGCCGGCCCCCGCCGAGGACGCCATGCGCTCGGCCATGGCCACCAGTTCCTCGGCCTGCGGCAGCATCTCGCGGCCATGGTCGTTCAGCACCGCCGCGCGCGCGCTGCGGTCGAACAGCGCCACGCCCAGGTAGTCCTCGAGGCGCTTGATCTGGGCGCTGACGGCCGACTGGGTCAGGCCCAGCTGGGCCCCGGCGCCGGTGAAAGTGCCGTCGCGCGCCACGGCGATGAAGGTCTTGAATTCCTTGATCACGATCAATATTTTCGATGCTAAGACACAAAAAATATCGTTTTTCAATCAAAAAAACAATTCATAAACTAGCAACTCAGGACACGACCCGATGGTGACGGTCCGCATTCTGAATTACCTTTTCCGCCTTATCCGGAGCTTTTCATGACCGCTCAAACCAACCTGCCGCCGTTCCACCTGGCCTTCCCGGTCCGCGACCTGGCCGAAGCCCGCGCCTTCTACGGCGAAAAGCTGGGCTGTCCGGAGGGCCGCAGCTCGCCCGAATGGATCGACTTCAACTTCTACGGCCACCAGATCGTCGCCCACCTGGCCCCCAGCGAATGCGGCCACAAGGCCACCAGCGCGGTCGATTCGCATAATGTGCCGGTGCGCCATTTCGGCGCGGTGCTTTCCATGGAACAATGGGAAGCCATGGCCAAGCGCCTGACCGATGCCGGCACCGAGTTCGTCATCGAGCCCTACATCCGCTTCAAGGGCGAAGTCGGCGAACAGGCCACCATGTTCTTCCTGGATCCGTCGGGCAACGCGCTGGAATTCAAGGCGTTCAAGAACCTGGATTCGTTGTTCGCCAAGTAATCCGTCTCTACAGGTTTCGTGCCGTTGAACGCTATATCAGACATATCTTCTCCGGCCGAAACCGCCTGGCGCATCCAGCCCCAGGGCGACCGCTGCCTCATCGTCTCTTTTGGTGACCAGATCGACGCCGCCATCGGCCGCACCTGTCTGGCGGCGGCGCGCAAGCTGCGCGACGCCGGCCTGCCGGGCGTGACCGATGTGGTGCCGTCGTTCGTGGCGGTGGCGGTGCATTACCGGCCCGACGGCCTGGGCAACGGCCCCACCTACGCCGACCTGGCCGAACGCATCGAAGCGCTGCTGGCCGACGGCATCGCCGCCGACAACGCCGCCGGCCGCGAAATCGACGTGCCCGTCTGCTACGGCGGCGACTACGGCCCCGACCTGCAGGACGTGGCCAAGGCCGCCGGCCTGACGCCCGACGAAGTCATCGGGCTGCACAGCGGCCCGCGCAGCATGGTGTTCATGCTGGGCTTCGCCCCCGGCCATGCCTACCTGGGCGTGCACGACGAAAAACTGAATCTGCCGCGGCGCGCCTCGCCGCGCACGGCGGTGCCGGCCGGCGCGGTGGCCATCGCCAACCGCCAGACCGTGATCTACCCCAACCGGCTGCCCGGCGGCTGGCACATCATCGGCACCACGCCGCTGACCATGTTCGACCCCGCGCGCGATCCTGCCGCGACCCTGCAACCGGGCGACTCGGTGCGCTTCGTGCCGATCCCCCCCGACGAATTCGAGCGCCTGCGGGAGGCCCGGCCGTGAGCGTTGCCGTCATCAAGCCGGGCATGCTGTCCAGCTTCCAGAACCGCGGCCGCGAGGGCTACCAGCACCAGGGCATCCCGGCCGCCGGCGCCATGGACGAACGCGCCCACCGCCTGGCCAACGCGCTCGCCGGCAACACCGGCGACCCCGCCACGCTCGAGATGACCCTGACCGGTCCCACGCTGCGCTTCGACGCGCCGGCCTGCTTCGCGCTGGCGGGCGCCGACCTGGGCGCCACGCTCAATGGCCAGGATATCCCCCAGCACCGGCCGCTGGTCGCCCGCGCCGGCGACACGCTGGCCTTCGGCGCGCGCCCGGCCAATGGCGTGCGCGGCTACCTGGCGGTGCACGGCGGCTTTGCGCTGACGCCGGTGATGGGCAGCGAGACCACTTACCTGCGCAGCGGCTTCGGCGGCTTCGAGGGCCGCGCGCTGGCCAGGGGCGACCAGGTCGGCCTGCGCCAGGCGCTCGACGGCCGCGACCTCGACGCATTGCAAAAGGCCCTGTGGGACCTGCGCATCTACCTGCCCGGCGCGCTCGGCAACAAGCAGCGCGACACCATCCGCTTCCTGCCCGGCATGCAATGGCAGGAATTCTCCGAGGCCACCCGCCATGCCTTCGGCGGCTCGGAATTCCGCATCAGTCCGCAGTCCGACCGCATGGGCTACCGCCTGCAGGGCCCGGCGCTGTCCATGAGCCAGCCGCGCCAGATGCTGTCCGAGGCCGCTTGCTTCGGCACCGTGCAGGTGCCCTCGGGCGGCGAGGCCATCATCCTCATGGCCGACCGGCAGACCACCGGCGGCTATCCCAAGATCGCGCAGATCGCCACCGTCGACCTGCCCTTGCTGGCGCAATACGCGCCGGGGCGCACGCTGCGCTTTTCCCTGATCGAACTCGAAGACGCGCAACGCCTGGACGGCGAGCGCGAACGCGCCTTCACCCAATTGCTGGACGCGCTGGCGCCGCTGCGCGCGCTGCTGGGGTGAACGGCCCTAACCCAGACAGGAACCCCATCATGAGCACAAGCATCGACCTGAACTGCGACATGGGCGAAAGCTATGGCGCCTGGAGCATGGGCAACGACGCCGCGGTGCTGGCCTTCGTCAGCTCGGCCAACATCGCCTGCGGCTTCCATGGCGGCGACCCCGCCACCATGCGCAAGACCGTGGCCGCCGCCCTCAAGCAGGGCGTGGCGCTGGGCGCGCACCCCAGCCTGCAGGACCTGGTCGGCTTCGGCCGCCGCGCGATTCCGATCACGCCGGACGAAGCCTACGACATCACCGTCTACCAGATCGGCGCGCTGGCCGGCGTGGCCGCCTCGCAAGGCGCGCGGCTGCACCACGTCAAGGCGCATGGCGCGCTCTACAACATGGCCGCCAAGGACGAAGTCCTGGCGCGCGCCATCTGCCAGGCGGTCAAGGACGTGGATGCCTCGCTGGTGCTGTACGGGCTGGCCGGCAGCAAGCTGATCGACGCCGCGCGCGCCATCGGGCTGACGGCGGCCAACGAAGTCTTCGCCGACCGTTCCTACCAGGACGACGGCTCGCTCACGCCGCGCACCCGCGCCGGCGCCATGATCGAGGACGTCGACCAGGCGGTGGCGCAGGTCGTGCGCATGGTCCGGGAAGGCAAGGTGCGCTCGGTCGACGGCAAGGACGTGCCGGTGCAGGCCGACACGCTCTGTATCCACGGGGACCAGCCCAATGCGCTGGTATTCGCCCGCGCCATCCGCGAAGCGCTGGAGCGGGCCGGCATCGCCGTGCGCACGCCGTCCGCGCACGCCTGACGGTCGCGGGCTTATGCGCGCCCGTAGCGCGGCGCGGACTCTTCGGCGTCCTGCAGCGACGCCTCGTGGTAGGCCCGCAGGATGCCCGGCAGCACATCGATCACGTAATTGCGCGTCAGCTCGGCGGCGCGGTCGAAATCGCGCTGGTCCAGCGCCTGCGTGATGCCCTGGGTGTAGGCCTGCAGGTTGTTCGAGGCCATGGTCTGCCTGGCCAGCAGGTAGCGCAGCGGCTCGACCTGCTCGTACAGCTTGGTCAGCACGTCCGCCAGCGGCGAATTGCCGGTGAAGCGGGCGCTGGCCAGGTAGAACTCGCGCAGCGCCGAGATGTAGGCGCGCACGTCGCCCTTGGCCATGGCGGCCGCGATCGCCTCGTCATAGCTGCGCAACTCGGCCACCAGGGGCGAGATGTCGTCGATCTCGGCGACCTGGCGGATGCAATAGGCTTCCAGCTCCGCGCGCAACTTGTACAGGTGGCGGATCTGGGTTTCGGAATACAGGGTGACCCGGAAGCCTTTGCGTTGGACGTGCGTCACCAGGCCGCTCAGTTCCAGCAGACGCAGCGCTTCCCGGATGGGACTGCGGCTGGTGCCGAAACGCTGCTCCAGTTCCTGTTCCCGCAATGGCTGCCCGGGCCTGATAGTGCCATCCACTATCAATTCACGAATCTGTTCCTGAAGGAAATACGGAATCGTGGCGGGCGCTTTGACGTCCAATCGGCTCCCCTTGTACTGCGTGATGCAAAGTATTGCGACAGCGACAAGATACTAGAAATTTATTGAAACACAAATAGGAAAATTGTTGCAGGAATGCGGGCTGCGAGGGGGCCTCAGTGCCAATCGTCGCGATAGACGAATTTCGGCATCTGCCAGTTGAAGCGCAGGGCCAGCAGGCGCAGCGCCAGCCCGACCGCCAGCGCGATCGGCACGGCGGCGTTGGCCGGCAGCCCCAGGGCCTGCACGCCCAGGTAGAGCGCCCCGGTCACCACCGACACGCTGGCGTACAGCTCCTTGCGGAACAGCAGCGGCACCTCGTTGCAGAGCACGTCGCGCAGCACGCCGCCGGCGCAGCCGGTGATCATGCCGCTGATCAGCACCACCGTGATCGGCAATTGCATCAGCTGTGCCACCTGGCAGCCGATGACCGTGAACGCCACCAGGCCCAGGGCGTCGGCCAGCAGGAACACGCTGCGCAGGCGCCGCATCACCGGGGCGATCAGCGCGGTCAGCAGGGCCGCGCCCGCCGTCATCCACAGGTACTCGGGATGCACCACCCAGGTCAGCGGGTAGTGCCCCAGCAGCACGTCCCGCAGCGAGCCCCCGCCCAGCGCGGTGACGCAGGCGATGATGCACACCCCCATCCAGTCCATGTCGCGCCGGCCGGCCGACAGCGCGGCGGTCATGGCTTCGGCCACGATGGCGACCAGGTAGAGCGTGTGCAGCAGGGCGGGCGAAAGATCGTAGAACATGGAGCGGGCGGAAATGGGGCAAAGGCCGCCCGAAAATCGGGGAACGGTCGCGGGGAACGGTCGGCGGCAGGCCCCATTGTATTGACGCGGGCGGCGGCCGGCGCATTGCCGGACGGCCGCGCCTCCCTTACGCTGGAAGCGCGTTGACATCGGTCAAGCCCCGGTCCGCGCCCCGGCGGGACAATGGGAGTGTGCCCGCAAGGGCGATAACGGCCGGACGGCGGGCTAGCGGGAGTCACCGGCCCGGCCCCATCTCGGGAGAAACGTATGTCGCAACAACCTGGCCCCATCCTTCTGGCCACGGACCTCAGCGCGCGGGGCGATCGCGCCCTCGATCGCGCGCTGCAACTGGCCAAGGAACTCGATACCAAGCTGGTCGTGCTGCACGTCATGGAAAACCACGGCGTGTCGGCGCGCCTGACCACCCCGGTCTGGCGCCGGCTGGCCGCGGACCACAAGTCGGTGGCCGAGCGCGAACTGGCCGAAGACCTGGCCAACGCCGGCATCGCCACCGAAGTCGTGGTGGTCACGGGCGATCCGCTGATGCGCATCATGGAAACCGCCGACAGCTTCGGCTGCTCGCTGATCATCGCCGGCATCGCCCGCGACGAGACCCTGGGGCGGCTGCTGCTCGGCACCACGGTCGAGAAGCTGGCGCGGCAGGCGCGCCAGCCGGTGCTGGTGGTCAAGAACCGGCCGCGCAAGCCGTACCGCGACGTGCTGGTGGCCACCGACTTCTCGGCCGGCTCGCGCCAGGCGCTGCGCGCCGCGCTGCAACTGGTGCCCAACGCCGACCTGACGCTGTTCCACGCCTACGATGTGCCGTTCCAGGGCAAGAACGTGCCGGACGACGCCGTCACCCGCAGCTTCTACCACGCGGCCGAGCAGAGTTCGCGCGAGTTCATCGCCGAGACGCCGGAACTGGCCGACGTGACGCCGCCCAAGGTGGTGCTGGAATGCGGCCAGCCGGAAACGGTGCTGTCGGAATACTCGTTCAACCACCGTTCCGACCTGGTCGTCACCGGCACCCATGGCCGCACCGGCCTGCTGCGCACCGCCATCGGCAGCGTCGCCGAGCGCCTGCTGGAAGCGCTGCCCAGCGACGTGCTGATCGTGCGCCTGACCGACGAGGCGTAACGCGCCGCCCTGGCGCCCGGCCCGCACGGGCCTGGCGTCAGGCGTCGTTGTCCTGGATCATGGCCTCGATGCGGCCGCGCAGCAGATACAGCAGCAACAGGCCCGGCAGCGCGATGACCACCGTCACCAGGAAGAACCCGGGCCAGCCCAGGTGCTCCACCAATGGCGGCGTCAAGGGTCCGGCCAGATAGGTCCGGCCCACGGCCGACAAGGCCGACAGCAGCGCGAACTGCGTGGCCGAGAAGCGCTGGCGGCACAGGGCCATCAAGAGCCCGACGAAGGCCGCCGTGCCCAGGCCGCCGCACAGGTTTTCCAGCCCCACCGCCGCGCCCATCAGCCAGATGCTCTTGGGGCTGACGGCGATCAGCCAGTAGCCCAGGTTGGACACCGCCTGCAGCAGGCCGAACACCATCAGCGACCGGTACAGGGTCCAGCGCGACATGATGAGACCGCCGGCCAGCGCGCCGACCACGGTCGCGGCCATGCCCATGACCTTGTTGACCGCGCCGACCTCGGTGGGCGTGTAGCCCGCACCGCGGATCAGGAAGGTGGTCGAGAGCGCGCCGGCAAAGGCGTCGCCCAGCTTGTACAGCACGATCAGCAGCAGCACCGCCAGCGCGCCGCGCCGGGTGAAGAACTCCTGCAAGGGCGCCGACACGGCCTCGCCCAGGCTGCGCGGCGGCTTGGCCACGTGCTCCGGCTCGGGCGCCCACAGCGTCGCCAGCGCGCACAGCAGCATCAGGCCGCCCATCACCACATAGGTATTGCCCCAGCCGATCCACTGGTCGGCCAGGATCAGCGCCAGGCCGCCGGAAACGATCATCGCCACCCGGTAGCCCATGACCTTGATGGCCGCGCCGGCGCCGCGCTCTTCCTTGCGCAGCACGTCGGTGCAATAGGCGTCGAAAGCGATGTCCTGGGTGGCCGACAGGAAAGCCACCAGCACCGCCAGCAGGGACAGCGTCTGCAAGGCCGAAGACGGCGACAGCGTGCCCATGACCATGATCGCCAGCCCCAGCAGCACCTGCGTCACCAGCATCCAGCCGCGGCGCCGGCCCAGCAGCGGCGGCGCATAGCGGTCCACCAGCGGCGCCCACAGGAACTTGAGGGTGTAGGCCGTGCCCACCAGGGTCAGGAAGCCGATCTGCTGCAACGGCACGCCGGCCACGGTGGCCCAGGCCTGCAAGGTGCCGCTGGTCAGTGCCAGCGGCAATCCGCTGGCGAACCCCAGGACCAGCAGGGGCGCGACGCGGGGACTGGTGTAGACGTTGGATACAGCGGTAATGACGGTCTCCTGGAACGAGCCGCCGCGGCGCACGGGCGTGCGCGGCGGGCTTGCGGCATTTTAGGCGCTGGCGCCCGGGCCGTCAGCCCGCGTTGCAGAATGTCAGGGCGAGGCGAAGCGGTACACCGCCAGGGTGCTGCGCCAGCTCGGGAAGGCCTTGATCTCGCGCCCTTCGTTGAAGGTGGCGCGTTCCAGGATGCGCAGGCCCAGCTCGCCGGCCAGCTGCTCGAAGTCGCGCAGCGTGCACAGGTGGATGTTGGGCGTGTTGTACCACTGGTAGGGCATCTGGCCCGTCACCGGCATGCGCCCGCGCAGGATGGCCCAGCCGTGCGGCCAATAGCCGAAGTTGGGGAACGACACCACGCCATGGCGCGCCACCCGCGCCATTTCGCGCAGGATGTGCTCGGTGCGGTGCATCGACTGCAGCGTCTGCGACAGCACCACGGTGTCGAACTGCTTGTCGTCGAACAGCGCCAGGCCGTCTTCCAGGTTCTGCTGGATCACCTCGACGCCGCGCCGCACGCAGGCGATGACGCAGGTGTCGTCCACTTCGACGCCCGCGCCGCGCACCTGGCGCTGATCGCGCAGGTGCGCCAGCAGGGCGCCGTCGCCGCAACCCAGGTCCAGCACGCGGCTGCCGGGCTCGATCCAGCTGGCGATGCGCGCCAGGTCGGGCCGCAGCGTGGCCAGGGCGGGACGGGGAGTCACAGGAGTCATGCGGAGCGTCCTTCGGTCTGGGCGGCGCCGGTCAGCTGCAGTTCACGGGCGATGCGCTCGTAGTAGCCGCGCACCACCGCATGGTAGCGCGCGTCCTCCAGCAGGAAGGCATCGTGCCCGTGCGGCGCGTCGATCTCGGCGTAGGTGACCGGGCTGGCGTTCTTGAGCAGGGCGCGCACGATCTCGCGCGAGCGCTCCGGCGGGAAGCGCCAGTCGGTGGTGAACGACACCAGCAGGAAGTCGGCCTTGGCCGGCGCCAGCGCGCGCGCCAGGTCGCCGCCGGTCTTGCGGGCCGGATCGAAGTAATCCAGCGCGCGGGTGATCAGCAGGTAGGTATTGGCGTCGAAATAACGGGTGAACTTCTCGCCCTGGTAGCGCAGGTAAGACTCGACCTCGAACTCGACGTCGTAGCCGTAGTGGTAGGCGCCATCGGCCGCCGGCGCGCGCTGGGCGCGGCCGAATTTCTCGGCCATGTCATCGTCGGACAGATAGGTGATGTGGCCGATCATGCGCGCCACCGACAGGCCGCGGCGCGGCACGGTTTCCTGCGCGTAGTAGTCGCCGCCGTGGAAATCCGGGTCGGTGATGATGGCGCGCCGCGCCACCTCGTTGAAGCCGATGTTCTGCGCCGACAGGCGCGGCGTGCTGGCGATGACCACGCAATTGGCCACGCGCTCGGGCAGCGTGATGGCCCAGCTCAGGGCCTGCATGCCGCCCAGCGAGCCGCCCATCACGGCGGCGAAGCGTTCGATGCCGAAGTGGTCCGCGACCCGGGCCTGCGCCTGCACCCAGTCTTCCACCGTCAGCACCGGGAAGGCGGCGCCCCAGGGCTTGCCGGTCTCGGGATTGATGCTGGCCGGCCCGGTCGAGCCGAAGCATGAGCCCAGGTTGTTGACGCCGATGACAAAGAACACATTGGTGTCCACCGGCTTGCCGGGGCCCACCATGTTGTCCCACCAGCCGACATCGCTGGGGCTGTCGGCCGCCTGGCCCGCCACGTGGTGCGAGGCGTTCAGGGCGTGGCAGATCAGCACGGCGTTGCTGCGCGCGGCGTTGAGCGTGCCGTAGGTTTCGACCGCCAGCTCGTAGGAAGCCAGCGACTGACCGCTGAGCAAGGCCAGCGGCTCGTCGAAACGCAGGAAGACGGGAGCGACCAGTCCGACGGAACCGGGATCAGCGGCGTCGGACTGAGAGATGGCGGCGGCGGGCAGGGTCGCGAGCGCGGCGCTGGCCGAATCACCGGCCGAATGTTGGGCAGGAGTGGTCATACGGACCTCTTTAGCTGGATTTATTGGAAGGCGCCCGCAAGCGGATCAGGCAAATCGGCGCCGAAAATTGGGTAGTGCGGCAGGAATTCTAGCACTGCTTGCGCGGGGGGCCGCAAGCGCCCGCGTCCGATACGCGGGCCGGGCGGCGGCTCAGGCCCCCGCCTCCCAGGGTTCATGCCCCAGGTATTCGTAGCGTTCGGTGTTGACGCGCGAGATGCGCCATTCGACCGGCTGGCGGTTGTACGAATACGCCAGGCGGCGGATCTCCAGCAACGGCCCGCCCTCGGCCACGCCCAGCCAGCGCGCATGGGAACGGTCGGCCAGGCAGGTGCGCAGGCGTTCATCGGTGGCGATGACGTTGACGCCGAACACGTCCTGGTACAGCGCGTACAGCGTGCTGGCGCGTTCGCGCAGGTGCGCCTCGGTCATGCCCGGAAAGCGCGATTCCGGCAGGCAGATGTCGTCGACCATGACCACATCGCCGTTCAGCGACAGCATGTTGAGGAACTCGAACACGTAGGCGCCGGCCGGCAGGCCAAGCTTGTCGCGCGCCTCGGCCGAGGCCTTGACGCGGCGAAAGCGCAGCAGCTCGGTGGCCGGATACGACTTGTGGCCGTCCTGGCGCAGGATGCGGAAGAACTTGAAGAAGTGGTGGTTGCGCGTGTGCACCGCGACATAGGTGCCGCGGCCCTGATGGCGCACCAGGATGTTCTCGGCGGCCAGTTCGTCGATGGCCTTGCGCAACGTGCCGATCGACACGCCGAAGCGCTCGGCCAGGTTCTTCTCCGGCGGAATCGCCTCGCCCTGCTTCCATTCGCCTTGCGCCAGCGCGGCAAGCACGGCCTGCTTGACCTGCTCGTACAAGGGACTGCCCAAAGGCACAGTCGATGACAGGCTGGTGTTCATGGGTGCATCGCAATAAATCAGGGCCTCCAGTGTAGCGGCGCGGACCGCCTCGGCTCAAGTCATACAATTCATATATATGATTTAGTTGACATGCGAAAAAGCCCGCCCTAAGATTTGCCGGACGTTGTGATCCGAAGCGCCCGCGGCACTCCGCCGCGCGCTCACCCAGGAGAGGAAGACGATGATTCACGCCGTATTGCACGATGCCAAGGACACGGTGGCGGTCGCCGTGGTGGAGGGCCTGACCGCCGGAACGGAGCTCAATGCCTGGATCATGGACGAGGACAAGATCGTCCACGTGCGGGCCTCGCAGGACATCCCCATCGGCCACAAGGTCGCGATCAAGGACATGGCCGTGGGCGACACGGTCTTCAAGTACGGCGTGGACATCGGCCGCGTGGTCGCGCCGATCCAGGCCGGCCAGCACGCCCACGTGCACAACATCAAGACCAAGCGCTGGTAAGCCGCCTCCCCTCGCCCACACAGGAAACCATCATGTCCGTCATCAATGCTCAGACCACCTTCCAGGGCTACCGCCGCGACAACGGCCGGGTCGGCGTGCGCAACCACGTCATCGTGCTGCCCGTGGACGACATCTCCAACGCCGCGGCCGAGGCCGTCGCCAACAACATCAAGGGCACCCTGGCCCTGCCCCACCCCTACGGCCGCCTGCAGTTCGGCGAAGACCTGGAACTGCACTTCCGCACCCTCATCGGCACCGGCTGCAACCCGAACGTGGCGGCGGTGGTGGTGATCGGCATCGAGGAAGGCTGGACCAAGCGCGTGGTCGACGGCATCGCCGCCACCGGCAAGCCGGTCATGGGCTTCAGCATCGAGCTGCACGGCGACCACGACACCATCATGCGCGCCTCGCGCTGCGCCAAGGAATTCGTGCACTACGCCACCGCGCTCACGCGCAGCACGTGTCCGATCTCGGACCTGTGGGTCTCGACCAAGTGCGGCGAGTCCGACACCACCTCGGGCTGCGGCGCCAACCCGACCGTGGGCAACGCCTTCGACAAGCTCTACGCGCTGGGCTCGACCCTGGTGTTCGGCGAGACCTCGGAACTGACCGGCGGCGAACACATCGTGGCCGAGCGCTGCGCCAACGACGCCGTGCGCGAACGCTTCATGTTCATGTTCGACCGCTACCAGGCCATGATCGACCGCTGGAAGACCAGCGACCTGTCCGAATCGCAGCCGACCAAGGGCAACATCGCCGGCGGCCTGACCACCATCGAGGAAAAGGCGCTGGGCAACATCCAGAAGATCGGCAAGCAGTGCCGCGTCGACGGCGTGATCGACAAGGCCGAGATCCCCGACGGGCCGGGCCTGTGGTTCATGGACTCGTCCTCGGCCGCGGCCGAGATGGTGACGCTGTGCGCGGCCTCGGGCTACGCGGTGCACTTCTTCCCCACCGGCCAGGGCAACGTCATCGGCAACCCGATCCTGCCGGTCATCAAGATCTGCGCCAATCCGCGCACGGTGCGGACCATGTCGGAACACATCGACGTCGACACCAGCGCCCTGCTGCAACGCGAGATCGACCTGAACCAGGCCGGCGACAAGCTGCTCGAATGCATGCTCGCCACCGCCAACGGCCGCTGGACCGCGGCCGAGGCCCTGGGCCACCGCGAGTTCGTCCTGACCCGCATCTTCGAAAGCGCCTGACGGCGCCCGGCCGGCGCGCCACGCGCGCCGGCCGCCCCCGCAGTTCCTCGCAACACACGCACAAAAGCATGCAGACCCGGGCGCAAGCCGCCACGGCAGCACAGGCGTAAGCATTCCTACCCGGGCGCCACCCCCAAGGAGGAAGACAGATGAATCGCGAGCAACACCCCCCGATCGACGACGCCCAGCGCCGACGCCTGCTCGGCGCGCTGGGCGCCGCCGGCCTCTGTGCGCTGGCCCCATGGCAACAGGCCCTGGCGCAGAAGCGCGCCTGGCCGGAACGCCCCATCAACTACGTGGTGCCCTTCCCGCCCGGCGGCCTGACCGACGTGGCCGCGCGCCAGGTCGGCAAGGCCTTGAGCGACGCCGAACGCTGGAACATCGTGGTCGAGAACCGGCCCGGCGGCAGCGCCAACATCGGCGCGGCCCACGTCTCGCACGCCGCCCCCGACGGCTACACCTGGCTGGCCATCACGCTATCGCACGCCGCCAACGCCACGCTGTTCGCCGGCAAGGCCGGCTACGACCTGACCCGCGACCTGACGCCGGTGGCGGGGCTGGCGTCCTCGCCCATCATGGTGGTGGTCAACGCCAAGAGCCCGATCAAGACCATGGCCGACCTGGCGCGCGCGGCCGCCGCCAAGCCGCTGGCGGCCGGCTCCAGCGGCAACGGCACGCCGCCGCACCTGACCCTGGCGCTGTACCAGAAGCTGACCGGCGCGCCGCTGATGCACGTGCCGTACAAGGGCGGCGCGCCGTCGCTGACCGATCTCATCGGCGGCCACCTGGACGTGGTGTTCTCCAACTACCCCGAGTCGCTGTCGCATGTGAAGAACGGCTCGCTGCGGGCGCTGGCCATCACCACCCGCGAACGCAGCGCCGACCTGCCCGACGTGCCCACGGTGGCGCAGGCCGGCCTGCCCGACCTGATCGTGGAGAACTTCACCGGCGTGATGGCCCCCGCCAGCACACCGCCGGAACTGGTGCAGCGCATCGGCGACGCCATCGTCAAACAGGTGTCGCAACCGGCCATGCAGCAGGCGCTGCTGCAATTGGGCTTCGTGCCGCAGCCACGCGGGCCGGCGGAGTTCGGCGCCTACGTGCGGTCCGAAGTGGATCGCTGGGCCAAGATCATCCGCGACGCCAACATCCAGATCGCCTGACCCCGGAGCCCTTCATGCACGTGCTTATCTCGGAGTTCATGGACGCGCCCGCGGTCGACAGCCTGCGGCAGCGCTTCGACGTGCGCTACGCCCCCGACCTGGTGGAGCAGCGCGACGCCCTGCTGCAAGCCGCCGCCGGGGCCGACGCCCTCATCGTGCGCAACCGCAGCCAGGTGGACGCGGCGCTGCTGGCCGCCGCGCCGCGCCTGCGCGCGGTCGGCCGGCTGGGCGTCGGGCTGGACAACATCGACCTGCCCGGCTGCGCCGCGCGCGGCATCCAGGTGGTGCCGGCCACCGGCGCCAACGCGCGCGCCGTGGCCGAGTACGTCATCGGCACCGTGCTGGCGCTATTGCGCGGCGCCTACGCCGCCAGCGCCGAGGTGGCGGCCGGCGCCTGGCCGCGCGCGGCGCTGTCCCAGGGCCTGGAGGCGCATGGCCGCACGCTGGGGGTGGTCGGCTTCGGCGGCATCGGCCAGTTGACGGCGCGGCTGGCGGCCGGCCTGGGCATGCGCATCGTCGCCTGCGACGCGGCGCTGCCGGCCGCCCATCCGGCCTGGGCCGAGACCGGCGCCACCCGCCTGGAGCTGGACGAGCTGCTGACCCGCGCCGACGCGGTCACCCTGCACGTGCCGCTGAACGCCGACACCCACCGCCTGCTGGATGCCGGCCGCATCGCCCGCATGCGGCCGGGCGCCATCCTGGTCAACACGGCCCGTGGCGGCGTGGTGGACGAAGCCGCCCTGGCGGCGGCGCTGCGCTCGGGCCACCTGCGCGGCGCGGCGCTGGACGTGTTCGAACAGGAGCCGCTGCCCGCCGGCGGCCCCCTGGCCGGCGCGCCCAACCTGATCCTCACCCCCCACATCGCCGGCCTGACACAGGAAGCCAACACCCGCGTTTCCGAGATGGTGGCCGCCGGTGTGACAATAGCGCTTACCGGCGGCGCCCGATGACACGCGGCGCGCCCCCCTGACAGGAAGGATATGGCTCACATCTATCTGGACGAACTTCAACACCTGGCCGCGGCCAGCCTGGCCGCCGCGGGCGCCAACCCGGCCATGGCCGACACCACCGCGCGCGCGCTGGTCTTCGCCGAAAGCCAGGGGCTCAGTTCCCACGGCCTGTCACGGGTGCCGTTCTACGCCGGCCACCTGCGCGCCGGCCGCGCCATCGGCAGCGCCGTGCCGCGCATCGCGCACGAACGCGGCGGCGCGGCGCTGATCGATGCCGGCTCGGGCCTGGCGTTTCCCGCCTGCGCGCTGGCGGTCCAGGAAGCGGCCCGCCGCGCCCGCGAGCACGGCGTGGCCTTCATCGGCGTGGCCAACAGCCACCATTTCGGCGAGGCCGGCTACCACCTGGAAGCCCTGGCCGACGCCGGCCTGGTGGCGCTGGCGCTGAGCAACTCGCCCGCGGCCATGCCGGCCTGGGGCGGAAAGCGTCCGCTATTTGGCACCAATCCCATCGCCGCCGTGTTCCCGCGTCGCGGCGGCGGCCGCATCGTCATCGACCTGTCGCTGTCGCAAGTGGCGCGCGGCAAGCTCATGATCGCCGCGCGCGACAACCAGCCGATCCCGCTGGGCTGGGCGCTGGACGCCGACGGCCAGCCCACCACCGATCCCAAGGCCGGCCTGGCGGGCAGCATGCTGCCCGCCGGCGGCGTCAAGGGCGCGATGCTGGCGCTGATCATCGAACTGCTGGCCTGCGCCCTGACCGGCTCGCACTTCGGTTTCGAGACCGAGTCGTTCTTCGTCGACGAAGGCGGCCCGGCGCGCCTGGGCCAGGCCTTCATGGCCATCGACCCCGGTGCGCTGGCCGGCAACGAGGCCTACCTCGAACGCGTCGAGACGCTGGTGGAAGCCATGCTGGAAGACGACGGCGTGCGCCTGCCCGGCGACCGCCGCCGCAAGCTGCGCGACGAGGCGCTCAAGCACGGCGTGGAAGTCCCCGAAGCGCTGATGACGCAGTTGCGCGCCATGTCGGGCGTGGCCTGACACTTTCCTGGCGGCGCCCCGCGGCCGGACAGGCCGCGGGACGCGGCCCGCGCCCCATCCGCTGCCATGCTGACGGTCACGGGGCCGCAGGCGGCACGATCTCCAGTATGAACAAGGCCGAGGCGAACAAGACGCCATCCAGGGGAAGATCCGAGACATAGACGAAGAACTCGCTCTTCATCTTTTCGTGGGTCGTGCCGGTAATGACGCCCGTGCTGGGATCCATCTTCAGCCCACGGGGCAATCCGCCTCCCGCCACGCGATAGGTGACCGGCCGCCCCGCGGCACTGACGCCTGACACGGGTTGATAGTTGACGGCTTCCCCGGCCTGATACGTTTTCGACGACACCAGGACCGTCGCCGTCGGCAACTGGTACGTCACCAGACCGAAACGGGCCTCGGCCTCATGCGCAGGCGAAGCGCTGTCGGTGACAGTGACGGTGTACCTGGCGTCACTGCTATCGACCTGTTCGACCGTCGGTGTGCCCGAGATGATGCCAGTGGCAGGATCCATCGACAAACCGCTCGGCAATGCGGGCGCCACCGTGTACGTGAGCGCGCTGCCGATACCGCTGGACGCCGTCACCGGCGCGTAAGGCGGGAACACCATGGATATCCGCTGGGGCTTCACCGGCGCATTCATCGTGATGGCGATGCCCGGGTTGGAAGACACGCTCAGCTTGAAGGTGGCCGAGGCCGTCTGCGGGGGGCTGGCGCCATCCGTGACCGTGACGGTGTACTCGGTCTCGGGCGACGGGGCCGTCGCCGTGCCGGTGATCTCGCCGCTGCGCGCATCCATGCCCAGCCCGCTCGGCAAAGCCGGCTGGACGCTGAACTGGGGCAGTCCCAAACCGCCTTCGGCCTTGACCGGGCTTTCCGTGACGGGCTTGCCGACCTCGACCGAGATCGTCGTCGTGCCCACGGCCGTCGCGGTGAGTGCCGGCGCGATCGCCAGGGTGAAGGTGCCGGTCGCCGAATGCGCCGGCGTGGCGCTGTCCGTCACGGTGTAGGTGTACGTCGTGATCGCGGACGGCGCGGTCGCGGCCCCCGTGATGGCGCCGGTTCCCGCATTCATGGCCAGCCCCGTCGGCAACGCCGGCGTCACGGTGTACTGATAAGGACGGACGCCGCCCGAGGTCATCGGCGGGGTGTAGTCGACCGGATCCGTGACCCGATGCTCCTCGCCATGGTTGAACACCGACGTCTTCAGCCCCGCATTGACGGCGAGCGAGAAGGTCGCGGCGGCTTTATGCCCCGCGTCATCGGTGACCGTGACGGTGTAGACCGCCTCTTTGGACTCGCCGGACGCAGCACCGGTGATGACGCCGGTGGCGGCACTCATCGAAAGCCCCTCGGGCAACGTCGGCGCGACCGCGAAATGGCGCGTGCCGACACCGCCAATGGCCGTCACCGGCGTGATGTCGAGCGCGGGGTCGCCAACGACGATGGTTTGCGTGGAGATGACGGTCGTGGCCGCCAGGCCGTCGACGATCTCGAGCGTGAAGTTCGCAGTGACCGGCGGCACCGCCGACACCAACCCATCGACGGACAACGCCACGGTGTAGCTCGTGGCCGGCGCCGCGCTGGAGGCGGATCCCGTGATCACACCGGTTGCCCCGTCCATTGCCAGTCCGGCGGGAAGCGCCGGCGACACGGCGTAGGCGTATGCAAACGCCGAAACCTCGGGCAGCCCGCCCGAGCCGGTGACCGGACGATAGTTGATGGACTCGCCGACCGTGGCGATCTTGTTTCCGTCCACGACTGTCGCGGTGAGCACATCGGCAACGGCGAGCGAGAAATTGGCCGTATATGAGTGAGCTATTACGGCACTGTCCGTTACCGTCACCGTGTACGTCGTCCAGGGAGACGCGACCGTGCCGGAGCCGTCGATATTGACCAGGTAAAGCCCCGCATCGGTACGATCCTTCGCCACGCTGACGCTCACGCCAGGAGGCAGCGGCGGCGAGACGGCAGCATGGAACGCGCCGATCCCCCCTCTGACCTGCAACAGGCCTTCGACCATGTTGTATTCATTCAGCATGAAGCCAATACGATCACCGCCGCCAGTGGCGACAAATGCCGGTCCGATGGTCATATCGAACGTGGCGCTGGCGGTATGCGCTGGGGTGGCGGCATCGCTCACCGTGACGGTGTAGGTCGTCTCCGGCGAGTCGACGGTCGCAGTGCCGGACAGGACGCCCGTATCCGTGGAAAAGGCCAGCCCCGCCGGCACGGTCGGCGCGATGGCGTAACTCAGCTTGCCGATGCCGCCGCTGGCGGTCACCGGCACCATGTCGGCAAAGGGCTCGCCGACCAGCCACGTCCCGGCGGCGAGCGTGGCCTTGGCCGACAGCGGCCCGACGACAGTCACCTGATAGCTGCCACTGCCCGACTCGAACGCGGGCAGGTCGGCCGCCTGCGTGGCGGTGACGGTGGCGGTGCCCGCCGCCACCGCGGTGACCGTGCCGTCGGCGGCGACACGCGCGATGGCGTCATCGCTGGAACGGTAGGTGATGGCCCCCTTGCTGGCCGGCTGGTCGCTGCGCGCGGGATTGGGGGCCGTTTCGCCGAGCGCCAGGGTGAGCGCTGGTTGCGCGAAGCTCAGCCTCGGGGTGGCGGTGGCCTTCTCGACGACGACATTGATCACGCTCAGCCGGGATTGCGCGAACGTCGCGCCGGCCCATGACAAGCCCAGGACAAAGCAGGCCCCGACCAGGGTATAGAGGACCAGGTCGGAAAGGGTGTGGAGGTATTTTGACATCTTCATCCGGCCGTTCATTTGCGGCCCACGGTGATCTTGACGTTGTAGGTCGCCAGGGTGGCGTCGCTGACACGCACGACGTACTCGTCGGTCTGCGCCGGCACGGGCAACCTGAACAGGTCGACCGAGAGTTGCGCCGGCGCGACCGTGAATTGCGGTGGCGTCGCCACCGCGGCGCCGTTTTTCTGCACGGCCGCCAGCGTCAGCGCGCCACTGCCCACGGCGATGGTCAGGCGCTGGCCATCGGCGCTGACCTTGGCGCCCGGCGGCAGGCCGGCCTTCTCGATGAAGACTTCCTGCACGCCGGTGCGGTCGACCTTGGCCAGGAACGTCTGCGGAATGCGGTCGGGCCGCGTGACGGCCTTGTCCAGCAGGCGCTCGCCGGTGTACTGCTGCAGCGATTCGCGCATGGCCAGCGAGCTGCCGTCGGCCGTATAGCGCGACGGCGAGATCAGCTTCATCAGGTCGACGTAGACCATGACCGTCTTGCTGTTGAGCGCGCCATCGCGGCCGCGCGACATGCCGAACGACAGGCGCGCCTTGTCGCCCGACAGGCTGGCGACCAGATCGCGCGACACGCCGGTCGATACGCGCATGTCGAACAGGTAGTCCTTGTAGACCGCGAACTTCACGCCGCCGGACAGATAGGGACGGTGGCGGCTCTCGACCGAGCCGTCGCCCATCGGGTAGCGTTCGTGTTCCATGCCGAGCGAGGTGCTGAGCACGAGCGAAGAGAACGGCGCGTATTGCAGGTCCACGCTGGCGCCGAACAAGCGGCCCGTGGAGATGCGGCGCGGGTCGTACAGCACGCGGGTGTAGTTGGCGTAGTCCTCGACCACCGTGCGGCTCGACAGGTCGTTCGGGCTGTGGGCGCGCGCGCCCCACGCGGATGCGCCCAGCGCATGCAGTCCCAGCCCCGATTCCGGTGCGAACAGGCGGCGCGCCGCCACGATGCCCGCCAACTGGGTGACCGGCACGCGCGCGCTGCCGGAATCGAAATCGAACGACGGCCTGCCCTTCATCAGCGACACCGCGGCGTCGAATTCGTATTGCTTGCTGGCGTCGACGAAAATGCCGCGGCCGATCAGTTCGCGCTGGTATTCACCGAGCTGCATGCTGGCGCCAAGCGCGAAACGATCGGTGATGAGCCGGGAGTATTCGATGCGGCCGATCGGCGCGTTGTCCATGGCGCCGCCGCCGACCCTGAAACGCGAATCGGGCGTGGACAGCGCGAAGGAATCCCGCCCCAGCGACAGGGTGCCGTCGCCCACGGGCACGGTCAGGTTGGCATTCGACGCGCCCATGCGCGTGTCGGACGCCGCGGCCATCATGGGATTGCCGCGGGCATCGCGCCGCGCCTGCTCGGCCCGCGCGGATTCCTGCAGGAACGAAGCGAAGGCCCGTTCGAGTTCGCGCTTGTCGCCGGCTTGCGGCGCCGGCAAGTCGGGCAACCCGGCCGCCTTGGCGGGCGTGGGCGAGGCGAAAGCCGCGGCCAGCGCCAGCAGCAGCGCCCGCATGCCGTAGCAGGACAGGGCCCCGCCACGGGCGACAGGCATCTTGCCAGGAGACGATTCCGTATTGGGATGGGCCGCGCGATGGGCGATGGATTTCCGCAAGGGAACGGGCTGAGGCATTTTGATATTTCCAACATCGGCCGCGGCGATGTCGCCGGAACCTGAATCACGAGGGATGCGTTGATTCTAGGTACCAGGAAGGGGCGAAATGACCGCGCGGCCGACGCACAAAATTAAGTGAGTGAATCGACCACCACGGTCAATTGGATAAGCAAAATATCTGAATGCCTGCGGCGAAAGAAGCGCGCGCCATCCAGAATCGGACGGCCGGAATGCGCAGTCCTCAAAGGGCGGAAATCGGGGTGGAAAAATGACACGAGGCATCACATGCCGGCGGCGCCGACCGCATGAGCGCACGCAAAAAAACGCGGCCGCCGTTGCCCGGCGCCGCGCGGTGGCGACCCCGCCAGGCCGGGCGCCCGATTGCCGGCCTGCGCGAGGCTCTTGCCAGAGTGAACAGGCCCTATGGGCCGGCGTGGCTGAACCAGAGCATCAGCGGCGCCAGCAGCAGGAAAACCACCGTCGACACCAGCACCGCGCCGGCGGCGGTGTCGCCCATGTCCGTGTAGCGCTTGGCGTACATGTAGCTGACCACGGCGCATGGCATCGCCATCTGCAGCGTCAGCGCGCCGGCCAGCACCGGTTCCAGGTCGAGGACCCAGACGATCGCCAGGCCCGCGGCCAGGCCGGTCACCAGGCGCATCACCGCCACCTTGGCGCCGTCGCGCAGGCCGTTGGCCGGGATCAGCGCCAGCGCGTGGCCCAGGCTCAGCAGCATCAGCGGCACCGTCACCGCGCCCAGCATGCGCGCGGTCTCGATCAGCCAGGCCGGCACCGGGATGTGCAGCAGGCGCATGGCGACGGCCACCACCGAGGCCAGCAGGATCGGACTTTTCCAGCTGCCCTTGGTATTGACGCCGGGCAGCAGCCGCACCGCGATGGTGTGCATGACAAAGGAGTTGACGGCGAAGAACGCCACCGCCACCGACAGGCCGGCATCGCCGAACGCCAGTTGCGAGATCGGCAGGCCGAGGTTGCCGGCGTTGGGCAGGAAGGCCGTCGGCAGCAGCGTGCGCACCGGCAGGCGGCCCAGCTTGAGCAGCAGGGCGCAGGCCAGCGCGCACAACAGCAGCGCCAGCAGCGTGGCGGCCGCCACGTCGGCCAGCGCGCGGTCGTCCAGGTGGGTGGTGACGAAGGTGTGGAACACCAGCGCCGGCGTGGTCACGGACGTGACCAGCGTGGTGATGAAGGCGCCGCCGAACGGCAGGTCGCGCTTGCCCCAGAAGACGCCGATGCCGACGCACGACAACAGCGGCAACATCAGCACGATGGCCGACAAATAGAACTGCGCGATGGCCAGCATCCGTTTATTCCGTCAGAGATTCAAAGGGTGATACGCAACGGCATCGTCGCTTGTCCACGGCCGATCGCCGGCCGGAACATGGGTTGTCTTTTGCCAGGAACCCGCGTCCCCGCCGTCATGTCCGCCGCCCCCATTGTCGTCGCCCCGCTTGCACCGCCCAGCGTCCGGCTGTCGCCGCGCGAATCGGCTTCGCTGCACTGGAGCGCCGCCGGCAAGACCAGCTGGGAAACCGCCCGCATCCTGGACATCAGCGAAAGCACCGTCAATTTCCATCTGCGCAACGCCTGCCGCAAGCTGCAGGTGCGCGGCCGCCGCGCCGCGGTGGCGGTGGCGATCCGGCGGGGGCTGCTGTACTCCGTCACGGCTTGACGACCACCGACCTCAGGAATTCACGGGCCCGTTCCTCGGGCAGGCTGGCTTCGGTGCCCGCCGCCACCGCCTCGATCAGCATGGTGTCGGTCACCCACACCCGCGCCCGCAGCCAGCCGGGCTTGCCCATGGCCTTGCCCTGCACGTCGATGTCCTGCCCATAGGGCGGCCACTCGGTGGGCGGCGGCGCCTGCATGTTGACGTACAGCGAGCGCATCAGCGCCATGCCCAGCGCCTGCCGGGCCACGGGGTCCGCCGCGATCTCCGGCGGCAGCGGCGCCGACCCGATCGCGAACACCGCTTCGCCCACGGTGGCCGTGGCCAGGGTGAACGACAGCGTATGGGTGTCCAGCCGCAGCTGGCGGGTCTCGGTCTGCACCCGGTCCGGGAATGCCGCCCGCACCCGGCCGTCCGCCACGTCCACTTCGCGCCAGTTGTAACGGGGCGAGCAGGCGCTGACCAGCAGGGCCATCACAAGAATCAGGCCGGCTTTCTTGAACATGAAACGAAACAGCGATGAAATCGTCATTACCGTAAAGACCCCACGGTCTTTTCATTTCGAGGACAGCCCCAAATTGTCGCCGATTTCGATGACCCCAGCGCCCGACGGCACGCCCCTGGCCAATTATGTCTGGCCCGCCGCCCCGAATGTGCCCCCGCCGATCATCGGCCCCGGCACGCCCGGCATCTACCTGCTGCATGGCCTGAGCGAGCATGCCGGGCGCTATGACCGGCTGGCGCGCTGGCTGACCGCGCGCGGCTGGACGGTGGGCGCCCATGACCACCGCGGCCATGGCCGCTCCGGCGGCCGGCCGGCCACCCTGGCGCACCAGGAGGACCTGGTGACCGACGCCGTGGCGCGCCTGGCCGACTGGACCGCCGTCCACGGCCGCCCGCCGATCCTGCTGGGCCACAGCCTGGGCGCCCTGGTGGCGGTGCGGATCGCCCTGCAGCGGCTGGCCCAGATCGACGCCCTGGTGCTCAGTTCGCCGCCGTTCGTGGTCAACGTGCCGCCGTGGGTGCGCCGCACCCTGACCTGGATGTCGCTGCACGCGCCCGACCTGCGGGTGCCCCATGGCCTGGCGCCAGCCCGCATCTCGCACGACCGGGCGGTGGTCAAGGCCTACCGGTCCGACCCGCTGGTGCGGCGCAGCATGACGGGCCGGCTGGCCCGGTTCGTCGATGACGGCGGCCGCGATTCCCTGCGGGAGGCCCATCTGCTGTCCTGCCGCACCCTGCTGATGGTGGCCGGCGACGACTCCATCGTGGCGGCCGAGGGCAGCCGCCAGTTCGCCCAGCGCGCGCCCGCGGAATTGCTGACATTGCGCTGGTACGACACCGCCTGGCACGAGATTTTCAACGAAACCGCCCCCATCGCCGACCCGGTCTACGCCGACCTGGACGAGTGGCTGGCGCGCACCGCCGCGCAATTGTCCCTGTCCCCAGTACTGGCTCCCTCGGCAGAGGAGGCCAGCACCCCGTAAAATCCGGCGACAGACCCCATCGAGAAGATTCCGTGACTGATACCGCCGCCCAACGCCTCGCCCGCCTAGAGGCCAACCGCTCGCTCCTGACCCAGACCCTGCGGGGTATCGAAAAAGAAGGCCTGCGCGTCGACGAGCAAGGCATCCTGGCCCGCACGCCGCACCCGGCCGGGCTTGGTTCCGCGCTGACCAACGAACACGTCACCACCGACTATTCGGAATCGCTGCTCGAACTGATCACCGGCACGCACGACAACGTCGAGGCCCTCCTGGCCGAATTGACCGCCACCCACCGCCACGTCTACAGCGTGCTGGACCACGAGCTGATCTGGAACCAGTCGATGCCGGCCACCCTGCCGGGCGAGGCCGACATTCCCATTGCCTGGTACGGCACCTCCAACACGGGCATGCTCAAGCACGTCTATCGCCGCGGCCTGGCCGAGCGCTACGGCAAGACCATGCAGTGCATCGCCGGCGTCCACTACAACTTCTCGCTGCCCGAGGCGCTGTGGTCGGTGCTCGACACCCAGCCCGGCACCGACCAGGACCGCCGCTCGCGCGGCTACATCGGCCTGATCCGCAACTTCACGCGCTATTCCTGGCTGCTGATGTACCTGTTCGGCGCGGCGCCGGCGCTTTCCCGCGACTTCCTGCGCGATGGCGAACACGGCCTGCAGCACCTGGGCCAGCACACCCTGTATCTGCCCCACGCCACCAGCCTGCGCATGAGCGACCTGGGTTATCAGAACAAGGCCCAGTCGCAGCTCAAGCTCTGCTACAACGATCTCGATACCTTCCTCGGCCGCCTGTACGACGCGGTCACGCAACCGTGGCCCGACTACCAGAAGATCGGCACGCATCGCAACGGCGAATGGATCCAGCTCAACACCAACGTGCTGCAGATCGAAAACGAGTACTACTCGAGCATCCGCCCCAAGCGCGCCACCGGCCGCTGCGAGCGCCCGATCACCGCGCTGGCCGAGCGCGGCGTGCAGTACGTGGAAGTGCGCTGCCTGGACATCAACCCGGAATCGCCGGTGGGCATCGATGCCGACACCAGCCGTTTCGTCGACGCCTTCCTGCTGTTCTGCGCCGCCTCCGACAGCCCCTTCTTCCCGGCCAACGGCTACTGTCAGCGCAGCGCCGACAACTTCTCCACCGTGGTCAAGGAAGGCCGCAAGCCCGGCCTGCAGCTGGACCGCGACGGCAAGGCCATCGGCCTGGCGCAATGGGGCCAGGAACTGCTGGACCAGATCGCGCCCTACGCGGCCCTGTACGACTCGGCCCTGGGCGGCAGCGCCTACGCCGACAGCCTGGCCGCGCAGCGCGCCAAGCTGGGCCAGCCCGACGCCACGCCGTCCGCGCGCCTGCTGGCCGCGCTGACCGCCAGCGGCGAATCGTTCCACGACTTTTCGCTGCGCCAGAGCCACGAACACGCGCAAGCCCTGCGCGCCCAGCCGCTGCCGGCGGACGTGGCGGCCGAATACCGCCAGGGCGCGCTCGACTCCAGCGCCGAACAGCTGCGCCTGGAGCAGTCCGACGACGTCGATTTCGACACCTATGTCGCCCGCTATCACGCCGCGCTGAAGGCCCCGCGCAAATAAGGCGTATCGTTAGGGTTTTGGATCAGGAGACTATCCCCATGCGCCGCATCGCAACATTATTGCTGGCCCTGGCCGCCAGCGCGGCGGGGATCTCCCACGCCGCGCCGCCGCCCATGCAAACCGTGGAGTCGGTCGACCTGAAGCGCTATGCCGGCATGTGGTACGAGATCGCCAACTTCCCGATGTTCTTCCAGCGCAACTGCGTTGGCGACACCACCGCTGAATACACCCTGCACCCCGACGGCACCGTCGGGGTCAACAACCGCTGCCGCACCAAGGACGGCGACGTCGACTCGGCCTCGGGCACCGCCACGGTGGTCCAAGGCAGCAACAACGCCAAGCTCGAGGTCTCGTTCTTCAAGCCGATCAAGGGCGACTACTGGGTGATCGGGCTGGACCCGGACTACCGCTGGGCCGTGGTTGGCACCCCCGACCGCAAGTACCTGTGGATCCTGTCGCGCTCGCCGCAACTGCCCAAGGAAGACCTGGACCGCGCCCTGGCCGCCGCGACGGCGCAGGGTTACCAGCTCGACGAATTGCGTTATACGCCGCAGAAGTGATGCGGCGACCGACCCGCGGCGATGCGCCGGGGGTCCCGCGACCGCGTGACGGGCGCGGCGATCACGCCGCGCCAGCGGTCGACGCCATTCAGCCCGCGTAGTCGCGCGCCAGCCGCACCACCGTCACGCCCGGCTTGAGCTGGCGCAGCGACGGCATCACCAGCGTGCAGCGGTCATAGGGCGAGACGATCGCCCGGCCATCGGCCCAGCCGATCACCGACCCCGCCTTCTCCAGCGTCTCCAGGCCCTGCCAGGGCTGCGCGAAGGTCACATCCATCGACGGCGCCACCACCGCTTCGGTCACTTCCAGCACGCGCTGCGCGGTGGCGTCGGGCCGCAGCCAGCCGGCCGGGATGTCGGCGGCATCCACCACATCCGAAGCGACCAGCATGCGCGCCACCATGTCGCGCGCGACGTCGCGCGCCGCCGGGTCGCCGTGGAAACCGCATTCGATCAGCAACGCGCAGGCCGCATCGCGCGCCGGGTCGCCGAACTGCGCGAAGTCGCGCATGCGCACGCCGTCCTTGTGGCCGGCGTCCACGATCACGTGCTGCGGCGCCTTCAGGCGCCGCGCCAGGGCGATGTTGCGCGGCAGGACGCCGGTCAGCAGCAGCGGCGCGCCGGGCTCGTGCATCGAGTGCAGGTCCAGCAGCCAGTCGGCGCGCTCGACCCACGGACGCAGTTGCGCCGCGCGCCGGCGGTCGCTGCTGGTGGGCTGATCCAGGCGCTCGGCGCTCCAGACGCGGTTCATGTCCTCGTCGACGAAGCGCGAGGCGTCATGCCTCGCCAGGTCGAAACGGTCGAACGCCGGCAGGTTGCAGAACGCCAGCGTCAGCCGGCCGCGGCGCGGGCGCAGGCCCGCCGCCAGCAGGTCCTTCAGGGCCCAGGCGCCGCACAGCTCGTTGCCGTGCACCAGCGCGGACAGCATCAGCCCGCGGCCGGGCAGGCCCGAGTCGAAATGCCAGACGCCCGGCGTGTCGGTATTGCCCAGGCGCTCGGCGGCGAGGTCGGGAACGGGCAGCGTGAAATCCATGATCACTGCGCCTCGATCTTGGCCGCCTTGACCAGCGCGCCGTACTTGCGCGTCTCGGCGGCCTGCGAGGCCACCGGATCCAGGCCCGGCTGCGCCAGCACGCCGCCGGCCTCCAGCATCTTGGCGCGGAACTGTTCCGACTTGAGCGTATCGGCCAGCGCCTCGCGCAGCTTGGCGGCCACCGGCTCCGGCAGGCCGGCCGGGCCGTACAGCGAGAACGTGATGCTGAGGTCGACCGCCTCGAACCCCGGCGTCTCGGCCAGCGCCGGGATGTCAGGCGCCACCGCCGAACGCTTGGGCTGCGTCACGCCCAGCGCCACGATCTTGTCGGCGCGCACTTGCGGCAGGCCCGAGGACAACACCAGCACGCCGAAATCCAGCTGGCCGCTCATCAGGTCGGTCACCAGCGGCGACACGCCCCGGTACGGGACATGTTCCGCGCGCGTATTGGTCTCCTGGTTGATCATCTCGCCGGCCAGGTGCAGCGTGGTGCCGACGCCCGACGAGCCGTAATTGAAACTGCCCGGCGCGGTGGCGCGCAGCTTCTGCAGGTACTCGGCGGCGCTCTTCACGCCGGAATTCTTGCTGGCCGCCAGCATCATGGGCTGCGTGGCGATCACGCCCAGGGCGGTGAAGTCCTTGGCGCCGTCGTACTTGACGGCGTTGTTGATCATGCGGGCGACCACCATTTCATTGGTCGAGCCCAGCAGCAGCGTGTAGCCGTCCGGCGTGGCGCGGGCCACGCGCTGCGCACCGATGGTGCCGCCGGCGCCGCCGGCGTTCTCGACCACCACGCTCTGGCCGATGCGCTTGGCCAGTTCCTCGCCGAACAGGCGCGCGGTCAGATCGACGCTGCCGCCGGCCGGATAGCCGACGATCAGCGAAACCGGATGGTCGGGATAACCGGCGGCGATGGCCGGCGAGGCGATCAACGCGGCGGCGGCACAGAGCGCGGCCGACGCGCCGCGCAAGGCGTGCGGAACGGATTTCATGAGTTTCTCCCTGGGGTGCTGAGGCGGACGGCGGCGCCGTCTCGTTCGAGTTTCGGGAGACATTCTGCGCGTGGGCGGGCGGCATGACGTGCCGAGTCGGCACATTGCCGTGCTAATTCAGCTCGCCAAATCCACCCGCGCGGACACCGATGGGCCGCGTCAAGCCTTGCGATTGGCGGTGGCTTCCCAGGCCGCCTCGGCCAGCTCGGCCAGCCGCGCCCGCGAGCGGTACAGCCGCACCTCGAAGGCGATCTCGTCGCTGCGCCCGCCCAGCGACACCAGCGTGCCGCGACGGCAGTCGGCCGCCACCATCGACCACGGCAGCCAGGCCACGCCCAGGCCCTTGAGCGCCGCGCCATGCGCGGCATCGAGCGAATCGATGCGCACGAACGGCGTCAGCGCATAGGGCGTGGATTCGAGCCGGTCGCCCAGGATGCGCTCCATCGACAGGCCGCCGGCGTAAGTGATCAGCGGCACCGGATGGCCGCCCTCGCCCAGCACATAGCGGGCGCGGCCGCGGCCGTCGGCCTGGCTCACCGGCACCAGCTTGTCGGTGCCCAGGGTCATGTAGCGGTAGCGCACCGGGTTGAGCTGCATCGACAGGGCCGGATGCTCGTAGCAGCACAGCAGGTCGACCTTGCCCTGCTCCAGCCGCATGGCCATGTCTTCCATCTTGCCGGTGGAGATCTCCAGCTGCGTGCCTTCGACCAGCACCTTCGGCGCGCGATGGCGCAGCCGCGCGATCCAGTCGCCCACCACGGTGCGCGACAGGCTGCGGCCGGTGGCGATGCGCAGCACCGCCTCGCCGCCCGCGCCGGAACTGCGGATGCGGTGGCGCACCAGCCCCATCTGCTCGACCACCTGGGTGGCGGTCTTGAGCAGGGCCTCGCCCTCGGCGGTCAGCGTCACCGGCACGCGCTGGCGCTCCACCAGCGGCGCGCCGGCCCAGGCCTCGAGGGCGCGGATGCGGCGCCCGAAGGCCGGATGCGTGACGTGCCGCGCCTCGGCGGCGCGCACGAAGCTGCCGCTCTGCGCCAGCGCGATCAGGTCTTCGAGCAGCTTCAGGTCGGCCATGGCGCGCCCGTCTCCGTGAACGCGCTCAGGCTTGCGCCAGGCCCATCATCGCCAGGGTGGCGCGGGTCAGGTCGCTGGCCGGATCCTCCAGCTCGTTCACCAGGTCGAAGTGATTGCAATGCGGCGTCTGGATACGCGTGGCCTGCAGGCCGGCGCCGGTCCAGGCGCGCTCGAAGGCCTCGGTCTGGTTCTTGAAACCCTGCGTCTCCAGGCCGCCGACGGCCAGCAGCATGGGGCCGGCGCGCTCGGGCAGGTTGAAGATCGGGCTGTGGCGCGCCGCCTGCTCCGGCGTCAGCTGCAACCAGGTGTTGGGCAGGACGTCGCACAGCGGCCGCAGGTCGAACAGGCCGCTCAGCGCCAGCGTACCCTTGACCACGTCGTCCGGCACGCCGTAGCTCGCCGGCCAGGCGGGCGCGGCCAGCATCGCGGCCAGGTGGCCGCCGGCCGAGCTGCCGCCGACGTAGATGCGCTCGGGATCGACGCCGTAGGCCGCCGCGTTGTGATACAGCCAGGCCAGCGCCGAGCGCATCTCGCGCACGATTTCCGGCAGCGTTGCTTCGGGCGCCAGCGTGTATTCCGGCACCGCCACCGCCGCGCCGGCCGCGTTGAAGGCCTCGGCCATCACCGGCGCGTCTTCCTTGCGCTGCGCGCGCCAGTAGCCGCCATGGATGAACACGAACAGCGGCGCCGGGCCGCGGTTCGCCGCCGGCAGGAACAGGTCCAGCCGCTCGTCCTGGCCCATGCCGTAACGCAGGTTCAGCAGGCCGGGACGGCGCGACTTCACCGCGGCGGCCGACTCGGCGTAGCGGCGCACGCAGGCGTCGAAGTCCGCCACCGACTCGCGGGCGTTGTATTGCACCTCGCGCTCGGCGATGGTGGGGAAAAAGAGATCGATGTCCGCGTCACGCATGAATGGCCTGCCTGTCGTCCTGGGAAATGATGTGTTCGATGAACTGCGCCGTCTTGCGGTAATGCGCCGCCAGCATCGCCACCGAGCGCTCGACGTCGCGCGACAGCGCGGCATCGAGCAGCTGGCGGTGCTCGTCGTCGACATTGCGTTCGGGGCCGTAGGCGGTGGCGCCGGCGCGCGCCGGACGCCGATAGCGCTCGGTCTGCGCGTACAGCTGCGTGGACAGGTCCAGCAGCCAGTGCGAGCGGCAGGCGCCGATCAGCGCGTGGTGGAAGTCCAGGTGGCGCGCCTCGAGCGATTCCTCCAGCTCCTGGCTGGGCGGCACGGCCTCGCCGGCGCGCTGCGCGGCCAGCGTCAGCGCGTGGTAGGCGCCGACCAGCCGCGCCTCCCAGGCGTCATCGGCGTTGGCCAGCGAGCGCCGCAGCGCGTCGCAATCGATCAGGATGCGGGTTTCGCAGGCGTCCCACATTTCCTCGACCGACAGCGGCGCGATGCGAAAACCGCGCGAGGTGGTGGTGATCACCATGCGTTCGCTGCGCAGCCGGTTCAGGGCTTCGCGGATCGGGGAAAAGCTGCTGCCGTAGCGTTGCTTGAGCAATTCCAGGCGCAGCGACTGGCCCGGCGCGAACGCGCCGCTCATGATGTCGCGCCGGAGCAGGCGGTAGACCTGCTCGGACAGCGTGATTTCCTCTACCTCGGCGTTCCCGTCGGCTCCGGGCTCGTCCTGGCGGGAAGCTTTGATTCTTGGCTTCAACTTGCTCTCCAGATATCAGCGGCCGGCTGGCCGGCCCCGGGGCCAGCCGGCGCTCAGGCGGCCCATTCTACCCGCCGGCCCGGCCCTGCTCACCCGCGCGCCTCGCGCGCCGTTTCCGGCTGCGGATCGAGGTCCCAGCCCGCCTCGTCGCCGGCAGGTCCGTCCTGGTCGTCATAGCGCGCCGCCTGCAGCGGCCGCCGGTTCACGCGCAGGTCGAACACGTCGAAGCGGTTGTAGTGGCCGACGATGTCGTGCATCTGGCGCGGCTGGATGCAGCGCGACAGGTCGATGTCGGCGTAGACGATGCCTTCGTCGTCGATCAGCGGTTCGCCGATGACGCGGCCGTCCGGCCCCAATATTCCCGAAAACGCGCTGTTGCGGCGCGCCAGCATCTCGCGCGCTTCCGGATGGCTGGCGCTGATGGCGTCCTGGATCTCGGTGGAGATGGTCGAGCACGACACCACCGTGAACACCTTGCCCTCGAACGAGTGGGCCGCCGCCCGCAGGCGGATGGCCTCGGCCATGTCGTAGTCGGGCGGCGCCACCGGCAGCGAGATATAGCTGGCGACGTGCACCATCTCGCCCTGCGCCAGCAGCGAGAAGCGCGCCAGCGTGTTGGTGTTCTCGCCGCAGGCCAGGCCGCCGAGCTTGCCGACGGACGTGTCATACACGCGCAGCGACTCGCCGTCGCCGTGGGCCCAGGTCAGCTTCTCGGCCCAGGTCGGCACCAGCTTGCGGTGGCGGCCCAGGACGCGGCCCTCTTCGTTGATGAAGACCATGGTGTTGTAGATCGTGCCGACGCCATGGCGGCTGCGCTCGTTCACGCCCACCACCACGTTGACGCGGTGCTGGCGCGCGGCCTGGGCGATGCGGCGGATCTCCGGCCCCGGCAGTTCGATGGCGCTCTTGCAGAGCTTTTCGAACCACGGGCTGCCCTGCACCGGGTTCATCACCCAGCTCCAGTAGGGATAGGCCGAGATGAACACCTCGGGAAAGGCCACCAGGCTGGCGCCGTTGCCGGCGGCCTCGGCGATCAGCGCGCAGGTCTTGTCGACGGTGGCGTCGGTGTCCAGGAACACCGGGGCGGCCTGGACGGCGGCGGCCTTGAAAACGGGCAGGTTCAACATGCGTGTGCTCCTATTGCGGTCAGATGCCGAGATAACGTTGCGCCAGGTCGGGCTGCGCGGACAGTTCCACGGGCGCGCCCGACCAGGCCACCCGGCCCTTGTCGACGATGTAGTGACGATCCACCAGCGTCGCCATCTCGGGCAGGTTCTTGTCGATCACCAGGATGGTCTGGCCCTCGGCCTTCAGCGCCCGCAGGCAACGCCAGATTTCCTGGCGGATCAGCGGGGCCAGCCCTTCGGTGGCCTCGTCCAGGATCAGCAGCTTGGGATTGGTCATGAGCGCGCGGCCGACCACCAGCATCTGCTGCTCGCCGCCCGACAGCGTGCGCGACGACTGCGCGCGGCGCTCCTTCAGGCGCGGGAACAGCGCGTAAACCCGCGCCAGGTCCCAGCCGCCAGGCGCGGCGCGCGAGGTCGCCACCAGGTTCTCTTCCACCGACAGCGAGCCGAACACGCGCCGCCCTTCCGGCACCAGCCCCACGCCCAGCCGCGCCACTACGCTGGGCGCGGGCCGCGACAGCGTCTGGCCGCGGAACTGGACCTGCCCGCCGGTGGCCGGCAGCATGCCCATCAGCGTCTTGATGGTGGTGGTCTTGCCCATGCCGTTGCGGCCGATCAACGAGATCACCTCGCCCTCGGCGGCCTCGAAGGCCATGCCGAACAGCACCTTGCTCGACCCGTAGCCGCCGGTCAGGCCCTCAACCTTCAACATGTTCTTCTCCCAGGTAGGCGGCGCGCACTTCCGGATGGCGCCGCACCTCGTCGGGCGCGCCGCTGAACACCACCTTGCCGTAGACCAGCACGCTGATGCGGTCGGCCAGCGCGAACACCGCGTCCATGTCGTGCTCGACCAGCAGGATGCCGTAGTCGCCCTTCATGCCCAGCAGCAGCCGCGTCATGCGCGCCGATTCCTCCGGCCCCATGCCGGCCATGGGCTCGTCCAGCAGCAGCAGGCGCGGCGAACGCGCCAGGGCCACCGCCAGTTCCAGCTGGCGCTTCTCGCCGTGCGCCAGGTCGGCGGTGCGCACGTGGCGCCGGTCCGCCAGGCCTACGTGGGTCAGCCATTGCATCGCCTGCGCCTTCAGGCCCGCGTCGCGGCGCGGATCGGACCAGGCGCCAAAGGCGCGGCCGCCCTTGAGCATGCTGGACAGGATGACGTTTTCCAACGCGGTGTATTCCTGGCACAGCTCGGTGATCTGGAACGAGCGGCCCAGCCCCAGGCGGGCGCGCTCGAAGGCGCGCAGCGCCGTCACGTCGCGCCCGTCCAGTTCGATGGCGCCCGAGTCGGGCCGGATCTCGCCGCAGATCTGCGCGATCAGCGTCGACTTGCCGGCGCCGTTCGGGCCGATGATGGCGTGGATCTCGCCGGCGCGCACGTCCAGGTCGACGCCGTTGGTGGCCACCACCGCGTCGAAGGCCTTGCGCAGCTGCGTCAGGCGCAGCAGGGTTTTCGTCTCGTTCATTCCTGGTGTCGGCTTACTATCGGGATGCCACGGATCCGGCTCCGCCGGTCCGTCGGCATGCCCCCTGGAGGGGGAAGCGCGAAGCGCCTCGGGGGTGGGCTCAATCCGCATGGCGCGTCTCCAACAGGCGGCCGAACAGGCCCTTCTGGCCCCACAGCACCACCAGCACCAGCACCGGCCCCATGTACAGCAGCCAATGTTCGGTCAGCGACGACAGCAGCTGCTCCAGCCCCAGGAACACCGCCGCGCCCGCGATCGGGCCCAGCAGCGTGCCCACGCCGCCAAGGATGACGATCGCCATCAGCTCGCCCGACTTGGTCCAGGCCGCCATGTCCGGCGTCACCAGTCCGGCATAGTTGGCCCACAGCACGCCCGCCAGCCCCGTGCCCACCGCCGACAGCACGAAGGCGCTCAGGCGGTACGGCGTGGGCGCCACGCCCAGGTTGATGGCGCGCCGCTCGCTCTGGCGCAGCGCCTGCAGCACCATGCCGAAGCGCGAGTTGGTAATGCGGATGCACAGCAGCGTCCAGGCCGTCAGCAGCGCCAGGCAGACGTAGTAGAACGTCAGCGGGTTCTCCAGGTTCAGGCCCGGCAGCACGTTGCGCTGCGAGATCATCAGGCCGTCGTCGCCGCCGTAGAACTGCAGCGACACCAGGATGAAGTACACCATCTGCCCGAACGCCAGCGTGATCATGATGAACTGCACGCCGCGCGTGCGCAGCGCCAGGTAGCCGAACAGCCAGCCCGCCAGCGCGCACACCGCCATGGCGATCGGCCACACCACCAGCGCGGCGTTGCTGCCGGCCCAGCCGAACAACGGGCCGGCTTCGGTGGTGTGGAAGGCGATGATGCCCACCGCATAGCCGCCCAACCCGAAGAACATCGCGTGGCCGAAGCTGACCATGGCGCCATAGCCGATCACCAGGTCCAGGCTGACCGCGGCCAGGCCGTAGATCAGGAAGCGCGTCACCACGCCGATCAGGAAAGGCGTGTCGGTGGCCGCCGCCGCGCCCGGCAGCGCCAGCAGCAGGATCAACCCGGCCAGCCCCCAGCGCGCGCGATTCGAAAGTGTCTTTGCCATCATCATCCTCGCGCCGGGAACAGCCCGCCCGGCTTGGCGATCAGCACGATCGCCATCAACACATAGATACTGGCCGAGGCCAGGCCCGCCGCCAGCGGATCCGCCGTGGCCGGCGAGAACACCGCGCCCAGCAACTGCGGCAGGAAGGCCCGCCCCATGCTGTCGACCATGCCGACCAGCAGCGCGCCCGCCAGCGCGCCGCGCACCGAGCCCACGCCGCCGATCACGATGACCACGAAGGTGGTGATCAGGATGCGCTCGCCCATGCCGATCTCGACGGCCAGCAACGGCGCCGCCATCACGCCCGCCAGTCCGCACAGCAGCGCGCCCAGGCCGAACACCAGGGTGTAGAGCTTCTTGATGTCCACGCCCAGCGCATCGACCATTTCACGGTCGTCGGCGCCGGCGCGGATCAGCATGCCGATGCGGGTGCGGTTCACCAGCCACCACAGCCCCACCGCCACCAGCGCGCCGACCGCGATGAACGACAGCCGGATCAACGGATACTGGAACCCCGGCGCCAGCGTCACCGCGCCCTCCAGGAACGACGGGATGCCCACCAGCGGCGGCCGCCGACCGAAGATCAGGCTGACCGCCTCGTTCGAGAACAACAGCAGGCCGAAGGTGGCCAGCACCTGGTACAGGTGGTCGCGCTTGTACAGCTTGCGGATCACCAGCACTTCCACCGACAGGCCATACAGCCCCGCCCCCAGCAACGCCGCCAGCACGCCCGCCAGGAACGAGCCGGTGGTGCCGATGGCGTAGGCCGCGCAGTACGCGCCCACCATGTAGAACGAACCGTGGGTCAGGTTCACCACGCCCATGATCCCGAAGATCAGGGTCAGCCCGGCGGCGAGCAGGAACAGCATCGCGCCGAACTGCAGCCCGTTGAGCAACTGTTCGAAGAGCAATGTCATGACGGCATCTTGCAGAATTGGGCGTAGGCGTCCTTGTCATCGGACACCAGCTTGCGCACCAGGCGCGGCGACAGGCCGCCGTCGGCGTCCTTGTCGATGCGCATCAGGTACAGGTCCTGCACCGGATGCTGGTTGGTGTTCATGCTGAACTTGCCGCGCAGCGAGGCGAACTCGGGCTTGCGCAGCGCGGCGCGGAACTCGGCCTGGCGCGACAGATCGCCGCCGGTGGCCTTCAGGCCGACGCCGATCAGCTGCGCCGTGTCATAGGCCTGCATGGCGTAATCGGTGGGCACGCGGCCATAGGCTTCCTTGAACGCCTGCACGAAGGCTTTGGACTGCGGATTGTCGAAGTCCTGCGACCAGATGCCGGTGATGTAGGCGCCCTGCGCCGCGTCGCCGGTGGCCTTGATCATGCGCGCATCCATCGAAAAGCTCGGCATCAGCATGGGCACGGTCTTGTTCAGGCCGGCCGCGGCGTATTGCTTGACGAAGTTGATGCCGGTGCCGCCCGGATGGAACTGGTAGACGGCGTCGGGCGCCAGCGACCGCACCCGCGCCAGTTCGACCGAGAAGTCCGACTGGTCCAGCTTGGTGTAGATCTCGGCGACGACCTCGCCCTTGTAGGTGCGCTTGAATCCCTCGATGGCGTCGCGCCCGGCCTGGTAGTTGGGCGCCAGCAGCGCCACGCGCTTGTAGCCCAGCTCATTGGCGGCCACGCCGCCCGCCGTGTGGAAGGCATCGTTCTGGTACGAGGCCACGAAATAGTTCGGGTCGCACTTCTCGCCGGCAAAGCTCGACGGGCCGGGGTTCAGGCTGACGTAGAACGCGCCCGACTTGACCACGCCCGGCGCCACCGCCGCCAGCACGTTCGAGAAGTTCACGCCGGTGAAAAGCTTGATGCCCGACTGCAGCATGCGGTCGGCCGCCTGCTTGGCATTGGCCGGCTTGAGGCCGTCGTCCTCGATCACCAGCTGCACCGGCACCCCGCCCAGCTTGCCGCCGCCCTGCTTGATCGCCAGATTGAAGGCGTCGCGCTCGTCCTCGCCGATGTAGCCGGCAGGCGTCGACAGCGTGGCGATGAAGCCGATCTTGACCGGCTCCGCGGCGTGCGCGATGCCCCCCAGCGTCCAGGCCAGGCCCGCCGCCAACATGGTTTGCTTGATCATTGTTTTCCCCTTGGAGACCGCCGCGCCCGCCGTCTCGTGGCGGGCGCTGGAATTTCGCCTAGACCGCCACCACCGGATGCCGCAGCGTGCCGATGCCTTCGACGCACGCCACCACCACGTCGCCCGGCCACAGCCACTCCTGCGGCTTGCGGCCCGCGCCCACGCCCTCGGGCGTGCCGGTGGCGATGATGTCGCCCGGCTCCAGCGTGATGCCGGCGCTGATGTCCGAGATCAGGAACGGCACCTTGAACAGCATGTGGCGCGTGTTCGAGCCCTGCTTCTTCTCGCCGTTGACCGTCAGCCACAGGTCCAGCACCTGCGGATCGGGGATCTCGTCGGCCGTGACGATGCAGGGGCCGAACGGCGCGTAGGTGTCCTGGCCCTTGGAATAGATCCATTGGCCGGCGCGGCGGCAGTCGCGCGCGCTCATGTCCAGCATCACGCTGTAGCCGAACACGTACGACAGCGCATCGGCCTCGGCCACGCGCGTGGCGCGGCGGCCCATGATCACCGCCAGTTCGACTTCCCAGTCCAGCTGTTGGGTGATCTTGGCGTTGTGCTCGATGGCGTCGCCCGGGCCGATCACGGTGGTGGGCGGCTTGGAGAAGATCACCGGCTGCTTGGGCAGGTCGGCCGAGGTATCGAGCGTGCGGCTCGATTCCGCCACGTGCTCGACGTAGTTCAGGCCGATGCCGAAGATGTTCTTGCGCGGACGCGGAATCGGCGCCAGCAGCTTGACGTTCTCCTGCGGCAGCGCGGCGCCCACGGGCCAGGCGCCGCGGTACGACTCCATCAGCTTCGAGGCCTGCGCCACGGCCACGGGGCCGAGGTCGATGAAGGCCAGCATGTCGTCCGGCAGCGCCACGCCGCCGGCCTGCCCAAGCAGGGCCAGGTCGATCACATAGCCTTCGGCCAGCGCGCCCAGGCGGGCGGCGGCGGCGGGATGGGCGCGAAAAGTTACCAAGCGCATAGGAACTCCAGGAAATTCAAGACGAGTTGAGACAGGCGCCCGGCCTGCGCCGGGCGGCGGATGAAAATTCAGTGGGGGTTGGCGCCAGCCGCTAGATCAGTTTCTGGTGGCCGTCGTTGTCCTTGACCGCTTCCTCGCGGTAGAGCGCCAGCGATCGCATCACCGGCAGGTCGTTGAAGCAGAACAGGCAGGCGTCGTCGTTGGACGACAGGTTGGCGTGCTCGTGCACGGCCCACGACGGCACACAGAAGATGTCGCGCTCGGTCCAGTCGTAGCGCTTGCCGTCGATGACCGAAAAGCCGCTGCCCTTGGCCACCTGGTAGAGGAAGCTGCCGGTGTGGCGGTGGGCCTTGGTGTGCTCGCCCGGGCGCAGCAACTGCATGCTGGCGCCGATGGTCGGCATGACCGGGCCGCCGGTGGCCGGGTTGACGTACTCCATCAGGATGCCGTCATAGGGGCTGCCCGCCGACACCCGAGCGTGACGGCGCAGCGCTTCGTAGGTGGGCTCCCATTCGTACTTGAACAGCGGCGAATACGGCTTGGTCCAGCCCGTCGTCTGCGGCCGCAACGCCGCGCTGCCCCACAGCGCGCTGGTGTCGTCCACCGGGTGCGTCACGGTCTGGTTCAGGTCGGGATGCACGGCGTAGAAGCCGGCCTCGAACGCGTTGACCAGCGGAATGTCCAGGCCGTCCTGCCAGATGCAGGTGGTGCCGTCCTCGGCCACGCCGTGCTCGTGCCAGGTGCCGTTGGGCGTGAGCACGAAGTCGTTCGCGCCCAGCGTCATCTTGTGGCCGTCCACCACCGTGAACGCGCCCTTGCCTTCCATGATGAAGCGCAGCGCCGAATGCGAATGCTTGTGCGCCGACGCCAGCTCGCCCGGCCGCATCACCTGCAGGCCCGAATACAGCCAGCCGACCGCGGCGGCGACGTCGCGCCGGCCCGGGTTGTTCAGGTAGATCACGCGGCGGCCCGCTTCCTCGGGCGACACCAGCTCGGCCGAGCGCAACACATGGCCGCGCAGTTCCTGGTAGCGCCAGACCACCGGCACCGACGCCGAGCGCGGCGCCCACGGCTCGATCTTGTTGGCCACCGTCCAGAGCGCGCCGGTCTCGAGCCGCGCCAGCTCCTTGTAGTAGGCGATGCGTTCCGGCGAGTCCGCCACATTGGCGCGGCCGGCGGTGTCTTCCCGATAGGCGTCGTACCTGTTCGCTTCCATCCCTTGCCTCTTTTTTATAAAAATCAAAAGATTTTCGAAAATATTAGAGGCGAGCAGGCATTTGGGCAATCTTTGCGCGCTAGGGGTTTTCCTGGAGCGACTACCCCGTCCCGAAAATATTTGTGGAACAACGAAAAACACTGTACAAAAACACAGTGCAACATGCTACATTTCGCTCGCCCGCACAACGTCGTCCAGGAGACTCCTGTGTCCGAAGCCGCTCAAATCGCCCAGACCCACGTCGTCCAATACATCGTCATTCCCTACCGCGCCGCCGCCAATGGCGTCGCCCCCGGCGAAATCCGCCCCGCCAGCAGCGAGTTCGGCGCCATCCGCATCGCCAACTCCATGGCCTCCAAGTTTGCCGGCGTGGCCGCCTACGAGGTCATGATCGACAAGGAGACCGGCGACATGGAATCGCCGCGCATCCTCGCGCAGATCGGCACCGTGCCGTCGCTCGACGACTGAGCGCCGCGCGCAAAGCAAAACGCCGCCGGCATCTGCATGTCGGCGGCGCACATGCCGCTTCGGGGAGCTCATCCCACACAGGGTTGGGGTGAGCGGACTGAGAGTGGAGCTAGGGAGGTGGCCGCTTTTTTCACGTCTGTGGCCGGGTAAGACGCCCAGTCCGCTCAATGCAACCGCGGCGTCCGGCGACGCGCAACCCGCACGCGCCGCCGGACAGCGGGTCGCCGCTTAGAAGCGGTGACGCACGCCCACGATACCGACCGTGCTCTTCACACCGTCGATGAACGCGAAGTTCGTGGCATACGAACCCAGCGCGTACAGGTTGGTGCGCTTGGAGAGGTTATAGGTGTAGCCCAGGCTGAAGATGTTCATGGTCGCATCGTCGCCGGTCAGCTTGGTGTTGTTGGCGTCGGCACGCTGCCACGAGGCCAGGATGCTGCCCGCGCCGCCGACCGGAGCCGACAAGCCGACCAGGTACGAATTCGACTTGAAATCCTTCGCAACGATGTTGCTGCCGAAGCTCTTGGCGACCGGGCTGCCGCTGCCGAAGGCGTTGAGCGACCGCCCGGTCAACCAGCCCTCGCGCGTCTGGCCGTAGGCCAGCGCCAGCTTGATCACTTCGAAGTTGTACGAACCGCCAAGGATCCACTGCTTCGGGTTCCCGTCAGTGCCAAGCTGGTTGGCCGGATTCAGCTGGTCGTACGTCAGGGCCACGTTCAGCGGGCCGTTGGCGTAACGCAGACCCACGGTGATGGCGCGGGTGTTGTTGGCGGTACGGAAGCCGGTCTGCGACGGGTTGCTCTTGCGCGTGCCATCGGCATTGAACTGGGCGGCGCCATTCTTGGTGTCGTCAGCGCTGAACGAATAACCCAGGCCGAACTGGAAGCCGCTGAACGACGGGGTCTGGTACATGACCATGTTGTCGTGGCGGACCGTGTTTGCGGCGCTGAAGGCGGTGCCGACGCTGGCCTGGCCGTAGCTGGTGCCGAACGGATTGATCGCGGCGATGTACTTCGAGGCGACGTTGGTCTGGCGGCCAAATTCCAGCAGGCCCCAAGAATCCCCCTTCAGGCCGACGGTGGCCTGGCGACCGAACAGGCGGCCGCTCTGGCCCGACTGGCCGTTGGCCGAGTTGAAGCCGCTCTCCAGCGTGAACACGGCGCTCAGGCCGTCGCCCAGGTCTTCGGCGCCACGCAGGCCCCAGCGCGAACCGCTGGACACGCCGTTGGCCACGCCGACCTTCGATTCCTTGTAGCCGTCGTTACCCTTGATGCGCTGGAAGCCCACGCCGGTGTCGATCAGGCCATACAGCGTCACCGCGGTTTCAGCGTGCGCGACGCCCGACAGGGCGGCGAACAGGGCGGTGACGATCAGAGTCTTTTTCATTACAGATTCCCGTTGATTGAACAGACATGCGCATGCGAGTCGGCAAGCAGCACGGGCAGCAACTCGGCACATGACGGGACGAAGTCTAAAAACGCTGTATGTCAGTTTTTCGGACATCAACGCAAACAAGCGCCGATTTGAAAAATCAGCCGCTTTTGTGGCGCGGGACGCACACATGAAAGCACCTCACGGCAAGCGCGCAGCGCTGTCATGCCCTCATGCTATTTATGAGGAATCACGCAACGACGACAGGCATACCCCCCTTTCGTCGATGGGGGGTTCGCACTGAATTCGGTATTCGGAAAATCCGAATTATTCATCGGTTTTCGCGTATTGAACCTCGCAGACGGCGATGCTGAAATGAGCGCGGCGGGTCCACCGCCTCCCACGCTTACAGGACATCATCTTGCCCACCGCGCTGCCCTCTTCCGCCCTCTCCCCATCCCCCACCCGGGACCGCGCCGTGCTGCTCGTCGCCTCCGCGGGTTGCGCGATGACGGTGCTGGACGCCAATGTCGTCGGCGTGGTCCTGCCGGCCATTGCCCGCGATTTGAACGCCTCGTTCGCCGACATCGAGTGGGTGATCAGCGCTTACGTCCTGTGCTTCGCGGCGATGCTGCTGCCTGCCGGCTCGATTGCCGACCGGTACGGCCGCAAGCGTGTGTTCAAACTGGGCATCCTGGCATTTGCCGCGACCTCGCTGTTCTGTGGCCTGGCCCCCTCGGCCACGGTGCTGTACCTGGCGCGGGCCGGCCAGGGCCTGAGCGCGGCCTTTCTCCTGGCGCCCGCGCTGGCCGTCATCGGCAATGCGTTCCACCAGCCCGAGGCGCGTAATCGCGCCTGGGCCGCCTGGGGCGGCGTGATGGGCCTGACGATGGTGCTGGCGCCGTTGCTGGGCGGCCTGATCGGCAGCCTGCTGGGCTGGCGCTGGGCCTTCAATATCAACCTGCCGATTTGCGTCATCCTCTATCTGGCGGCTTGCGGCTGCATCGATGAATCGCGGGAGCCGGACAACCGCCCGCTGGACACGGTCGGAATCCTGTTTTTCACCGGCTCCATGTTCTCCGCCACCTGGCTGCTGATCGTGGGTCCGGCCATCGGCTGGCACAGCCCGACGGTGACCATCGTCGCAGTCCTCGGCCTGCTGTGCCTGAGCGCGTTCCTGCGTTCGCAATCGCGCAATCCCCATCCGCTGGTGGAACTGGGACTGTTCCGCAGCAAGCCGTTCGTCGGCGCCGTCATCGCGATGTTCGCCTACGCCTCGACGGCGCAGGTGATGGCATCGGTGCTTCCCATGTACCTGCAGAACGCGCGCGGACAGACCGTACTGACGGCGGGCGCCAGCATGCTGCCCTTCGCGCTGGCGATGCTGGTGTTTCCCCACGTCGGCCGCAGACTGTCGGCGCGCCTGGATTCCCGCGGCGTGCTCAGCATCGGCCTCGCGGTGGTGGCGATCGGTAACCTGCTCATGATCCTGGCGACCCGGCAGGCCTGCGGCTATCCGCTGATCGGCAGCATGGCCATCCTGGGAATGGGCGGCGGCCTGCTCAACGGCGAGACGCAGAAGGCCATCATGAGCACCCTGCCCCATGGCCGCGCCGGCATGGCGTCGGGCATCAGCACCACGTCCCGCTTCACCGGCATCCTGCTGGGGTTCTCCGGCTTCGGCGCGGTGCTGGCGAGCAGCATTCATCACTACGCCGAAGCGGCGACGCAGCGCGCCGGCCTGCACGTTGCCGCCAACTACTACGACCAGATCATCGCTGGCGATCTCGACCGGGCAATGGCGGCTTACTCCCCCGCGGTGGCCGCGGTACTGATGCCCATCGCCCGCGACAGCTACGCCGTCGGCTTCGCCAGCGCCTTCGCCCTGGCCGCGGCCATGGCCGCGGCTTGCGCGTTGGCGGTCCAACTGTTGATGCGCGACGCCCGCCCCGCGCGCTGAGCGCACGGTGTCGCGCCGTGTCGCCCAGTGTCATGTCGTCATGCCAGGCCAGGTTGTGGCGGGCCGGGCAGGCGATATGATGGCGTCACTTCCACCAACGCGGCAGGGGCCAGCGCATGGAGATCCGCCATCTGAAGGCCTTCGTGACGCTCGCCGGCACGCTGCACTTCGCGCAGGCCGCCGAACAGCTCGACCTGTCCGCGCCCACGCTGACCGCCCATATCCAGGAACTGGAGCGCGCGCTGCAGGTCCGCCTGTTCAACCGCACCAAACGGTCCGTCGCGCTGACCTCGGCCGGCGAGGTCTTCCTGATCGAGGCGCGCAACACGCTCGAACAACTCGAGCGCACCCTCAACGTCGGCCTGCGCGCCGGGCGCGGCGAGCTGGGCCAGGTCGAAATCGGCTATGTGGGCTCGGCGGTGTTCTTTGGCGTCCTGCAGGACCAATGCCGGCGTTTCCACGCGGCCTGGCCCGACGTTCTGGTGCAGACCCGCGAAATGCCCACGGACCAACTGGCGAGCGCGCTCGAGGACGGCCGCATCGACATCGCCTTCGTGCGCATGCCGATCGTCCTGCCGCCCTCGATCTCCAGCCACATGCTGATCCGCGACCGGTTCTGTGTCGCGCTGCCCGCCGACCATCCGCTCGCGTCGGCGTCGGGCGCCATCACTGCGCGTTCACTGGCCAGGGAAGCCTTCATCGTGCCCGAGCAGATCCTGGGCCTGCTGGAAGTGGCGCGGCGCGGGAAATTCACGCCCGATGTGGTGGCGGCCCCCGGTAGCCTGCTGACCGTGCTGACGCATGTCTCGCTCGGCATGGGCGTGGCCGTCGTGCCAAGCGTCCTGGTCGAGGTCGTGAAACTGCCGAACGTCGTCTTTCGGGAACTGGCGGGGGCCGCCATCGATTCGGAGGTCGCCGCGCTCTACCGGCGGCATGAGCGCTCACCGGCCGTGCGCCACTTCATCGATCAGATCAAGCGGACCACGCCCCTGGCATGACCATCCGCGCGACGCCGCCATGGCGAGACGAAAGCAACGGACCATGCCGTCAGCGCAGGGAAGAACAGAAGGGAAGAACTGAAGGGAAGAAAACCCGCCAGCAGGCGAGGCAGCTTGGCGACCGCAGGCGCATGGGCTGATTGGATGACCGGTTATTGAACCAGCATGGCCCGACGCTATCCTTGTCCGCGGCGCTTTGGGCGCGCTTTTTCAGCGACTTTGCGGCGGTTTTTTTGACGGGTTTATCTGAAATTGGCGCGCCCGACAGGAATCGAACCTGTATCAAGAGCTTCGGAAACTCTCATTCTATCCATTGAACTACGGGCGCAGCGCAAGGAGGCGGTATTGTACCTAGTTTTATGCGGTCTGCATGAAGTGGATCAAATCCGGCCGCAAACTCATCGAAAACCCCTGTCCGGCCGTTGGACGAGTGTCCATGACACCGTTATATAATCCAGCGTTTGCTTGCAAGGCGGTCTGCTTTTTGCCGCCCTTTGTGCAGTACTGATTTTCTGTTGCCGCCGCCAGGCGCCCCGGTACCCGTTAGCAGGATTTGGTCATGAGCAACGAGCAGGAACACATAGAAGAGCACTCCTCCCCCATCAAGACCCCGAAGCAACTGATCGTCACGGTCGTTCTGGCCTTCGTGGTTCCCATCGCCATCATCATCCTATTGGTGAACATGGTGACCTCGGGCACCAAAGTGGGCGCCGGCTCGGATACGCTGTCCAGCGAAGCCGTCACTAAACGCATTGCCCCGGTCGCGGGTTTCGCCCTCGTCGACGCCAACGCGCCCAAGGTCTTCAAGACCGGCGAGCAAGTCTTCACCGCCGTCTGTACGGCCTGTCATACCGCCGGCGTCGCCGGCGCGCCCAAGATCGGCGACAGCGCCGCCTGGGCACCCTTCATCCAATCCGGCTTCGACGCCATGATGAACGTGGCCCTGCACGGCAAGGGCGGCATGCCCGCCAAGGGTGGCAACCCGACGCTGTCCGACTTCGAAGTCGCCCGCGCCGTGGTCTACATGGCCAACAAGTCCGGCGGTTCGCTGCCGGAGCCGGCCGCGCCCGCTGAAGAAGGCGCCAAGAAGGAAGCCGACGCCGCGCCAGAGATCGGGGAGCGTCGTGTAGGGAAAGAGTGTAGGCTATAGTGTAGATCTCGGTGGTCGC
>ERZ1739169.40-NODE-40-length-49487-cov-15.621237_pt1 | contig 49487 bp, 45 predicted proteins | sample MGYA00581756_ERZ1739169 | MGnify/ENA primary metagenome ERZ1739169 (study PRJEB40789, sample SAMEA7425667) | Salamandra salamandra | biome: salamander skin | place: Germany | collected 2020-03 | study: cvxcv | reverse complement strand
GGGCACGATCCGCGCCGACTTCGCCGACAGCATCGACGCCAACGCCGTGCACGGCTCGGACGCGCCGGAAACGGCCGCTGTCGAAGTGGCTTTCTTCTTCCCCGAAATCAACATCCACAGCCGTTGATTTTCCGGAAATCGTTTTAGCGTCATAGCAATACCAGGTCATGGAATCCGTCGAACGAATCAATCTGCTGGGGCTGGATGGCTCCGCCCTGTCCGAACTCGTCGGGCAGTGGGGCGGCAAGCCGTTTCGCGCCCGTCAGCTGCAGCGCTGGATGCACCAGCGCGGCGCCGATTCGTTCGACGCCATGACCGACCTGGCCCGCGATTTCCGCGGCCAGCTGGCGTCGCGTTGCGTCATCGAGGCGCTGGCCGTCAACACCGAGCAACGCTCGTCCGACGGCACCCGCAAGTGGCTGTTCGACGTGGGGCAGGGCAACGCCATCGAAACCGTCTTCATCCCCGAAGACGACCGCGGCACGTTGTGCATCTCCAGCCAGGCCGGCTGCGTGGTGAACTGCCGTTTCTGCTCGACCGGGCACCAGGGGTTCAACCGCAACCTCAAGACCAGCGAGATCATCGGCCAGCTGTGGTGGGCCAAGCGCGTGCTGGAGGCCGACATCGGCACCGCGCGCCTGGAAAGCGCCCGCGCCACCGAAGACACCCGCGTCATCAGCAACGTGGTCATGATGGGCATGGGCGAGCCCCTGCTCAACTACGACCAGGTCCTGCCGGCCCTGCGTCTGATGCTCGACGACAACGCCTACGGCCTGTCGCGGCGCCGCGTCACGGTGTCGACCTCGGGCGTGGTGCCCATGATGGACCGTCTGTCGCAGGACTGTCCGGTGGCACTGGCCGTGTCGCTGCACGCGCCCAATGACGCGCTGCGCGACGAGCTGGTGCCGCTGAACAAGAAGTACCCGTTGAAGGAGTTGCTGGCCGCGTGCGAACGCTACCTGGCTTTCGCGCCGCGCGACTTCATCACGTTTGAATACTGCATGCTGGACGGCATCAACGATACCGACCAGCACGCCAAGGAACTGATAAACATCGCACGCCAGATCCGCTGCAAGCTCAATCTGATCCCGTTCAATCCCTTCCCCGCGTCCGGTCTGAAGCGTTCGCCCACGGCCCGCGTCAAGGTGTTCGCCCAGCGTCTGATGGACGCCGGCATCATCACGACGGTCCGCAAGACCCGGGGGGACGATATCGATGCCGCTTGTGGTCAACTGGCCGGAGAAGTGCGCGACCGTACCCGGATTACCGAACGGAACGCCGCGCAGCGCCAGACCATACCAATTAGACAGGTGCATGCATGACGCAGGATATCGCTTCTGCAGTTTCAGAAACGCCCGCGGGCGCAGGGGGTTCGGGCAAGGTGGGCTCGGCGCTGCGCACGCTGCGCCAGTCCAAGGGCTGGTCGCTCGAGGAAGTGTCCAGCCGCATCAAGTTTTCGGCCAAGCAGATCGAGGCCCTCGAGAACGAACAGTGGGGCGAGCTGCCCACCGGCGTCTCGCTGCGTGGTCTGATCCGCAATTACGCCCGCATGCTGGGCGCCGATTCCCAGGCCATCGTCGATTCGCTCGATCCCAAGGCCCGCGTCACCGGCCCGGTCAAGCTGAGCCCGGGCGCGCTGCATTCCGCGCACTCCATTCCCCAGTCGAGCGCGGATGACGATCGCGCGTCCTCGACCTCCTGGGGCTGGCTGATCGCCATCGTTCTGGTGCTGGCCGCCGGTGTCGCCTACGCTTTCTGGCAGGGCTGGCTGCCGCAGCAATGGCTGGCGTTCGACTGGCTCCCCAAGCTGTCCAAGTAAATACCGGTTTAGCCGATGCAAGATTCCTCTCTGCCTTGCCAGGATGCGCCGCCGCCCTCAGTGGGCGCGGCTTCCCGCCGCGTCACGCGTTCGGTGGCGGTGAAGTGGGGCGACCGCACGGTCATGATCGGCGGCGACGCGCCGGTGGTGGTCCAGTCCATGACCAACACCGACACCGCCGACGCCATCGCCACGGCGATCCAGGTCAAGGAACTGGCGCTGGCCGGTTCCGAGATGGTGCGCATCACCGTCAATACGCCCGAGGCCGCCAAGGAAGTCATGGCGATCCGCGAGCAGCTCGACCGCATGGGCGTGGATGTGCCGCTGGTGGGCGACTTCCACTACAACGGCCACAAGCTGCTGACGCAATTTCCGGACTGCGCCCAGGCGCTGTCCAAGTACCGCATCAACCCCGGCAACATGGGCGGCGGCAAGCGTCGTGACGACAACTTCGCCCAGATGATCGAGGTGGCTTGTCGCTACGACAAGCCGGTGCGCATCGGCGTGAACTGGGGCAGCCTGGATCACGAGCTGATGGCGCGCAAGATGGACGAGAACAGCCGCCGCGCCCAGCCCTGGGAAGCGCAGGCGGTGATGCGCGACGCGCTGGTGGTGTCCGCCATCACCAACGCCCAGCGCGCCGAGGAACTCGGCCTGCGCCGCGACGCCATCATCCTGTCGTGCAAGGTCAGCCACGTGCAGGACCTGATCACGGTCTACCGCGACCTGTCGGCGCGTTGCGACTATCCGCTGCATCTGGGCCTGACCGAGGCCGGCATGGGCAGCAAGGGCATCGTCGCCTCGACCGCCGCGCTGGCCGTGCTGCTGCAGCAGGGCATCGGCGACACCATCCGCATTTCGCTGACGCCGGAACCTGGCGGCGACCGCGGCCGCGAAGCCGTGGTGGCGCAGGAAATCCTGCAGACCATGGGCCTGCGCGCGTTCACGCCCATGGTGGTGGCCTGCCCCGGTTGCGGCCGCACCAGCAGCACGTTCTTCCAGGAATTGGCCGATAGCATCCAGTCCTACCTGCGCCGGCAGATGCCGGTGTGGCGCGCCCAGTACCCCGGCGTCGAAAGCATGAACGTCGCGGTCATGGGCTGTGTGGTCAACGGGCCTGGCGAAAGCCGCCACGCGGATATCGGCATCAGCCTGCCGGGCACCGGCGAGGTGCCGGCCGCGCCGGTGTTCGTCGACGGCGAGCGCACGGTCACCCTGAAGGGCGACCATATCGCCGAAGAATTCCAGGCCATCGTTGAAGACTACGTGGCGCGCCGCTATGGCGCGCTCGCCTCTCATTAAAGAAAGGGTGTGGCCGCGAGGCGCGCTTGCCAGCGCGCGGGGCGGCATGATCAAGATGACTCAAGCTTTCCAGAAAGTCGCCGCCATCCGCGGCATGAATGACCTGCTGCCAGGGCCCAGCGCCCGCTGGGAGCAATTCGAGGAAATCGTGCGCGGCTGGCTGCGCGGCTATGGCTATCGCAATGTGCGTACGCCCGTGCTTGAGCATACGCGCCTGTTCACGCGCGGCATCGGCGAAGTGACCGACATCGTCGAAAAAGAGATGTACACGTTCACCGATGCGCTCAACGGCGAATCGCTGACCATGCGGCCCGAGATGACCGCCGGCATCGTGCGCGCCTCGATCGAGCACAATCTGCTGTACGACCGCCCGCAGCGCGTCTACTCGATCGGTCCGGTGTTCCGCCACGAGCGCCCGCAGCGCGGCCGCTACCGCCAGTTCCACCAGATCGACGTCGAGGCCCTGGGCTTCGCCGGTCCCGATGTGGACGCCGAGCTGATCGTCATGCTGGCCCGCCTGTGGAAGCTGCTGGGCCTGACCGACGTGCGCCTCGAACTGAACTCGCTGGGCCAGCCGGCCGAGCGCGCCGCGCACCGCGCCGCCCTGATCGCGCACCTGGAAAAGCACGTCGACATCCTCGACGAGGACGGCAAGCGCCGCCTGTACACCAACCCGCTGCGCGTGCTCGACACCAAGAACCCCGCCATGCAGGAAATGGCCGACAGCGCGCCGCGCCTGTTCGACTTCCTGGGCGAGGAGTCGCGCGCCCACTTCGACGGCGTGTGCCAGCGCCTGACCGACGCCGGCATCGAATACCGCCTCAACCCGCGCCTGGTGCGCGGGCTCGACTACTACAACCTGACCGTCTTCGAATGGGTCACCGACCGCCTGGGTTCCCAGGGCACGGTGTGCGGCGGCGGCCGCTACGACGGCCTGATCGAACTGCTGGGCGGCAAGGCCGCGCCGGCCGTCGGTTTCGCCATCGGCATGGAGCGCCTGCTGGACCTGTGGGAACAGAGCGTGCAGGTCGACGCCCCGGCCGAGTGCGACGTCTACGTCGTGCACCAGGGCGAGGACGCGCAGCGCCTGGCCGCCCGGGTTGGCGAAGACCTGCGCGATGCAGGCCTGTCGGTGGTGGTGCACGCCGGCGCCGCCAGCTTCAAGTCCCAATTCAAGCGCGCGGACGCCAGCGGCGCCCGCGTTGCGGTTATCCTTGGCGCCGATGAAGTGGCTTCGCAGACCGCCAGCATCAAATTCCTGCGCGCCGACGCCCAAGGCGATGCCGCGCAGCAGCAAGTCCCGTTGGCGGGCTTGGCCGACGTATTGAAGAATCTCAAGGGTTAGGGCATGGCATACGATCTGGAAGAACAGGAAAAACTCGACGCAATCAAGGCGTGGTGGGCCCGCTACGGCACGCTGGTGCTGTCGCTGGTGGCCGCCGTGGCGGTGGCCTGGGGCGGCTGGTGGGGCTCGAAGGCCTACCAGTCGCACAAGGCGAACCAGGCCATGGGTTATTTCGAGGCGCTCGAAGACGCGGCCCGCCTGGGCGGCGCCGATTCGTCGGTGCGCATCAAGGCCGCCGCGGCGACCCTGCGCGACCAGTACGGCTCGACCGGCTACGCCACCCGTGGCGCGCTGGTGGCGGCCCAGGCGCTGCAGGCCCAGAAGGACGTCGACGGCGCCCGCCAGCAGCTCGAATGGCTGGCCGGCCAGACCAAGAACCCGTCCATGCAGGCCGTCGCCCGGCTGCGCCTGGCGGGCCTCTTGCTCGACCAGAAGCAATACGATGCCGCGCTGGGGCAGCTGAACAACGCCCCGGCCGCGTTCGCCGCCTTGTTCGCCGACCGCCGAGGCGATATCCTCGCGGCGCAAGGCAAGCGCGAGGATGCGCGTGCGGCATGGCAAAGCGCCATTGATGGCCTGGGCACGGCGAATCCGCTGACCCAGGTTGTGCAACTGAAACTGGATGCCCTGAGCGGAGCGTGACTGTAATGCGTAAATTTGCCTTTGGCCGGACGTGGCGTGGCGCGGTTTGCCTGACGGGCGTGCTCGCCCTCGGCGGTTGCGGCCTGTTTTCCCATGACGACGGCCGTTACGACCCCGCTCCCCTGACCGAGTACAAGGCCGGCATGTCGGTGCGCCAGGTCTGGTCGACCTCGATCGGCAGCGGTTCCGGCCTGGGCTTTGCGCCCACGGTGCTGGAAAACGCCATCTACGCCGCCACGCCCGATGGCTCGGTCGGCAAGTTCGACCTGCAAAGCGGCCGTCCCATCTGGAAGTCGCAGGCCGGCGTCAAGCTGACCGCGGGCGCCGGCAGCGATGGCACCACCACGGCCGTGGCCTCGCCCGATGGCGACGTGGTCGCCTTTGATGACAGCGGCAAGGTCAAATGGAAGGTGCGCGCCACCAGCGACGTCAACATCCCGCCGGTGGTGGGCTATGGCATCGTCGTGGTCCGCAGCGGCGACTACCGCATCCAGGCCTTCGACGCCAACAACGGCGAGCGTCTCTGGAGCGTGCAGCGCCCCGGCCCGGCGCTGGCCCTGCGCAGCGCCGCGCAGATGGTGCTGGCCGAAGGCCTCGTCATCACCGGCCTGCCCGGCGGCAAGATGATGGCCATCGCCTCCGACAGCGGCAACGTGCAATGGGAAGGCACCGTCGCCACCCCGCGCGGCGCCAGCGACCTGGAACGCCTGACCGACGTGGTCGGCGCGCCCCGCATCGCCGGTAACCTGCTTTGCGCGGTGGCCTACCAAGGGCGTATCGTGTGCTTTGACGTCACGGCCGGCGGCCGTCCGATCTGGGCCAAGGACTTCTCCAGCGTCAGCGGCATGACCCTGGACCAGCGCTTTGCCTACTCGGCCGACCAGAACAGCGTGGTCAACGCCTTCGCGCTGGACAACGGCGGCAACGTCTGGAAGCAGGCTGCGCTGAAGAACCGCCAGCTCACCGTGCCGGCCCTGCTGGGCGGCGCGCTCGCGGTCGGCGACCTGGACGGCTATGTGCATTTCCTGTCGCGCAGCGACGGCAGCCTGATGGCGCGCCTGTCGGTGGGCGGCGGTGCCATCGTTTCGCCGCCGCAGACGACTTCCCAAGGTGTGCTGGTCCAGACGGGCAATGGCAATCTCGTCCTGATCGGCACCAACTAAACCCTCAAGAACAAAGCCTTACACCGTGTCTTTCAAGCCTGTCGTTGCCCTGGTCGGCCGCCCCAACGTGGGGAAATCGACCCTATTCAATCGCCTGACGCGATCGCGCGCCGCGCTGGTGGCCGATTTTTCCGGCCTGACCCGCGATCGCCATTACGGCGAGGGCAGGGTGGGCGATATCCCCTTCATCGCCATCGACACGGGCGGTTTCGAGCCGGTCGCCAAGGATGGCATCCTGCTGGAAATGGCGCGCCAGACCCGCCAGGCCATCGCCGAGGCCGATGTCGTCGTGTTCCTGGTGGACGCGCGCGCCGGGCTCAACGCCCATGACCACGAAATCGCCACGCTGCTGCGCAAGTCGGGGCAGCAGCGCGTGCTGCTGGCGGTGAACAAGGCCGAAGGCATGGGGGCGGGCGCCGCCATCGCCGAATTCCACGAGCTGGGCCTGGGGCAACCCTATCCCATCTCGGCGGCGCACGGCGACGGCATCGTCGACCTGATCGAACTCGCGCTCCAGGACCTGGCCGAGCCGCCCGCCGAGGACGAAGAGCCGGCCGAAGAGGGCGAGCACGACCATCGCATCAAGCTGGCCATCGTGGGCCGTCCCAACGTCGGCAAGTCCACGCTGATCAACACGCTGATGGGCGAAGAGCGCGTGATCGCGTTCGACATGCCCGGCACCACCCGCGACGCCATCGAGATCGACTTCGAGCGCGATGGCCGCCGCTACACGCTGATCGACACCGCCGGCCTGCGCAAGCGCGGCAAGGTGTTCGAGGCGGTCGAGAAGTTCTCCGTCATCAAGACGCTGCAGGCCATCGAGGCCAGCAACGTCGTGCTGTTGATGCTGGACGCGCAGACCGAAATCTCCGAGCAGGACGCCCACATCGCCGGCTTCGTGCTGGAAACCGGGCGCGCCGTGGTCGTGGCCGTCAACAAGTGGGATGGCCTGGACGGCGAGGAAAAGGAACGCATCGAGCGCGAATTCATGCGCAAGCTGCGCTTCCTGTCGTTCGCCCGCGTGCACACCATTTCCGCCTTGCGCGGCCAGGGCATCAAGCCGCTGCTCAAGTCGGTCAATGCCGCTCACGCCGCCGCGTTCGCCAAGCTCTCCACGCCCAAGCTGACGCGCGAGCTGCAGGCCGCCGTCGAGCAGCAGCCGCCGCCCCGCAAGGGCATCTTCCGTCCCAAGATGCGCTATGCGCACCAGGGCGGGCAGAATCCCCCGCTGGTGGTCATCCACGGCAACGCGCTCGATTCGGTGCCCGATTCGTACCGCCGCTACCTGGAAACCCGTTTCCGCAACGCCTTCGATCTGGCCGGCACGCCGCTGCGGATCGAATTCAAGTCTTCGCACAACCCCTACGCGCAGGAAAGCTGATCCATGAGCCGTTTCTGGAGTCCCGTGGTCGGGACGCTCAGTCCGTATGTGCCGGGCGAGCAGCCCAAGCTTCAGAACCTGGTCAAGCTGAACACCAACGAGCATCCCTACGGGCCGTCGCCCAGGGTGCTCGAGGCGATCCGCGCGGCGTGCGATGACACGCTCAAGCTCTATCCCGATCCGTCGTCCGACCGCCTGCGCCAAGCGGTGGCGACGGCCGTCGGCGTGGCGCCGGCCAGCGTCTTCGTCGGCAACGGCTCGGATGAAGTGCTGGCGCACGCCTTCCTGGCGCTGCTCAAGCACGAGCGCCCGCTGCGCTTTCCGGACATCACCTACAGCTTCTATCCCGTCTATTGCGGCCTGTACGGCATCGATTACGAGACCCTGCCGCTGACCGATGATTTCCGCATCGACGTCGACGACTACCTGCCGGGCCGCCATGGCCAGGCCGGCGCCATCATCTTCCCCAACCCCAACGCGCCCACTGGCCGCGCGCTGACGCTGGCCGAGATCGAGCGCGTGCTGGCGGACAATCCGGATTGCGTGGTGGTGGTGGACGAGGCCTATGTCGATTTCGGCGCTGAGTCGGCCATCCCGCTGACCACGCGCTACGACAACCTGCTGGTCATCCAGACGCTGTCCAAGTCGCGTTCGCTGGCGGGCCTGCGGGTCGGCTTCGCGGTCGGCAGCCCGGCGCTGATCGACGGCCTGGAACGCGTCAAGAACAGCTTCAATTCCTACCCGGTGGATCGCCTCGCCTCGGCCGGCGCGGTCGCGGCGCTCGAGGACGTGGAGTATTTCGAGCAGACCCGCCAGGCGGTGATCCAGACCCGCGGTCGGATGACGGCCGGCCTGGAGGCCCTGGGCTTCGATGTGCTGCCGTCCAGCGCCAATTTCGTGTTCGCCCGCCACCCGTCGCGCGATGCCGCCGCGCTGGCCGCCGGCCTGCGCGAACGCAGCATCATCGTGCGCCATTTCCGCCTGCCGCGCATAGACCAGTTTCTGCGTATTACAGTAGGCACGGATGCGCAGTGCGAATTGCTTCTGAATGCGCTCGCCGAGCTCGTCTGAACCCCGGCTGAAGGGCCTTTCCGGCGGAAAACTCTGGTGTCAACTTTTGCATCCGACACAAGTAGCACGGGCCGGGAAAACCCTGTAGAGTACATGTTTCGGCGTGCCCCACCTGTAAAAAGCGCGTCATCACTCAATAACAAACAAATGGAGCCTGGCCAATGAGCAATAAAGGGCAAACTCTGCAAGATCCGTTCCTGAACACGCTGCGCAAGGATCATGTGCCGGTGTCGATCTACCTGGTGAACGGTATCAAGCTTCAAGGGCAAATCGAATCTTTCGACCAATACGTGGTGCTGCTGCGTAACACGGTCACGCAAATGGTCTACAAGCACGCCATTTCCACCGTGGTTCCCGCTCGCGCCGTGAATTTCCAGGTGGAAGTCCCTGCTGAGTAATCTCGCTCCCGCAGTACCTTTTATTGCCCGCCGGACGGTCGACGTCGGCGGGCATTTTCGCTTTGGCTCCAAAATGGTGCATGTATGCGCGCACTGATCATCAGCGTGGATCTGGGTGATCCCGACTTCACGGCCCATGCCGAGGAATTCGCCATGCTGGCCAAGGGCGCCGGCGCGGAAATCGTCGGCACGCTCACGGCCCGCCGCGACCGTCCCGACGCCAAGTTCTTCATCGGTTCCGGCAAGGCCGACGAAGGCGTGGGCATGGCCCAGGCGCTGCTGGCCGACATCGTCCTGTTCGACCAGCCGCTGTCGCCGGCCCAGCAGCGCAACCTGGAACGGGTCTTCAACCTGCGCGTGGTGGATCGCGTGGCGTTGATCCTGGACATCTTCGCGCTGCGCGCCAAGAGCCACGAGGGCAAGCTGCAGGTCGAGCTGGCGCAGCTGCAGCATCTGGCCACGCGGCTGACGCGCATGTGGAGCCACCTGGAGCGTCAACGGGGCGGTATCGGCATGCGCGGTCCCGGCGAATCGCAACTCGAAATGGACCGCCGCATGATCGGCGCCAAGGTCAAGACGCTGCGCGAGCGCCTGGACCGGGTCGAGCGCCAGCGCGTCACGCAGCGCCGCGCGCGTGCCCGGGGCGGCGCCCTGTCGGTGTCGCTGGTGGGGTACACCAACGCCGGCAAGTCGACGCTGTTCAATGCCTTGACCCGCGCCGATACCTACGCGGCGGACCAGTTGTTCGCCACGCTCGATACGACCACCCGCCGCATCTGGATCGAAGGGGCGGGCAATGTGGTGGTGTCGGATACCGTGGGCTTCATCCGCGACCTGCCTCACGACCTGATCGCGGCGTTCCGCGCCACGCTCGAGGAAACCGTGCACGCCGATCTGCTGCTGCACGTGGTCGATGCCGCCAGCCCGCAGCGCGACGAACAGATCTTCGAGGTCAACAAGGTGCTGGCGGAAATCGGGGCTGCCGCGATTCCCACCATTCTGGTATACAACAAGATCGACCGTGCTGGCCTGGAACCCCGGGCGGAGCGCGACGCCCATGGTACGATTGCGCGAGTATTTGTAAGCGCCACCGAGCGCGCCGGTTTGGACGCGTTGCGCGGGGCAATTGCGGAGACCGGACAGATTGTGGGAAACAATGCCTCGAATTATCAAACTCTTCAATCTGAATGACCCCGGCTGGGGTCGTGGAAACAATAATGGCTCCGAGCCGCCGCCCAAGCGGCCCCAAGGCAACGGAGACGGTCCGCCAGACCTCGACGAGGTCTGGCGCGATTTCAATAATCGCATCGGATCGTTATTCGGCCGCAAGGGCGGGGGCGGCAACAACCGCCCCGGTGGCAATCGCGGCGGCATGACGCCGCCGTCGCCGCGCGGTGCCCGCATCGGACTGGGAGTGATCGCCCTGGTCGCGGTCGGCATCTGGGCGGCCAGCGGCTTCTATATCGTCCAGGAAGGCCAGGTCGCGGTCGTCACGCAGTTCGGCAAATACAAGAGCACTTCACAAGCCGGCTTCCAGTGGCGCCTGCCGTATCCCATCCAGAGCCACGAAATGGTCAACGTGTCGCAACTGCGCACGTTCGAGGTCGGTTTCCGTGGCGGCGCCCGCAACAAGGTGCTGCCCGAGGCGCTGATGCTCACGACGGACGAGAACATCGTCGACATGCAGTTCGTCGTGCAATACCGCCTGCGCGCCGATGGCGCGCCCGATTACCTGTTCATGACCCGCGACCCGGACGACTCCGTGCGCCAGGCGTCTGAAACCGCCATGCGCGAAGTGGTCGGCAAGCAGTCCATGGACTTCGTGCTGTACGAGGGCCGTACCACGGTCGCCACGCAGGTCCAGGCGCTGATGCAGCAGATCCTCGATCGCTACCAGACCGGCGTCCAGGTCAGCACCGTCGCCATCCAGAACGTGCAGCCGCCCGAACAGGTCCAGGCCGCGTTCGACGATGCCGTCAAGGCCGGCCAGGATCGCGAACGCCAGATCAACGAAGGCCAGGCCTACGCCAACCAGGTTGTGCCGCTGGCCAGCGGCCAGGCCTCGCGCATGCTGGAGCAGGCCGAAGGCTACCGCGCCAAGGTGACGGGCGATGCGCAGGGTAATACCGCGCGCTTCACCAGCATCCTGGGCGAATACGAGAAGTCGCCGCAGGTCATGCGCCAGCGCATGTACCTGGAGAGCATGCAGGACATCTTCACGCGTGCCAGCAAGGTCATGGTCGACACCAAGAGCAACAACAACATGTTGTACCTGCCCTTGGACAAGATCATGCATCTGGCCGCCCAGGATGCCAGCAAGTCCGCGGTAGGCAACCCCGGATCGCCCGCATTGGTCAGCCCGCCGCTGCAAGCGCCACTGCGTGGCGGCGCGGCGCCGGCCCCGCAACCCTCCGGCAGCAGCAATAGCAATGCGCTGCCCCGCGATCGTCAGTCGCGCTAACCCGGAGGATTCCTGATCATGCAACGTCTTATGCCTATCCTGGTCGGCCTGCTCATCGTGCTGGCCGCCCTTTCTTCCTGCGTGTTCGTGGTGCGCGAGCGCGACTACGCCCTGGTGTTCTCGCTGGGTGAAGTGCGCAAGGTCATCAACGAGCCCGGCCTGTACTTCAAGGCGCCGCCGCCGTTCCAGAACGTGGTGACGCTGGACAAGCGCATCCTGACCATCGAAACCAACGAAGCCGAGCGCATCCAGACTTCCGAAAAGAAGAACCTGCTGATCGACTCGTACGTCAAGTGGCGCATCGCGGATCCCCGCCTGTACTACGTGACCTTCGGCGGCAACGAACGCGCCGCGCAGGAACGCCTGCAGGCGCAGATCCGCGACGCGCTCAACGCCTCGGTCAACGTGCGCACGGTGCGCGACGTGGTCTCGACCGAACGCGACAAGATCATGGCCGAAATCCTGACCAACGTCGCCAAGCGCGCCGAGCCGTTGGGCGTGCAGATCGTCGATGTGCGCCTGCGCCGCATCGAGTTCGCGCCCGAGATCTCGGAATCGGTGTACCGCCGCATGGAAGCCGAGCGTACCCGCGTCGCCAACGAGCTGCGCTCGATCGGCGCCGCCGAGGGCGAGAAGATCCGCGCCGAAGCCGATCGCCAGCGCGAAGTGATCGTGGCCCAGGCCTACGCCAAGGCCCAGACGATCATGGGCGAGGGCGATGCCGCGGCCGCCGCGATCTACTCGCAGGCCTACGGCAAGAACCCGCAGTTCTACACGTACTACAAGAGCCTGGAAGCCTACCGCGCTTCGTTCTCGAAGCCGGGCGACGTGCTGGTGGTCGACCCCAGCTCCAGTTTCTTCCAGTTCATGAAGGACCCCGCCGGCCAGGCCCTGGCCCCGGTGACCGTGCCCGCCAAGTAAAAGGCGGCGCCGCGGACGGCATGCGAAGCCCCCAGGTTTTTCCTGGGGGCTTTTTTCTGGCCGGGTTGCGCCGGCGGCCCGTGCGGCGGGGCAATGGGGGACGTGTTGCGCCACGGGCTGGCGCTGCTGGCTGAACCATGTACAATACCCCGTAAGCTAGAAAACATTCCGCAGCGGCTGAGCGGGCTTACGCCCCCTCAGCCGCTTTTTCGTTTGGGCGACGCCCACGCATCTCTAGGCGTTATTCAGGTAAACATTCATGGGTAACTGGTTGCTGCCCGAGAGCCTTGCCGACGTACTTCCGGCAGAGGCCCGGCGCATCGAGGAAGTGCGCCGCGAACTTCTCGATCTGTACCGTACTTACGGCTTCGAGCTGGTCGCGCCGCCCCTGGTCGAGTACATCGATTCATTGCTGTCCGGCACCGGTAGCGATCTGGATCTGCGCACCTGCAAGCTGGTCGACCAGCTGTCGGGCCGCACGCTGGGCGTTCGCGCCGACATGACTCCCCAGGTCACGCGCATCGACGCGCACTTGTTGAACCGCGCCGGCGTGACCCGCCTGTGCTACTGCGGCAACGTGCTGCATGCCCGCCCGGCGGACCTGCTGTCCAGCCGCGAGCTGCTGCAGATCGGCGCCGAAATCTACGGCCATGCCGGTTTCGAGGCCGACCTCGAGATCATCCAGCTGGTGCTGGAAACGGTGGCCATCGCCGGTGTGCGCAATCCGCGCCTGGTGCTGTGCCATCCCGGCGTGCTGCGCGGCATCGTCGAAGCCGATCCGGCCGCGGCCGCGGTTTCGCAGGACGTCATCCGCCTGATGCGCGAGAAAGACGTGCCGGGCCTGACGGAACTGGCCGAGCGCACGCCCGGCATGCGCGCTGAAACGCTCAAGGCGTTGCAGCTGCTGCCCAAGCTTTATGGCGGCCCCGAAGTGCTGAAGCGGGCCCGCCACGACCTGCCGCTGTTGCCCGGCGTCGTCGCCGCGCTGGATGCGCTGCAGGTGTTGCTGGACGGTCAGCCGAACGTCGACTTTGGCGTCGACCTGGCGGACGTGGACGGCTACGGCTACCACTCCGGCATCAAGTTCGCGCTGTACGCCGAGGGCTGGCGCGACGCGCTGGTGCGCGGCGGCCGCTACGACGACGTCAGCCTGGCATTCGGGCGCGCGCGTCCGGCCACCGGCTTCAGTCTGGATTTACGCAAGCTGGCGGCGGGTTTGCCGCCGGCGGAACGGGCGCGTGCGGTTCGCGCGCCCTGGGGGCAAGCCCCCGCCCTGGTCGAGGCGGTCCGCCGCCTGCGCCGGTCAGGGGAAATCGTCGTTCAGGTATTGCCCGGTCACGAGCAGGATCAGGACGAATTCGTTTGCGATCGCGAGCTGGCGCTGCAGGATGGCGCCTGGACGGTCAGAACGCTGTGACTAACTCCCTCTCGGCAACGAGAGGGCCGCGGGGAGATTTCCGGATTTCCCGAGAAACTCGATATTGATTCGTAACATGAGCAAGAACGTAGTCGTAATCGGCACCCAGTGGGGTGACGAGGGCAAGGGCAAGATCGTCGATTGGCTGGCGGAATCCGTCCAGGGCGTGGTCCGCTTCCAGGGCGGCCACAACGCCGGCCACACGCTGTGGATCAATGGCAAGAAGACGATTCTTCGCCTGATCCCGTCGGGCATCATGCATCCCGGCGTCACCTGCTTCATCGGCAACGGCGTGGTGCTGTCGCCCGAGGCCCTGCTCAAGGAAATCGAAGAGCTCGAGGCTGCCGGCCTGGACGTGCGTTCGCGTCTGCGCATCTCCGAGATCTGCCCGCTGATCCTGCCGTACCACGTGGCCGTCGACAAGGCCCGTGAAGCGCGCAAGGGCGATGGCAAGATCGGCACGACCGGTCGCGGCATCGGCCCGGCCTACGAAGACAAGGTCGCCCGCCGCGCGCTGCGCGTGCAGGACCTGTTCAACCCCGCGCTGTTCGACGAAAAGCTCGCCGAAGTGCTGGATTATCACAACTTCGTGCTGACCAAGTACCTCGGCGCCGAAGCCGTGTCGGCCAACGAAGTGCGCGACCAGGCCATGGCGCTGGCGCCGGCGATCGCCCCGATGGTCGCGGACGTCTCCAGCATGCTGTACACCATGCAGCAGGAAGGCAAGCGCCTGCTGTTCGAAGGCGCGCAGGGCGCGCTGCTGGACGTCGATCACGGCACCTATCCGTTCGTCACCAGCAGCAACTGCGTCGCCGGCGCCGCTTCGGCGGGCGCGGGCGTCGGTCCCCAGTCGCTGGACTACGTCCTGGGCATCACCAAGGCCTACACGACGCGCGTCGGCTCGGGCCCGTTCCCCACGGAACTGGTCGACGAGATCGGCACCCGCCTGGCCACCATCGGCAAGGAATTCGGCTCGGTCACCGGCCGTCCGCGCCGCTGCGGCTGGTTCGATGGCGCCGCGCTCAAGCGCTCGGTCCGCCTGAACGGCATCACCGGCCTGTGCATCACCAAGCTGGATGTGCTCGACGGCCTGGAAACCATCCAGCTGGGCGTTGGCTACCGCGTCAATGGTGAATTCCGCGACGTGCTGCCCTACGGCGCCCACGCCGTGGCGCAAGCCCAGCCGGTGCTGGAAGAGCTGCCGGGCTGGAGCGAATCCACCGTCGGCATCACCGAGTACGACAAGCTGCCCGAGGCCGCCCGTCGCTACCTGGAGCGCGTGGCCGAAGTCTGCGGCGTGCCGATCGACCTGGTGTCCACCGGTCCCGACCGCAACGAAACCATTGTGCTGCGTCATCCCCTGAAGGGCTGACATCGGGTTATTATTCGCAAGGCCGCCGCCGGTCTCATACCGGCGGCGGCCTTTTCGTATTTTCACGCAGGAGATCCTTGCCTATGAGCGCGCCAACCAGTGACGATAGCCATCTGTGGGTGACGTGGGACGATTACAACCGCTTGATCGAGCGCCTGGCCTTGCAGGTGCACCAGTCCGGTTGGGAGTTCGACAAGATTTTGTGCCTGGCGCGCGGCGGCATGCGCGTCGGCGACGTCATGTCCCGTATTTTTGATGTGCCGTTGGGCATTCTGGCGACCAGCAGCTACCGCGAAGCCGCGGGCACCAAGCAGGGCGATATGGATATCGCGCAGTTCATCACCATCACGCGCGGCACGCTGTCCGGGCGGGTGTTGCTGGTGGACGACATGGTGGATACCGGCAAGACCTTCATGAAGGTGTACGACCACCTCAAGAGCCAGTTCGCCGACATCACCGAATTGCGCAGCGCCGTGCTGTGGTGGAAAGGGCATTCCCTGGCGCAGCCCGACTATTACGTCGACAAGCTGCCGACCAACCCCTGGATCCACCAGCCCTTCGAAGACTACGACAGCCTGCGTCCGCACCAGCTGGAAGCCTGGATCCGCAAGGGCTCGAAGGCCTGACGCCTTTCGGGGACGGATAGTCCGGCGATCCCTGCCGCCCGCGCGCGACAGGGGCGGCAAGCGCCGGGGCATTGCGCCGGACTGTTCTCCCGGTAGTCAAAATAGCCATGACCATGCTAGAATCGCTGGTTATCGCTAAACCGAACTTGGCTTGTTACTCTCTGGGTAGTCTTTGGGTAACGGAAACAGCCAGCGAATTTAGCGCTGCAAGGCTCTTGGCGCTCGCGCCTGGAAGCGGAAAATGAGAGGTCGGTGGCCTGGGTCGTCCAGGTGCGCGGATCTCTTGGCCCGGATGGGCATGCCCGATTACTATATTCGCGTATGCATGGTCTGCGGCCTGGGCTGACAGGCGGTTTGCCGCCGGGAACCCCGTGGCGTTGCTGGTAAGCAAGCCAGGTTTGTCATCAACTTTTGTTACCCTACAAGCAGGCCAATCACTTTATGCCTATCGTTCGACTGAAGGAAAACGAACCGTTTGAAGCCGCTCTGCGCCGCTTCAAGCGCACCATCGAAAAGACCGGTTTGCTCACCGAACTGCGCTCGCGCGAGTTCTATGAGAAGCCCACGGCCGAGCGCAAGCGCAAGCACGCCGCCGCCGTGAAGCGCCACTACAAGCGCATCCGTAGCCAGCAACTGCCCCCGCGCCTGTATTGATTTCTGATTCCAGAATCTATTGATTCCAGAATCATTCATCCAGGAACTACTCGCCCGGGTCGACGTTGTCGATGTCGTCGGGCGGTACGTGCAGTTGCGAAAGGGTGGGGCCAACTTGCTTGGCCTGTGCCCCTTTCATAACGAAAAAAGTCCGTCGTTCACTGTCAGCCCCACCAAGCAGTTCTATCACTGCTTCGGTTGCGGAGCGCATGGCAGTGCCATCACCTTCCTGATGGAACACACGGGCGCCAGTTTCCCCGAAGCCGTGCGCACGCTCGCGGCTTCGGCGGGAATGACGGTCCCCGAAGAAAACCGCAGTCCCCGCCAGCAGCAGGAAACCGCGCGCCGCAAGGCCGAGGAGTCTCGCCACACGCAAGTGCTGGACGCCGCCCAGGCCCATTACCTGAAGCAGTTGCGCGCATCGCCCGCGGCGATCCGCTATCTGAAGCAGCGTGGCCTGACCGGCGAGATTGCCGCGCATTTCGGTCTGGGCTGGTCCGGCACGGACCGGCACGGGCTGTCGCAGGTTTTTCCCAATTACGAAGATCCCACGCTGGTGGAATCAGGTCTCGTCATCGAGTCCGAGGACGGCCGCCGCTACGACCGCTTCCGCGAACGGGTCATGTTCCCGATCCGCAATGCGCGCGGCAGCCTGATCGGCTTTGGCGGCCGCATCATCGGCAAGGGCGAGCCCAAGTACCTGAATTCGCCGGAAACCCCGCTGTTCTCCAAGGGCCAGGAGCTGTACGGCCTGTGGGAAGCGCGCCAGGCGATCCGCCAGGAAGGCCAGGTCATCGTGGTCGAAGGCTATATGGACGTGGTCGGGCTGGCGCAGCAGGGCATCGCCAATGCCGTCGCCACGCTTGGCACCGCGACCACGCCGGATCACGTCAAGAAGCTGCTGCGCACCAGCGACAAGGTCATCTTCAGTTTCGACGGCGACGGCGCCGGCCGCCGCGCCGCGTGGCGCGCGCTGCAGGCGTGCCTGCCGGTGCTGCGCGACGACATCGCCATCCGCTTCCTGTTCCTGCCGACCGAGCACGATCCGGATTCGTATGTGCGCGAACTGGGCGCGGAGGCCTTCCGCGCCTGCCTGGGCGAGGCGGTGGCGCTGTCGCGCTTTCTGCTGGACGAGCTGGCCTCGCGCCACAACATGGAAGAGGCCGAGGGCCGCGCCAGTTGCCTGCACGAGGCCAAGCCGCTGCTGGCGTCGATTCCGGAATGCGCGCTGCGCGTGCAGATCGAACGCGAGATGGCCAAGCTGGTGCAGCTGACGCCCGAGGAAATGGCGCAGGTGCTGGCGCAGCAGCCCGCCAAGCCGTTCGGCGCGCCCGCCAAGCCGAACGCCGGTGAGGCGGGCATCGTGGCCGCCTCCGGTACGGCGGCGCCGCACGACGGCGCCCCGCACGATGGCGGCTACGACTTCGCCGGCCACGATTTCCACGACATTCCCGCCGACGATGGCGAGTATGCCGACTATGGCCAGTTTTCGTCGCAGGGCGGCGAATCGGGCGGTGGCTGGAATGGCGGCGCCGGCAAGCAGGACTGGAAAGGCAAGGGCGATTGGAAGGGCAAGAGCGACTGGAAGGGCAAGGGCGACTGGAAAGGCGGCAAGGGCAACTGGAAGGGCAAGCGCGATGACGTTGGCGGCTTCGAAGGACGCCGCACCATGCCGTCGCTGGCCAAACGCCTGCTGAGCCTGTTGCTGGCCCATCCGGAACTGGTCGACTCCATGGGCGACCAGCAGCTTGAAGTCATCGACCACGGCCCCCATCTAGGATTGGTGAGGGACCTGATCATGCTGGCGCAGGCCAGCGGCGCGCGCCATGTGGGCGCCTTGCTGGAGGCAGCCGAGCCGGACTCGGACCTCGCCACGGTGCTCAAGGGATTGCGGGTCGACATCCTGTCGCAAGAGGATCTGCCCGATCCGCAGACCGAGTGGGATGACGCGCTGCGCCGCATCGAATTCGATTCGGCGAAGGCGGAAATGTCCAAGCTGGCGGCGGCGGGCCTGGCCACCGAGGAGGCGCGCAAGCGCTACTTGGAGCTGTCCAGCCGGATGTTGGTGCTCAAAGGTGCCGGCATACGCTAAATGCGGTAAAATCAAGGGTTTTCCCGCCGCGACATTGCCACGAACGCCGTATGGCGACGAGGTGGTGACGAGAGAGGGGGCAGGACTCTCAGTGCCGCGGGAAAACGATTACAGAAGCCGATTACAGAAGCTGCAGGAAAAAGAACGGCGGGCGGAATCTATTTTCGCCGCCGGAATCTAATTGTTTTAGGGTTTGATGGGCAGGTCGGCTGAAGATGCGCCGGGCTGGCGGACAGGACCGATACCGGTTGAGCGGGTCGGTCCGGGGCGGGTAAGCCCCAGGCGCCAGCACGAAAAAAAAGCGGACGTGTGCGTCAAACTTGTTACATAGTTAATTACTATAGCTGAGCGGTGAATCACGCAGTCCGGCGACGGTTATCTTCGCGCCGCGTCTGAGGTTTGGGTGCTGTGTCTATCCAGCTGCCAAGGGCAAGGCCCGACAGGCAAGCAACGCCTATTTATAGGCAGACAGCCCCCCCTCGACGCCCGAAGTCCATCGCGGGATGAAGCCATGCACGCCAGGCGCCCAGCCGGTCACGGACCGCAACGACGCCAGGCGGGCTCGCAAGAGCCGGTGCTGCGAACAACGCAGCCGCGGGGCTTCCGCCGATTCACCTGATTTACCCGTAGGGATGCCGCGAAAGGCCTTTGCCTGGCAGCGGCGTCATGCGGTGCAACATGCCCGAACGGGTTGCGACGACCACGGAAGCGACTATGACCAAATCCACCGGCAAATCCTCCTCTGCAATTGATGCGACCGACGCCCTGGCCACGAAGGCCAAGCGCGTGGTCAGCATGGCAGCGGAAAAAGCGCCCGCCAAGACGGCGGTGAAGGTCGCCAAGCCTGCCGCGAAGACGGCCGCCAAGAAGGCGGCTGCCAAGACGGCGGCGGCAGACAAGCCCGAGAAGGTGACCAAGGCTCGTGCCAAGAAGGCCGAGGACAAGCTCGCCGACCTGGTCGGCAGCGCGCGTCCGGTCCCCAGCGGCCGCCGCCCCGGTCGCCCGGCCAAGAACGCCAACAATGATTCCGACGGTTTCGACGACACCATGGACGGCGAAGGCGAAGTCCTGCCGGACCTGAAGCCACCCAAGCGCGGCGGCAAGCGCGGCAAGGCTGATCCCAAGGATCTGATCGCCCGCGGTCCCGTCTCGGCCGAAGAATACGAAGCCCGCCGCAACCGCCTCAAGCAGCTGATCAAGCTGGGCAAGGACCGCGGCTATCTGACCTACGGCGAAATCAACGACCATCTGCCTGATGACCTGGTCGACGCCGAAGCCATCGACGGCATCATCAGCACCTTCAGCGACATGGGCATCGCGGTCTACGACCAGGCCCCCGACGCCGAAACGCTGCTGATGAGCGAAAACGCGCCGGTCGCGTCCAACGACGACGACGTCGAAGACGAAGCCGAAGCCGCGCTGACCACCGTGGACTCCGACTTCGGCCGCACCACCGACCCCGTGCGTATGTACATGCGCGAAATGGGTTCGGTGGAGCTGCTGACGCGCGAAGGCGAAATCGAGATCGCCAAGCGCATCGAAGATGGCCTGAAGCACATGGTCATGGCCATCTCGGCCTGCCCGACCACCATCAACGAAATCCTCGCCCACGTCCTGCGCGTGCGTGAAGGCCAGGCGCAGATCGACGAAGTGGTCGACGGCCTGGTCGATCCGGAAGACGGCGAGGAATACGCCGGCGCCGGCGTCACCGCCGACGAAGACGAAAGCGACGACGGCCCCGCCGGCGGCATGTCCAGCAAGCAGCTGGAAGACCTGCGCATCAAGGCGCTGGCAAAGTTCGACGAGGTCGGCAAGCAGTTCGACAAGATGCGCCTGTCGTACGAGAAGGACGGCTACAAGTCGGACGTCTACGTGCGCGCGCAGGAGTCGATCCAGAACGAACTGATGGGCATCCGCTTCACCGCCAAGATGGTCGAGAAGCTGGCCGACACGCTGCGCAACCAGGTGGAAGAAGTGCGCCAGCTCGAGCGCGCCGTCCTGCACACGTGTGTGGACCGTGCCGGCATGCCGCGCACGCATTTCATCAAGGTGTTCCCGGGCAACGAAACCAACCTGCAGTGGGTCGTCGACGAAGTGGCCGCCGGCCATCCGTACGCCGAAACGCTGGAGCGCCAGATCCCCGCTGTGCAGGAACTGCAGCAGAAGCTGATCGACCTGCAGACCCGCGTGGTGCTGCCGCTCAAGGACCTGAAGGACGTCAACAAGCGCATGGCCACCGGCGAAGCCAAGGCTCGCAAGGCCAAGCGCGAAATGACCGAGGCCAACCTGCGCCTGGTGATCTCGATCGCCAAGAAGTACACGAACCGCGGCCTGCAGTTCCTGGACCTGATCCAGGAAGGCAACATCGGCCTGATGAAGGCCGTGGACAAGTTCGAGTACCGTCGCGGCTACAAGTTCTCGACCTACGCGACGTGGTGGATCCGTCAGGCCATCACCCGCTCCATCGCCGACCAGGCGCGCACCATCCGTATCCCGGTTCACATGATCGAAACGATCAACAAGATGAACCGGATCAGCCGCCAAATCCTGCAGGAAACCGGCGCCGAGCCGGATCCCGCGACCCTGGCGCAGAAGATGGACATGCCCGAGGACAAGATCCGCAAGATCCTGAAGATCGCCAAGGAGCCGATCTCCATGGAAACGCCGATCGGTGACGACGACGACTCGCACCTGGGCGATTTCATCGAGGACACCTCGACCCTGGCGCCTTCGGACGCCGCGCTGCATGGTTCCATGCGCGACGTGGTCAAGGAAGTGCTAGACTCCCTGACCCCGCGGGAAGCCAAGGTTCTGCGCATGCGTTTCGGTATCGAAATGAGCACCGACCAGACGCTGGAAGAAGTGGGCAAGCAATTCGACGTCACGCGTGAGCGCATCCGCCAAATAGAGGCTAAAGCGCTGCGCAAGCTGCGTCACCCGAGCCGGGCCGACAAGCTGAAGAGCTTCCTGGAAGGGCAGTAAGTTTCCTGGGCCTCTAGCTCATGCCTGGTTAGAGCAGCGGACTCATAATCCGTTGGTGCCGAGTTCGACTCTCGGGGGGCCTACCAAAGAAACTCAAGCGGGTCTCGGAGCAATCCGAGGCCCGCTTTGTTTTGCGCGTCGTTTGCGTGGCGCGTGTCGTTCATTCCGCTCCCAGCGGCAATGATGCAGAATGCTTCTCAAGCGACGATCGCAATCGTGTAGCGCGGCGCGTCGTTTGAGACGGATCGGCGCGTCATTTGATACTGCTGGAGCGCGCGAGAACGGCCAGGATGCGGAATCGGGCAATAGGGCGGCCTACCTGCCCGTCGCCTCGGGGCGGGTCTGCGGCAAGGCCGTAAATAGGGGATACTGCCCGGTCTTAACGCTCCTCCCTCCGAGCCATGAAACGCGGGACCCGCCGCCAGCCCCGCCGTAAACCTGCACCGATCCTTGCCGAGGCACTGGACCGCTACCTGGTCGAGGTGTCTGCGACAAAAAAGGGGCGGGCGGCCGAACAGTCGATTGCGCGCATCTAGCGTGCGACCAGGCTGGCCATTCGCCCCGTCGACTGGATACGCAGCTCGGACCTGAAGGAGCTGCGTGACGAATGGCTCAAAGACCGAGCGCCGGCCACGGTTGCACGCCGTATTGCGTTCCTCTCCCATGTTTTCACGGTCATTCGGAAAGATAGGGGTTTGAGCAGTTGGCCAACCCGGTCCAGCTCGTCCGCCGGCCGGCGGTCGATGACGCACGCGACCGCAGATTGTTCGACCGATTACCCTGCGGGGCATATCCGGCGACGAATGCCCACGGGGTGAGCTTGAATGGATCATCCGGGCGACCAGGTCGGCCGAGCTTCCCACCGTCCTCACCGTCGCCAAGGAAACCGGCAGGCGCCGATCCGAGGTCGTAGGCATTCAGCGGGAGAACCTGGACCTAATGCATGGCGTGGTGCATTTGCCACATACCAAGAACGGCCGCGCGCGGGATGTCCCGTTGACGCCGCTTGCCCGTGAAGCGCTACGCCGTTGGGTCACGGGAAAGCCTATGCGTGGCCGGATATTCACGATGCAGCCAGGCTCTGTTACGCGGGCCTTCATTCGCGCTCGTCGTCGTGCTCGCCAGCGCTACGAAGGTATGTGCTGGCACTACGGTCGCCGCCCCTGTGCCGCGTACTTCCGTGATCTGCGCTTCCATGATCTACGCCACGAGGGCACGTCACAGATTGCCACGGTGTTTGAAATTCATGAGCAGGCCAAGGTAAACGGCAATGTCGATACCCGCATGCTCCTGCGCTACTTCCATCCACATGGCCGCGAGCTGGCCCAAAAGCTGGCGCGCAGCCCGCTGGGCAGGCGGCAGCAAGACCAACTGCGCCGCGCACGGGAAGAAGCGGCCCCTACCCCGGGTAGCTGACCGGACCATCCGCCCCTGGATGCTCGCTGCCAACCGAATACGGCATGCCCGTTTCCACCACCAAAGCGGCGTGGTGCGGTAGTCGTCGACCAGGGCCCAGGCATTGCCTAAGCGCTGCGGCCATTTCCCGACCGGGCCGGGGGGGGGCATATCCTTGTATGGGCCATAGGGGAAGTTGAATGCGCCAGGCGTCAACGCCAGCTCGTTCGCCATGGACTCGTACAGGAACAAACCATCATCATTGGTTTGAAATACTGCTCTCCTAAAAAATGAAATTTGCACTGCAAGGGAGAAGTTCATGCGTAAGGCCTATCCCATATCGTGTAGACAATTTTTTAAAGCATCCTTATCATATAAATCGGCATTATTAAGTGTTTCCGCTGGAGGTGGCTGCCATGCTAACTGTACGTAACGCAACAATTGGAGATGCAACGATGCTTTATGAGTGGCGAAACGACCCTGCCACTCGTTTTAGTAGCCGCAATTCTGATCAAATATTGCTCGAGTCCCACATCGCATGGCTTACTGCCACCTTGGCCAATCCTGTTCGCCAGTTGCTAATTGCTGAAATTAACGGTGTGCCGGTCGGGACTGTGAGAGTTGATGAAGAGTTAAGCGGAAACGCAGAACTGTCTTGGACTGTGGCGCCTTCCGCTCGCGGACGTGGAATTGCAAAAAAAATGGTGCGACTTGTAGCAGATCAAGTATCCGAGACCTTATCCCTAAGAGCAGAAGTAAAAGCCGGTAATGAGTCATCTATCAAAGTGGCTTTGGCCGCAAACATGCAGCTAATGCGGGAAGTTGATGGTGTCCTGCACTTTTTTCGCCCATCATCACGCCTCCCGAAAATTTTATAAACACCGCATCCCAGCCGAGACGTTACCGCAACCGATGAATGCCCTGGATTGGATAGTTAAGGGGGCATCGCCGCACCCTAAAGGTAATCGTCCAATCGTCCGGCCCTGACCGTGTAGACGCTGGAGGTCCGAAGGGCGAAGATCGCGATTGTGTTGGGCATCTTAAATTTGAGCCCACAAATAGAATTTTTTGGGCACAGCCGATCAAAAGCCCGGCGCATTGCGGCGCAGTCGCCTGCATTCTGGCGTATTCAAGCTCGGTCTGGTCGATTGGGCGGGGCAATCCGGGATATCGGAGCGCAGGTGGCCCGCTAAGCGGGCGTGAACGCCAATCAGGTGTTCGCCTGGATCAAGCAGCACCGTGAAGGAACACTGCGGGTGCTGGGTGAGGTCGGCACCGACGCTATTGGCGGTGCGCGTGGTGGAGTCGGAAGTGGCCTCTGTTACCGCCTCGCCACTTGCTCCGATCCGGCCGGCCGTGGAGGTGTCGAAAGTCCCCGCGGCTGGGGTGGCCATCATGACGAGGCCTTCAGGCACGCTGGCTCTCCAGCAGAAACACGGGGAGCTGAAGATCGAAGGTTCCCCCGATCGGCAGGCGCTGGAGGCGGCGCTGCGATGGCTGACGCGTTGATGGGGCCGTCGATTAACACGCGCGTGTGGGCCGCAGCAGGGGTGACCGACATGTGGTGTGGCTTCGATACCCTGGCGGCTTAGGTGCAGATGGCGTTGGCTGGGGATCCGTTCTCGGGCCGGATTTTCTTATTCCGCGGGGGCGAGTCCACGCCATTGACAGAGACGCATCCAAAGAGGGCCAACACAGTTGGAATTGACGAAATTAACGAATAAATGGGAGTGCCAGAAATGAGATCTATACAGAAATCGGTATTTACAGACGGCCAAGAGGGGGGGTATTCCATCCGTAACGAAGACGCATATGCTCCCATGGAAGAGGGGGGCAGAGTTAAGTGTGCCGAATGCTCTGTACGCAAAATATATTACAGCTGGAACTTCAGTTCTTGAAATTGGAAGTTCCAACGGTAGAAAATTAGAAGCTCTACGCATGGCCACTGCGTGTGTCTGAATTGGTATCGACCCGTCAGTAGAAGCGATCTCTCGGGGTTCCAAGCTATATCCAGATCTGACACTCCGCGTAGGGACCGCTGGCAATCTGGAATTCGATGACAACTCCCGTGGCTTCATACTCTTTGGATTCTGCCTCTATCTTGTGGATAGAGACTTGCTAAGTCGTGTGGTAACAGAGGCAGATCGATGCCTAAAAAATGGCGGGTTCATAGGAATCACAGACTTCGTTCCCGACTTGCCCACAAAGCAGCAATATATACACCGAAAAGATGTCTTCACTTATAAATTTCAGTATGAGCAGATGTTCGTTGCTTTCCCCCATTTTTTAATGATTGAAAGGCAGCCCTTTAGCCATTCTGCATCTGGCTTCCATTTAGACCCTCAGGAGCGATTGGCCGCCACTGTTATCTACAAGAATCTCGAAATGCCGAGCTCGACTCTCGGGGGGGCCGCCAAAGAAACTCTCGCGGGTCTCGGAGCAATCCGAGGCCCGCTTTGTTTTGCGTGTCGTTTGCGTGGCGGGCGTCGTTCATTCTGCTTCCATCGGCAATGATGCAGAATGTGCTCCTCAAGCGCCGATCGCGATCGGGGCTGGGGAGGCCATCTCCCTTACTGCGGATCCCTGTTTCCCGGAAAACGACATCCATGACCGGCTCCCCCTCCATCAAGCCCGGCAATCGCCTGACGATCCTCATCTTCGTGATTCTCGCGGCAGTTGTGCTGTTGCTGATGCGGGTTGACTGGCTGACGGTGGGGCTGGGACCGTATTTCCCGGCGTATTGGACCGCCGTGCTGGTCTGGCTCGTCTGCGTCGTGCTCGTCATCCGGCGGCAGCGACGCTGGTGGGTGCTGGTGACCGCGCTGGTCGTGCTCTATCCGGCGGTCATGGTGGGATACTTCTTGATCGAGTGTTCGCGCAAGGCCTGCATTTTCTGAGCCAGGTTTGCTGTTCCGCCGGATGATCTGATCCGGCGCTTCCGGCGCGCGCATCCGAGCCGCCCATTTCCCTTTCTTCATTTCGCACCATCCGACGGTGGGCGGTCGTTCGCGCGCGTCGGCGTCCTGTCGGTCGGTCAGGCGTCGGCGCGCCCGTTGTTTGTCCGTGACATGAAAGCGGCTTCTGAAGCGCCTTCGAGGCGCTGGCGCGAGTGCCGTTTCGATGGGGGGTGGGCTGGCGTCATTGGCTTGACTTATTTAGTTACATAAATAGTAAAGAAATTAACAATGGTTAAAAGATTTCTCCAACTCTGGTCGTACCGCACGCCTATATTTCTGACTCGTAGCTAAAATTCACAAAAATGGCGTTTCAGTCGGTTTCGACGATGCAACAGCCTCGTCCGGCAAACAATTAGAACCCATCTATTAAGCCGCCGCCCCTGCGATGCTGCCCATTTTTGTTTCCTCGCCGCTCCTGCCGCTGCGCGCCGCTCCCGATATGACTCGGATCCGGCTTCCCATGCATGCCGTTGTCGCCTGCCTGGCGGGCCGGTTTGTGCTTCTCAGTACCTGATTCCCATGCAAATTCTGCACACGCTTTCTGGCCTCAATCTGGGCGGATTGGAGTTTCGCGTCCTGGATCAGTCGCGATGGCTCCAGAAACAAGGCCATTCCGTGGCAATTGCCGCACCGCCCGGGAGCGACACCCTGAAGCTGGCGCGTAGTTGGGGGTTGGCCACGATCGGCATGGATTTCAGTTCCCCCTACTCGTGGTCGGGCGTGCTCACGCTGCGGCAACTCGTGAAGGATCTGCGCATCCAGGTCATTGACGCGCACGGCACGCCTGACGCGAAAGCCAGCGCGCTTTGCCGCGATCTGTGTTCGCTGGTGCGGACCTGGCACTTCTCCAGGCCCCTGCGCACGTCGTGGCGGCGGCGGCTGGAGTGGCGCCTGGGTTGCCATCGCGTCATCACCACCAGCCAGGGCGGCGCCCAGGATATCGTCACGGCGGGTTTTGCCGGGCAGAAGCGTATCAGCGTGGTGGGCGAGTGGGCCGACCACGGATTCTTCGCCGACGTGGACAAGCAGGCGATACGCCATGCCATGCGGCAGGAGCTGAGGCTGGATCCGGCCGCGTTCGTGGTGGCCACCATCGGTATGCTGCGGCCCGACAAGCGGCAGGAGGATCTGTTGCGCGTGGTGCAGGTGCTGCGCCAGCGTGGCGTGCCCGCGCACGCGCTGGTGGTCGGCATGCCAACGCGCGCGACGGCCGCCTATGGCCAGAAGCTGCATGACCTGGTCGCGGAACTGGGGATTGGCGACTACGTGACCTTTGCCGGGCACCGGGAAGATATCTCGAACATCATCCACGCCGCCGATGCGGTGCTGGTGCCGTCGATCAACGAGGCTTGGTCGCGCGTTGTGCCGGAAGCCTACGCGTCGCGTTGCCCGGTGGTGGCCAGCGCGGTCGGCGGGCTGCCCGAGATCGTGCAGCCGGGCGACACCGGCTGGCTGGCGCCGGCGCAGGATGTCGCGAGTTTCGCCGATCACCTGGCCTGGATCTGGTCGCATCCCGAGCAGGCTGCCAGGATCGCCGAGCGGGCTCGCATGTTCGCCGACCGGCACTTGATGCTGTCCCAGAAAATGGCGGAGACGCTCAGCGCGTACCAGGCAGCGATGGAGGATGCGCGCTCGGCCGGGAACGTGGAAGCGATGGCCTGATATTGCGCGCGATCACGCGCGTCGGGAGGGCGGCCCCGGCCGCCACCGCCGTTTCCTGTGGACGGGCCGGTTGCCGATAGGTCGGTAGCCGGCCCGCGTCGTTTCCAGTCCGGGGATATTCCGGTCAGCGATCGCGTCGCCGCACCATGCGGCTGAAGCAGCGCATGACCGCCGCGACCGTGGTGGCTTCGCGCCAGTATTTGCGGCGCAGCGAGCGCAGCGGCAGCCACCAGGGCTGGACCACCACGTTGTCGGCCCAGGCCGGGCGCCAGCGGGGCATGTTGCGGGGGCGGTCGACGATGGTGACCGTCGACAGGCCGCAGCAGGAGGCCAGGTGGCCGATGCCGGAGTCGGTGCCGATGAACCAGCCGGACTCGTAGACCTCGGCGGCGACGCCATCGATGGATGGCGCCTCGACCAGGCCGACATGGGCCTGTTCCAGCAGCGGCAGCCAGTGGGCGCGTTCAGCGGGCGCCAGCACGAAGACCGGCTCGTAGCCCATGGCGCGCAGGCGGCGGGCGACGATCACGTATTTGCCGGGCGTCCAGCAGCGCTCGGCTTCGCTCGAGGTCGGATGCAGGATCACGCGCTTGTCATGGCGGCGGGCTTTGAAGCGGGCAGGGGCCCGCAGGCCGTTGTCGTTGCTCCATTCGGTCAGGCCGAAGGCGTCGACCGAGAAACGGCGGAATTCGTCCAGGATGCCGTTGGGCGAAGCGTGCCTGCGTGGCGCCGCGTGGATCTGGCCCCACTCCTTGGTGCTCAGGAAACGTGGGCAGACGCGGGTGAGGCCGTCGAAGGGGCTGTCCGGATCCATCTGCACGATGGTGTCGTATCCCGCCAGGCTGGCCGTGTCCGCCGGCAGGGGCTGGATGTCGAAATCGGGAAACCATTCGCGCAGGGCGTAGCCATGCACGCCGTACACGGTGATGTCGCGGCCGGCCTTGCGCAGATTGTTGGCGAGCGTCATCTGGTACAGCGAGTCGCCAAGACGGTTGGAGAGGACCAGCGCCACTTTGCCGGTCTGGAAGGAATGAGCGGTGCTCACGTTCGATTCATCCTCGTAGCTTTTGCAGCGGAGAATAACCGATTGTTTCTCCGGTTTTCGGAGGCCGCCTGCTGGCAGGCCTGTCAGCGGCGCGTGGGCTGGCCGGGAGTACGATTTCGGCATGCCTACGCCACCTTCTCAGCGAGCCCTGCTCTGGGTCGTCGCCGCCTGTTTCTTCATGCAGACGCTGGACACCACCATCGTCAATACCGCCTTGCCCGCGATGGCGCGCAGCCTGGGCGAAGACGTGCTGGCCCTCAAGCCCGTGGTGGTGGCCTATACGTTGACGATGGCGATGCTGACGCCCGCGTCGGGCTGGCTGGCGGACCGGTATGGCACGCGCCGCGTCTACCTGGCCGCGATCCTGGTGTTCGCGGTCGGCTCCGTGTTCTGCGGGCTGGCGCAGACCCTGACGCAATTGACGATCGCGCGCGTGGTGCAGGGCGTGGGCGGCTCGATGCTGCTGCCGATCGGACGCCTGGCGGTGCTGCGGCGGGTGCCGGGCGACCAGTACATCTCGGCCCTGGCGTTCGTCTCGATCGCGGGGCAGGTCGGGCCGATCTTCGGGCCGACGCTGGGCGGACTGTTGGTGCAGGTGGCCAGTTGGCACTGGATCTTCATGATCAACGTGCCGATCGGCCTGTTGGGATTGATTGCGGTGCGCCGCTACCTGCCCGAGGATGCGCTGGCCGATGTGGCGCCGTTCGACGTGCTCGGTTGCGGGCTGCTGTCGTTGTGCATGGTGTCCTTTTCCCTGGCGCTGGACCTGCCCGCCGGCGAGGGCCGCATGGCCTGGTCGTCGGCGCTGTTCGCGTTGAGCGCGCTGACCGTGCTGCTGTATGTGGCGCATGCCCGGCGGCGCGACAACCCGCTGTTTCAGCTGCGCCTGTTCCGCGAGCCCAATTTCAGCGTCGGGCTGGTCGGCAACCTGGTGTGCCGGGTCGGCAGCAGCGCGGTGCCTTTCCTGCTGCCGCTGCTGTTGCAGTTGCAGCTGGGCTATACGCCGTTGCAGTCCGGCCTGATGATGCTGCCGGCCGCCATCGCGGGCACCATCTCGAAACCCTGGATCGCGCCGCTGGTGCGGCGCTTCGGCTACGACACCTTCCTGCTGGCCAACACCGTGCTGGTGGGCGCCGCCATCATGTCATTCGCCGCGATCTCGCATGATTGGCCATTGCCGCTGCAGATCGCGCAGCTGGCGCTGTTCGGCGCGGCCAATTCCATGCAGTTCGCGGCCATGAACAGCGTCACCCTCAAAGGCCTGAGCACGCGCGATGCGGGCAGCGGCAATAGCTTGTTCTCGATGGTGCAGATGCTGGCCATCGGGTTGGGGGTGACCATCGGCGGCGGGCTGGTCGGCGTGTTCTCGGGCGCGGACAATGCCATGCTGGGGCGCGCGTTCATGCTGACGTTCCTGTGCGTGGGCGCCATCACACTGCTGTCGGCGCTGGTGTTCCGGCGCCTGGACGCCGAGAGCTTGAACGGCGCCGGCCGGCGCGCGGTTGGCTAGCGCGGCCAGGCCGTTCATCGCGCCCCGGCTCCTATCAGCCAACGGCGCAGGGGCGTCGAGTAATAACGCGCCACCAGTCCGCCCAGCATGGCCGACAGCAGGATCGCCAGCACGCTGGCGGCGGTCAGCGCGCCGGCGCGCCACCAGGTCGAGACGACGCCGCCGGAATTGCGGCAGGACGCGGCGGCCAGCAGCAGGACCGGGAACATGTGCGTCAGGTAGATCTCGTAGCTGTTGTGGCCGGCCCATCGCAACGCGGCGAGCAGCGGGTTGGGGCGGGCCGGGCGAGGGTGGCGGCTCCAGCCGATCAGCAGGCAGGCCACGCCGATTTCCAGCACCGTCACGTTCAGTCCCAGCGCGGTCAGCCCCAGCATGCTGGTGGCCTTGCGCAGGAAGAACACCAGCACGAACAGCGCGGCGCCGACCAGCAGCAGCTTGCGGCCTGCCTGGCCGCAGGCGGGCCGCGCGGCATACAGCGCGGCATACAGCGCGGCCAGACAACCGATGGCGATGCCGTCCATGCCGGCCAGGTAGGCGTGGTCGGCCCAGATCTCGTTGCGGGTGAAAGCGACGCGGGCGAACGGCCCGAGCGCGACGAACAGCAGCAGGGCCAGGAGCAGCGCGCGCTGGCCGGCTGCCAGCGACAACAGGCAGATCAGGGGGAATGCCAGGTAGAAGGCTTCCTCGATGGACAGCGACCACAGCACGTTCCAGGCCGCCGGCAGATAACCGACCTGGGCTTCCAGCCAGTTCAGATGCAGCGTCAGCGCGCTGATGGTGGCGTGCGCCAGGCTGGTGTTCTCGAGGACGAAGCCGGGCATCTCGATCGCGTGCAGCGTGGCCAGGATCGCCAGCAGCAACAGCAGGCAGGGATAGATGCGGGCGAAACGGCGGCGCAGGAACTGGCCCCAGGGCACGGCCTCTAGGCTGCCCCAGCGCTCGATGGCCGCGCGGGTGATGAGAAAGCCCGAGATCACGAAGAAGATGATGACGCCGTAGTAGCCGCTGCGATAGACGATATTGAAGAGGGCGGCGGGCAGCACCTTGCCCAGCAGGCTTTGCTCCTGCGGAATGTGGATCTGCACGTGCAGCAGCACGACACACAGGATCGAGATGCCGCGCAGGGCATCGATGGCGGGGTTGCGGTGGGCGCCCTGCACGGGGCGCGCGGCCCTGGGTGGTGGGGCGAAAGCAGGCATCGGTCAGTCCGGGTATGGAAAGACGCCATGCTAGCCAGCGCCCTGTTAGGGGATTGGGCGACTGTGTATAGATTTTGTAATGCCAGGGGCGAAATCCATCCGGCCCGCCGCGGCCCGCAAATGGAAGAGCGCCCCAGCTCGAGATGAGTCTGGGGCGCTCCTGCCCGGCTTCGCACGCGATGGGTGTCAGACAGCCCGGCAAGTCCAATCTACTGCCGCCCCAGAGGGTCGGCAATAGGGAAAACCCGATAGAAATTAGGGGGTTACAACATTTTCCAGCGTGCCGCTCCCGCTGGGGGCGGCGCGGCGATGACCGCTGCCAGGCGCATCGTCAAGGCCTTGGGATGAATTCATCCAGCTCGGCATCTGCGAATTGTGGCGTTTTTCCCGTGCGCTGACACTGGATCCCTCATTTCATCGCGAGCGGAGATCGGCAGTGTTGGGATACCTGAAGCGTCAAGCCGGACAAGGCATGACGGAATACATCGTGGTCGTGGCGCTGGTGGCGGTTGCGGCGATCGCCGTCTACCAGGCCCTTGGCCAGGTGGTGCGGTCGCAGACGGCGGCCATGGCGCGCGAGCTGGCGGGCGAGGATGGCAGCGCCCAGTCGAACGCCGCGAGACTGGCGGTGCAGAAGGCAGCGGGCCAGACCAAGGCGCGTTCGCTCAAGTCCTTTACCGGCAACGCGGCGGCCGATCAATGACGGGCCCGGTAACGCGCGCCCGGCCGCGCATCACCCAACGCGGCCAGGCGCTGGTGCTGGGCATGATGCTGGCGGCCACGGTCTCGGCGGCGCTGGCCATGCTGTACGCGCTGGGGCGCACGGTCGAGGCGCGGGCGCGGCTGATCCACGCGGCGGATGCCGCGGCCTACAGCGGTGCGCTGGAGCAGGCCCGTCAGTTGAATTTCCTGGCTTATGCGAATCGCACGCAGATCGCCCATCAGATCGCGATGGCGCATCTGGTCACGCTGGGGGCGTCGTTGTCGTTCGAGCGCACACTCGCCGGCCAGCGCCGACGCAGCAATCCGCCCGCGCGCTTGCTGTCCTCGCTGTTTGGCCGTGACGTCGCGCTGGCCTATGGCGCGGCGCGCACCGAGCCCGGAGCGCAGGTCGAGTTGATGCGCGCCTACGCGGAACATGATCGTGTCGTGCATGAGGTGCTCGAGGCGGGTGCGGATTCCGCGGTGGCGGGGTTGCCGGCCGCGCGGGAGCGTCTCATGCGGGCAGTGCTGCGGGCAAACTATCCGGCCACCGGCGCGTCGAGGCGGACAGATTCAGCGGCCGCGGCGGCCAACGCGCCGACGATCCGTCTGCTGAGCGATGGCTGGCCGGAATTCCTCCTGCACCGTGCGGCGTTGCCCGGTAGCGCCCTGCGCCTGGCCGTCGAGCGGGCCGCCGGGCGCTACGGCTTTCTCGGCAACCGTGATGGGACGCGCGCCAATCCCACGACCGTCAATGCGCAGTGTCCGCTCGCGCGGCATCGACTGCGTCGCCGTGGCGCGACCTGGCTCGGCGCGGACGGGCGTTGGGGGGCGCTGGATACGCAGTCGTTCCATTCCCAGCGCTTCAACCGTTGGGCGGGATGCTACTACCGGGAATATGCGATGGGTTGGGGCGTGGTGTCGGGGCCGGGATCCGCAGGCCCGGATGGCCTGGAATATGTCGAGAATCCCCCTGGTGATTTCACTTCCCAGGACTTCTGGCAGTGGGTGCGGCGGTCCACCGCCTGGGATGTCCGTGACGGCACGGGCAATCCTCTGGCCAATTCCTACGCCATGGCGCAGGTGCAGCCTTGGCCCGGCTTGGGCTTGCCCGGCTACTACGACGTGGCGAGCGTGCATGGCGCCGATCCGCTGCGATTCGCCTTGGCGGTCAGCGTGGCGCACGATGGGCTTGGCGATACGGTGGCTGCGGGCGCTGCCGCGTCTGTACGCGGGCCTCGCGGCGGGGAAGCGGGTCTGGGCGGGCCGTTGGTGGTCACCAGTGCTGCCGAGACCTACTACGCGCGGCCCGAGCCGCGTGCCGACGGTCGCGAGGAACTGCCGACGTTGTTTCGTCCGTACTGGCAGGCCCGGCTGGCCGCGGTAAGGCCAGAGGAAGCCCTGCGGGCCTGGGAGGCGCCATGAGCATCCTCCGTGCATGGCAACGCGGCCAGGCGCTGGTCGAGGCGTTGGTGCTATTGCCCTTGTTGATCTTGTCCTGCATGGCTGTGGCGTGGCTGGGCCAGTTGCTGTTCATCGCGCAGGCGGCCGGCGTGGCCAGCCGCTCGGCCGCGATGGTCGCTGCTGCGGGTGGGGGCATCCCCGCACGATCTGGCGCGCTGGTGTTGGCTCGGTCGTCCGTCGATGCGGAGGACTCTCGCCTGGCGCCCCGGCTGGCGGAGTGGCTGGGCGCCGATGTCCGTCTGGTGTCGGTCACGGCGCATGCCGAGGTGGCGGGCGCCGGACCTTGGGGGGCATTGCGTATCGAGCGGCGCACCCGCGTCGCGGCCGGCGCCGGTAACGCGGATGGCGATGAGGATGTGAGCCGCCGTATCGGGGCGGCGGCGATTTCCTGGGCGCAAACGGCGCAACGTTCCTTGTCGCTGGCGCGCGAGATCAGTGGTCAGGTGATGGTTGCGGATAGACCCTGGAGTCGGCCGGCGCTTTCTCAGGACTGGTTGTCTTCATGGGCCGACGTGGCGCCAGAGCAAGGATTGGCGCGAAACGGGAGGGCGACGCGATGAATGCGCGGTCATTCTTCGGCGGGCTGCGGCAGAGCCCCTCAGTCCACGGACAGCCGCGCGCGGCGCAGCGGGGCTCTGCATCGCGCGTGCTGGCCGCTTCGGCATTGACCGTGTGGGTGGCGCTGGCCTGGCCGGCGGCCTTGGCTGGAGCCGCCACGCAGGCCTCCCGCGCATCGTCGAGCCCGGTATCTCCGGCCGGTTTGCGGTTTCCTCCCGGCTCTCGGGTCGAACCCTTGGCGGATCGCATGTGGCTGAATGGCGCCGCGATGCAGGCATTGATGTTCGATGCGCCCGTCGATGTGCCGGAACTGATCCGGGTTCTGTCGCGCCAGCAGTCCGCGTTCAGCGATCTCCTGATATTGCCGGGGCAGGCGATCCTGTCCGGTTGGGTTGGCGATGCCTTGTGGGTGGCGCGCATGGCCAGCCCCGGGGGCGGTCGTAGCGTCGGCAGCGTGTCGTCGATCACGCCAGCGGCCAAAGCTGTTACTGACATGTCCGCCTGGTTGCCGGCCGATGCGCGGCTGATGCTGGACTTCGCGGTCGAGCAGGCAAGCGGGACCGTGGCCGAGTCGATCTGGTGGCATCTTCTTGCGCCGTCGCGGTTGGCGCCGTTGTTGCGGCAAGGATTGCTGCGCGCGGGTTGGCGGGATCTCGGCAGTGATCGGGCCGTGGCCTGGCAATCATGGCGGCGGCGCGACGAGCGCCTGCAATGGATGTTGACGCCGCTCGATGCCGGCAGTGGCCTGTGGATCCGGCGGTGGACGCCATGACGCGCAGGCTCGTCCCCGGCCCACGGCAGATTGCCGTCTTCCTGCTGGCTCTGGCGGCCGGCCTGTTGTCCGCATGGGCGGTGCGTGAGCATGTGCGGCAGCGTGTCGAGACCCTGGAAGCCGAGGGGCGTGTGCCGCTGGTCAGCCGTCTGGTCGCCGCTCACGACCTGGCGGCCGGTACGGTGCTGGAAGACCGGCATTTGGCGGTGCGCGACATGCCCGCGCAATGGGCGCCGGCGAGCAGTCTCGAGCCGGGGGCCGTCGACAGTGTGTTGGGCATGCGACTGGCGGCGGCGCTGCCTGGCGGCGAACTGGTGCTCAATGCCTGCCTCGCGGCCCCTGATCCCATGGCCAAGCCGTCGTTGGCGTCGCGGCTCGAGGCGGGACAGCGCGCCTTCGTGGTGCCGGCCGCCGACCTTGGGAGCCTGGCCGCGGCGTTGCGGGTGGGAGATGTCATTGATGTCTATCTGACGCTGCCGCGTCATGGCCAGGAAGCTGTTGTGCCCGTGTTGCGAGGCGTGCGGGTGTTGACCGCGGCCGATGGGCTCCTTCCGATCACATTGGCGGCATCGGTGGATCAGATCACCAGCTATCTCATGGCCAGGCGGGCAGGCGCGTTGACCGCCGTGTTGCGTGATGCTGCAGACGTCTCGGATAGCGCTGCCCTGGCGCCCGCTGAATTGATGTCGTTGCTGAATGGCGATCGCCAGTCCCGGCCCGCGCCACGGGTGGTCATCCTGTACGGCGACCGGCTGGGTGATCAGGCGCAGGCATCGAGCCTGCCCCCGACGGATCCTGAATCGGAGTTTCCATGAACATCGGAATGATCGCGGCGTGGTCCGCAATGTGCCTGGGGGCAGCCGCGTTACCCGCATGGTCCGCGGGGCAGACGCTCGACATGCAGGTCGGAGAGAGCCGCGTGTTGGCGGCGCCGGGCGTGACGCAGGTGGCCATCGGCAACGGCGAGGTGCTCAGCGCCGTCGCCACCGAGGGCCGCGAGGTCGTGGTCTTCGCGCGCGCCGAAGGCATGTCGTCGGTGCAGGTGTGGGCCGACGGCGGCGTCAGGACCTACTCGGTCGAAGTGGCGCCGGCGGGCGCCCCGCGGTTGCGGGCGGAAATCGAATCCTTGCTGGCGCGCATTCCCGGGGCGCGCAGTTCGGCGGTGGGCGGACGCATCGTGATCGAGGGCGATGACCTGTCCGATGACGACCGCGACCGGATCGCCGCGCTGGCGCAACGTTATCCCGAGGTCGTCGATTTCACGGGCCAGGTGGGCTGGGACAGCATGGTGCTGCTGGATGTGCAGGTGGTGGAAATCCCCTCGTCGAGGTTGCGCGAGATCGGGGTGCGGTGGGATGGCATGACGCAGGGCGGCCTCAATGCGGCGCTGGCATGGGATGCCGGGTCGCTTGGCCGCATCGCGCGGCCGGGTGAACAGGTGGTCGATGCGCCGGGGGCGCTGTCGTCCGCCGCCGGCTATTTCGGCGTCAATGCCCTGTTGTCCGCCCGCATTGCCGCGCTGGCCCAGAGCGGCGAGGCCGTCATGCTGGCGCAGCCGCAACTGCTGGCCCGCAGCGGCGCCAGCGCGACGTTCCTGGCTGGCGGAGAAGTGCCCTATGTCTCGACCGATTCGCGCGGCAATCCCACGACGCTGTTCAAGCCCTACGGCGTATCGCTGCGGATCACGCCGCGCATCGATCGCAACGGCGTCATCCGCTCGCTGATCGAGGTCGAGGCCAGTTCCGTCGACATGGCGCTGACCGCGGCCGGCGGGCCGGCGCTGCGCACGCGCCGGGCATCCACCGAATTCAACGTGCGCTCCGGTGACACGCTGGTCATCGGCGGCTTCCTGTCGCGTGAGCGCGCCGACGATGCCAGCGGCATTCCCGGCTTGAAAGACATCCCCATTCTCGGCGCGCTGTTCTCGTCGCGGCGCTACCAGCTGCGTGAGACCGAGCTGGCCATCTTCGTGACCCCGCGGATCGTGTCGCGTAACGAGTCCGCGATGGCGGATCGGGTGCGGCGCGCGCGCGCCGTGGTCGACGCCGCATTTCCGCAACCGTCCCGGTTGGGAACCTCACCACTCATGGACGCGGGTTGGAGCTCCCGCGCCGGGGCGGGTTCGCAATGGGACAACGACAGGCCGGCGTCCGCGCCGGCCACCCAGGAGTAGCGCCATGCTTGAAATCCAGATGACCCTTGAAGATGCCGCCGTGCGGACCATTGTGGCTGCGATGCCGGTGTTGATCGGCCGCGGCGTCCATTGCGACCTGCGTATCGCCAATTGGCGCGTGGGCCGCCAGCATGCGCGGCTGCGGCGCGAGGCGTCGGCGATCGTGCTCGAGGACCTCGGCGCGCTTGGCGGCACCTTTGTCAACGGCTTGCGGGTGGCGCGCCATGTGCCGGTGGGGCCGGATGACGAGATCCTGATCGGTCCCTGCCGCCTGAAGGTGGCGCCCGCGCGGCGGGACGGCGGGAGCAACGCGGCGCTGCCGGCCGCGCCACCGTCGTTTCCCGTGCAGGAGGTGGCGGCGACCTCGCAGCCTGTCTCGTCGTTGCCCTCCCTGCAATGGCGTCGCCGGCTGCATGCCGCGCTGCTGGGCGCGCTGGACCTGCGCCGGCGCGACGTGGCGGGCATGAGCGACGCGATGCTGCGCGCCGAGGCCGCGCGCCTGTTGTCGCTGATCGTGGCCGACGATGCTGGCTTACCGCTGGCCGTCGACCGGGAGGCCCTGTGCCGCGAGGTGCTGGACGAAGCGGTCGGGCTGGGGCCGTTGGAACCGTTGCTGGCGGCGGCGGACGTCAGCGAGATCATGGTCAACCGGCATGACGAAATCTACGTCGAGCGCGACGGCCGGCTGTGGCGCCATGCCGGCGCCTTCACCGGTGAACAGTCGGTGCGCCGGGTCATCGAGCGCATCGTCACCCCGCTGGGACGCCGCATCGATGAAAGCTCGCCCATGGTGGACGCGCGGCTGCCCGACGGTTCCCGGGTGCACGCCATCATTCCCCCGATCGCGTTGAAAGGCGCGAGCCTGACCATCCGCAAATTTCCGACGCGCCGGCCCGGGATGCCGGATCTATTGGCGACGGGCGTGCTCAGCGATGCCATGGCGCGGTTCCTGACCCGATGCGTGCGCCTGCGCAAGAACCTGGTGATCTCGGGCGGCACGGGGACGGGCAAGACCACGTTGCTGAACGTCCTGTCCAACGAAATCCCGGAAGGCGAGCGCATCGTCACCATCGAGGATGCGGCGGAACTACGGTTGAGCCACGAGCATCTGGTGTCGCTCGAGGCCAGGCCGTCCAACCAGGAGGGGCGCGGGCGGATCGATATCCGCGAATTGGTGCGCAATGCGCTGCGCATGCGGCCGGACCGGATCGTGGTGGGGGAATGCCGCGGCGCCGAGGCCTTCGACATGTTGACGGCCATGAATACCGGGCACGAAGGTTCATTGACCACGTTGCATGCCAACTCCGCCAGGGATGCGCTGGCGCGCCTGGAGTCGATGGTGCTGATGGCGGGGCTGGACCTGCCGCTGGCCGTCGTGCGCGAGCACATCGCGGCCAGTATCGACATCATCGTGCAGCAGGCGCGATTGTCCGACGGGCGGCGCGTGGTGGTGTCCGTCGCGGAAGTCACCGGCATGGAGAGCGGGCGCATCCAGCTGCAGGAGCTGTTCCGGCATGAGCGCCATGGCGGATTCGCCGGGTGCGGCGTCGTGCCCAGCTTCGCGCAGGCATGGCAGGAGGCGGGCCAGGGCCTGGATGTGTCCTGGTTCGCCGTTGATCACGTGGCCGCGGGCGCCGGTTGTGCGGCGAGGCCGGCGTGATCTGGCTCGCCGCGCTTGCCGCCACGGTGTGCGTCACGGCATTGGCCTGGGGCGCGCAAAGCTGGCTCGCGCCCGCGCTGCGGCGCTACCGCGAGCATTACACGCACGAGGCGGAGGGGCGCCTCGGAGAGTTGTTCCTGTTTGTCGATCCGGCATGGCTGTGGGCGGGGCCGATGGCGCTGTCGGTCCTCGCGGCGGCGTTGGCCTTTATCGCCACATCCAGCGCCGCTGGCGCGGTACTGGCGGTCGCCTTGGCTCTGCGGACGCCACGCGTGCTGATGAACGCCTGGCGGCGACGGCGCATCCGGCGCTTCGAGCGCCAGCTGCCGATGGCTTTGCTGATGCTGGCGTCAGCCCTGCGCGCGGGCATCGCCCTGATGCCCGCGCTGCGGCAGGTGGTGGCGCAGGGCGATTCGCCGCTGGCGCAGGAATTTGAACTGGTGCTGCGCGAGCAGCGGCTGGGGGTGCCCTGGGACGAGGCGCTGGAGCATCTGAACACGCGGATGGCGGCCGACTCGACCACGCTCGTGGTGGTGGCGATGCGTGTCGCCGCGCAATCGGGCGGCGGTCTGGCCGAGGCGCTCGACGGCATCGCGCGGGCGGTGCGGGCGCGGCTGCAGTGGCAGGCGAAGGTGCAGGCCCTGACCTCGCAGGGCCGCATGCAGGCCTGGATCGTTGGCGGGCTGCCGGTGTTGCTGCTGGCGGTGCTGAGCCGCCTGGAGCCGGACGGCATGGCGTTGCTGTGGCATACGAGGCAAGGCTGGATGGTGCTGGCGTTGCTGGCAACGCTGGAAATCGCCGGCATCCTGCTGATCCGGCGCATCGTCCGGATCGATTTCTGAGGGAGGACGGCGATGGGGCTGTATCCGCAAGCCTGGCGCATGCGTCTTGCGGCGACGGCCGCCAGGGCGGGGTTGCCCGCGACCATGCTCGGCGAGGGCATCGTGATACTGAGTCTGTTGGCCGCGATGGCGGGCACCGCACTCGCGGGCCTGGCCGTGTCGTTGTTGCGAGGCAGCGGCATGTTGACCGGGCCATCGCCGACGGATTCAGGGGCCGCTGGCTACGTCGCGTGGGGCGTCGTCGGCGCGCTGATGGCGGGCGCTTTGCCGGGAATATGGCTGCGAGGCCGGATACGGAAACGTCGGCGGCGGATCGAACAGGGCTTGCCGTTCGTCCTCGATCTGATGACCTTGTGCGTCGAGGCTGGCCTGAGCACGCATGGCGCCCTGCGAATGGCCGCCACGAATGGCCCTCCCGGACCGTTGCGCGACGTTCTGGGCGAGGCGCTGGCGGACATGCGGGCCGGCCTGTCCAGGGCCGCCGCCCTGCAGGCCCTGGCGGATCGTTGCGGCAGTCCTCTGGTGCGTCAGTGGACCGCGGCCCTGGCCCAGGCGGACGCCCTGGGTATCAGCCTGGGGCCGGTATTGCGGGAGCAGGGCAGGCTATGCCGCAGCGAACGCGCGTGGCGCGCCGAACGGCTGGCGTTGCAGGCGCCGGTGAAGATGCTGTTGCCGTTGATCGGCTGCATCTTCCCATGCACTTTCATCGTGCTGGCGTTTCCGATTGCCGTGCGATTGCTGCAGGGGGGCTGGTGAGCGCCCGCCTGCCTTTGCCGCGGGCGCGACTGCGGCTGCTGCGGGTCCGGAGCTGGCCGGGCCGGATGCGCGGATTGCTGGGACGCCGGCCGCCGGGACCGCGTTCGGGCCTGTTGCTGGCGCCTTGCCGGGCGGTGCATACCTTTGGCATGCGCCATGCCATCGACGTGGTGTTCGTGGCGCGCGACCGGCGGGTGGTGAAGGTGTGCAGGGCGCTGGCGCCCTGCCGGGTGGCGTTATGCCTGGGCGCCGTGGCCGTTGTCGAGGTTCGGGCTGGGGCTGTTGATGCCGAACACGGAGGTATACGACGGATAGAAGCTGCAATAGAACACGCCTGCCGCGGCGATCGTGAACGGGATCTGCAGCGTGCTGGCCAATTGCGGCGACAGGCCGAGAGCGACCAGCAGCCCGGAGCACAGGTCCAGGAACAGGGCGATCAGGACCCAGGTGGCGGCGTAGACCAGGAACGCCCACTTGTTGCGCCAGCAGGCGATGCCGGAAAAGAACAGCGCCTGCGTCAGCCGCAAGCCATGCCAGGCGACCAGCACCGGCGCATACCAGAACAGCGCCGCGATCACGATATAGAGAATCGTGAAAATGATGAGCGGCGCGCGCAAGGCCATCAGGATGGGTTCCATGCTGTTCTCGATGGACGCGATGCGCATGCCTTCGGTGAACGCGGCCGAGAACGGCAGGAAGGTGGCGAGCCCGGCCGCCAGGCTGACGGCCGCGTACAACAGGCCCATCAGGAACAGTTTGCGGAACACCCCAGGCTGCTTGAGTGGCTTGGCCCACATGGAGGGCAGCATGACCCGGTCCGCCTCGACATGCTTGCAGGCCGCCAGGCTCATCAACGTGATCGACGGCATCAGCGCGATGAACAGGATCGGGCCGACGATCTGTGCGGCGAAGGCGAAAATGACCAGGAGACTGTTGACCAGCGCCCAGGTGTACATGGCCAGGGGTTGCTTGCGGAACAGACGGAAGCCGTCTCGGACCCATTGCCAGCCGGAAGACGCGGGTAGGAATGCTGCTTGCATGGCTCTCTTGGGGAGTGATCTCTCAATAAGGGACGTGCTACCCCCAATTATGGGGGGCGTAACGATTACGGCAATACCGGCAGGCCCGGGCGGTGGCGCGCTTGCAACACTCTTTCGAAATGGCGGGGGTCGTGCGGCTTGAGCGTCTGGGCCGGGCGCGGCAGGAAAAAGTCGTACAGGCGCGACAGCCAGAAGCGCAGGGCGGCCGCGCGCAGCATCAGCGGCCAGGCCTGGCGCTCGGCGTCGGTGAACGGGCGCACGCGGGCATAGGCGTCGAGCCAGGAGTCGACCAGTTCGGGGACGAATTCACCGGTGTCGCGTTCGATGCACCAGTCGTTGACGCTGACCGCGACGTCGAACAGCCAGGTGTCGCAGCCGGCGAAGTAGAAGTCGATGATGCCGCCCATGAGCGGATCCTCGAAGGTGCCGGCGAACAGCACGTTGTCGCGGAACAGGTCGCAGTGGGCCGGACCGGCGGGCAGCGTTTGCCAGGCGGGGCTGGCGGCCGCGGCCTGCTGGGCGGCCAGTTCGGATTGCAGCAACTGCGCCTGGCCGGCTTCGAGGAAGGGCAGGACCTTGGGCGCGGTCTCGGTCCACCAGGACAGGCCGCGCAGGTTGGGCTGCTGGATCGGGAAGTCCCGCGCCGCCAGGTGGGCGCGGGCCAGGGTGGCGCCGGCCAGCGCGCAATGGGCGGCCCCCGGGGCGGGTTCGTAGCCGCCGGGCAGGCGCGAGACGATGGCGCAGGGCTTGCCGTGCAGCGTGGTCAGGCGGGTGCCGTCGCGCAGCGTTTGCGGTTGCGGCACGGGGATGCCGCGGCTGGCCAGGTGGTACATCAGTTCGATGTAGAACGGCAGCTGGGCGTGCGTCAGCACTTCGAACAGCGTCAGCACGTACTCGCCGCGGCTGGTGTACAGGAAGTAGTTGGTGTTCTCGATACCGGCCGTAATCCCGCGCAGCGAGACGAACTCGCCCAGGTCGAAATGCGCCAGCAGGGCGCGTGCGTCGTCATCGGATACGGGGGTGAATACGGCCATTGATCTACGAGAAGAGGGGAGTTGACGGACGTGTGCCACGGACGCGGGCGCGTGCTTGCGCGCGGCGGCGGCGCAATTTTAGACCACATGGCCTGGGGCGGTGGCGCCGTCGTTGGCCAGCTTGCCGGGCAGAATCCCGCCAAGCACCGTAAAATACCGCATCCCCTTGTTTTGACGAGTGATTCTTGGACTCCCCCGACTGGCGGCTGTGCGTCGCCCCGATGATCGATGTGACCGACCGGCATTGCCGCTATTTCCACCGGCTGCTGGCGCCGCGCGCGCGTCTGTATACCGAAATGATCACCACCGGCGCCTTGCTGTACGGCAACGTCGCGCGCCACCTGGACTTCGACGAGGCCGAGCATCCGGTCGCGTTGCAGCTGGGCGGCAGCGAGCCGGATGCGCTGGCGCAGTCGGCCAGGCTGGGGCGGCAGTGGGGCTATGACGAAATCAACCTGAACTGCGGTTGTCCGTCGGAACGGGTGCAGAAGGGCGCGTTCGGCGCCTGCCTGATGGCCGAGCCCGACCTGGTCGCCGACTGCATCAAGGCGATGCAGGACGCGGTCGACATCCCGGTGACGGTCAAGCACCGCCTGGGGCTGGACTATGACGAGTCCTACGCCTTCGTGCGCGATTTCGTCGGCAAGATCTACGACACCGGCTGCCGGGTTTTCATCGCCCATGCGCGCAATGCCGTGCTCAAGGGCCTGTCGCCCAAGGACAACCGCGAGATTCCGCCGCTGCGCTACGACGTGGTGCGCCAGCTCAAACAGGATTTCCCGGACTGCGTCTTCGTGTTGAACGGCGGGCTGGCCGATGCCGGGCAGTCGGTGCGCGCGGCCGCCGATTTCGACGGCGTGATGCTGGGCCGCGCGGCCTGGCATACGCCCCGGGTGCTGTCCGAAGTGTCGCTGCAGCTGTGGCCGTCGGTGCGCCTGCCCAGCGATGCCCAGGTGGTCGACGCGATGATGGAATACGCCGCGCGCCAGGTGGCGCAGGGCGTGCCGCTGCGGGTCATGACGCGGCCGATGCTGGGCCTGGTGAATGGCCAATCGGGCGCGCGGCGCTGGCGCCGCATGTTGTCGGATCCGGCGCTGCTGGCCGCGAACGATCCTGCCCTGATCTATGACGCCTGGCGCAGCCAGCGGCATGCGCCGCCGGAGCGCGGCGCCGCGCTGGCGGCGGCGCCGGCGGGCGCCTGAACGCGCATCGTCCCTGAATGCAACAACGCCCAGACGGCCGCGAGGCCGCCTGGGCGTTGTCCATTGGTCGACCGCCGGGCCCCGGCGATGACGCCGCCGCCCGGCAACCGCCGGTGGCTCAGGACTGGGTCGATTCCGCGCTTTCGGCGGGCCAGTCGCGGATGTAGGCCTTGAGCATGTTGTTTTCGAACTGCTGTGCCGCCACGATGGCCTGGGCCATGTCGTAGAACGAAATCACGCCCATCAGCGTCGGACCGTCCATGACGGGGATGTAGCGCGCGTGCTTTTCGAGCATCAGGCGCTGCACTTCGTCGGCGCTGGTGTTGGGCGACACGCTGACCGGCGCGTCGTCCATGATGGAACGGATGGTGGTTTCGCCCGCGCCGCCATGCGCGTGCATGTGGCGGATGATCTCGCGGAACGTCAGCATGCCGACCAGCGTGCCGAATTCCATGATGACGAGCGAGCCGATATCCTGCTCGCTCATGGTTTGCACGGCCTGGGACACGGGCATGTCCGGCGATGCCGTGTAAAGCGTGTCTCCCTTGACGCGCAGAATCTCGCTGACCTTCAACATCGGTTTCTCCTGGGCGGTGGTGCCCTGATTGCTATTTCTTGTTCGCTTCCAGCTGCAATACCGGGGCGACGCCATTTCCGGTATTTTGCGCTTCTCCGCAGAGTTCTTCCAGCACGGGCGTATTTTCCCGGGAAATCACGGCCGCCGCGACCCGCAGGATTTCGCCGTCGTCGCGCACTCGCGGCTGGCCGCGATCCAGCAGGAAACGGTCGACCACCGGCTCCAGCGAGGTCTCGCGGGCGTCGCAGGTCAGGACCCAGAGGTCGTCCGGGGTGCGTGTGACGAGGTTCATGTCACACAGGGTTTCCAGGACGTCGTTCAATTCATCCTGGTGCAGTTTCAGCTTCGAGGCCAATTGGCTGGCCGGCAGGCCGGGGGGCGTGCGGGACTGGGCGCGGCGCAACGTGCGCAGGACCTCCACCGCGTCGACGAAGGGGGCGCCCGCGTAGCGGTTGAATTCCCAGCGTCCCAGGCGGATCAGCGGGGCGCTGGCGGCCAGGGTGGCGCCCAGCAGCACCGCCAGCCAGGACAGGTAGATCCACAAGAGGAAGATCGGCAGCGTGGCGAACGCGCCGTAGATGACGGTATAGGTGGGGAACCGCGTCAGGTAGTAGGCGAAGGCGGACTTCATGACCTCCAGCGCGAGCGCCGTCACGCAGCCGCCGATGAGGGCATCGCGCCACAGCACCTGGCGGTTCGGGACCACCACGAACAGGGCGGCGAAGCCCAGGGCGGTCAGCACCAGCGGAATGAACGAAATGGCGACACTGACGATCTCGGGCACGTCGCGCACCAGTCCCAGCGATTCGCGCGCCACGAACGAGGTGGCCCAGAGGCTGGCGCCCGCCACCACCGGCCCCAGCGTGATGACGGCCCAGTAGACCAGCGCCCGCTGCGGCAGCGGCCGCTGCCGCGTGACATGCCAGATGTCATTGAAGGCCGTGTCGATCGTCATGATCAGCAGCAGCGAGGTCACCAGCAGGAACGCGCCGCCGATCGCGGTCAGGCGCGAGGCCTGGCGGGCGAACTGGTTCAGGTATTCCATGATGTTGTCCGAGACGGACGGTGGCATCAGGCTGTTGGCGAGGAAGTCCTCGAGCGCGACCCGGAATTCCTGGAACACGGGAAACGCGGTGAACAGCGACAGCACCACGGCCAGCATCGGCACGATCGCCAGCACCGTGGTGAAGGTGAGGCTGGAGGCGACCTGCAGCAGCTTTTCTTCGTCGGCGCGCTGCGCGGTGAAGACAAAGGCACGCCCGACCCGCACCGCCCACGATGCGCGCGGGGGCGGGGGCTCGGGGGCCGCCGTCGCGGCGGCGGCGGGCTCGGCGGGGCGGTTCATCAGGCGATAATAGCAGCATGAACCCTGAACTCAACCCCCGCTTGCGCCTGGCGGCCTCGCTGTCGCTGTTCGCCCTGATCGTGCTGTGCGTCACCTGGGAAACGCTGGTGGCGCCGCTGCGCCCGGGCGGCTCCTGGATGCTGCTCAAGGCGCTGCCGCTGGCGCTGCCGCTGCGCGGCATCGTGCGCGGCAACCTCTATACGTATCAGTGGGCCTCGATGCTGTCGCTGCTCTACCTGATGGAGGGCGTGGTGCGCGCCATGTCGGATCCGGCGCCGCTGTCGGTGCTGATGGCGTGGGGCGAGATCCTGCTGTCGACGGTGTTCTTCGTCAGCGCCATTTTCTACGTGCGGCCGGCCAAGCGGGCCGCCAGGAGCCAACGCGCATGAGCGCTCATTCCCTGTCCGAACTGCAAGCCGTCAATTCGTTCGCGGCGCTGCCGGCCGCGTTCTACACGCGGCTCGAGCCGCAACCGTTGAACCAGCCGCGGCTGTTGCACGCCAACGCCGAGGCCGCCGCCTTGATCGGGCTGGACCCGGCCGTGCTGCGGACGCCGGAATTCCTGCGGGTATTTTCCGGCGCGCAGCCGCTGCCCGGCGGCGATACGCTGGCCGCGGTCTACAGCGGCCACCAGTTCGGCGTGTGGGCCGGACAACTGGGCGATGGCCGCGCCCATCTGCTGGGCGAAATCCAGGGGCCGGCGGGCGCCTGGGAATTGCAGCTCAAGGGCGCCGGCAAGACGCCGTATTCGCGCATGGGAGACGGCCGCGCGGTGCTGCGCTCGTCGGTGCGCGAATACCTGGCCAGCGAAGCGATGCACGGCCTGGGCATCCCGACGACCCGCGCGCTCGCGCTGGTGGCCTCGGACGATCCGGTGTGGCGCGAAACCGTGGAAACGGCCGCCATCGTGACGCGCATGTCGCCCAGCTTCGTGCGCTTCGGTTCGTTCGAACACTGGTCTTCGCGCCGCCAGCCGGACCTGCTCAAGACGCTGGCCGACTACGTGATCGACCGCTATTACCCAGAATGCCGGGCCGTGCCCGCCGGCGAAGCGCCGAGCGACACCGCGCCCTACGTGCGCCTGCTGCGCGAGGTCACCCGCCGCACCGCATTGCTGATGGCGGACTGGCAGGCGGTGGGGTTCTGCCATGGCGTCATGAACACCGACAACATGTCGATCCTGGGTCTGACCCTGGATTACGGCCCCTATGGTTTCATGGACGGTTTCCGGCTCGGCCATGTCTGCAACCATTCCGATTCCGAAGGCCGCTATTCCTGGAACCGCCAGCCTTCCGTGGCGCTGTGGAACCTCTACCGCCTGGGCGGCAGCCTGCATACGCTGGTGCAGGATGTCGATGCCCTGCGCGCGGTGCTGGACGAATTCGAGGGCGTGTTCACGCGCGCCTTCCATGACCGCATGGGCGCCAAGATGGGCCTGGCGGCCTGGCTCCCGGCGGATGAACCGCTGCTGGATGACCTGCTCAAGCTGATGGACGCCAATCAGGCCGATTTCACCCTGACCTGGCGGCGGCTGGCGGACGCCGTGTCGGGCAACCGCGCGCCGTTCCAGGACCTGTTCATCGACCGCGAGGCCGCCGCGGCCTGGCTCGACCGCCTGCTGGCGCGCCAGGCGCAGGACGGACGTCCGGCGGCCGAGGTGGCCGAGGCCATGAACCGGGTCAACCCCCTATATGTATTGCGCAACCACCTGGCCGAAGAGGCGATCCGCGCCGCCAAGGCCGGCGACGCCAGCGAAATCGAGACGCTGATGACGTTGCTGCGCGCGCCGTTCACGGCCCGGACTGGCTACGAAAAGTACGCCAGCCTGCCGCCGGACTGGGCCAATGGCATCGAGGTCAGTTGTTCGTCCTGATGTTCGTTGTGCGCGCGTATTGATGGCAAAGCGGCATTTTGAGTGCGGAAAATACGGAAAATTGGCGCATTGAGACGAAAAATCGCGGTTTTTTTCTCTGCAATCATTCGTTTCCATTGTAAAAGTCGTAAGATTGTCGCCTGCGGGACACTCAGGATGGCATGCCTGTCACTGGGGCATTTGTCGACAATTTTCAATATAAAAGCACTCTGAATATGCCTGGCGCAGATGGTTTGCTGTGTATCGGCCTGCTTGAGGATGATGCGGACTTCCGGGAGGAGTTGGCGTTGGGCCTGGGCGGGTACGGTTTCCGTGTGGCGTTCGCCTGTGACAATGCCGCGGCGTTCTACCGCCGCTTGCAGGAACAACCCTGCGATATCGTCATACTCGACGCCCATCTTCCTGGAGAGGACGGTTTTTCCGTGGCGACGCGCCTGCGCGCGCTGAGCCCGGTGGGGATCGTCATGCTGACGGGCCGCAGCGCGCTCGAGGACCGGGTGCGCGGCCTGGAAGGCGGCGCCGATGTCTACATGACCAAGCCCGTCGACCTGCTGGAACTCAGTTCCGTCATCCGCAGCCTGGCGCGCCGCATGCGCCTGGCCAAGTCGCCGCGTCCGGCCGATGCCGAGACCCGCGCGGCGGCGGCCGACACCTCCTGGTCGTTGCAGGATGACGGCTGGATCCTGGTGGCGCCGGATGGCGCGTCGCTGCACCTGAGCGCCCAGGAACGGACCTTCCTCATGGCGTTGATGGACGCGGCCGGTTCGGCGGTCAGCCGCCAGGCCCTGGCCGAGCTGTTCCTGCCGGATAGTCCGGGCGGGTTCGAATTGCGCCGGATCGACGTGCTGGTCAGCCGGCTGCGCGCCAAGGCGCAGAGCGCGGGCCTGAAACTGCCGGTGCTGTCAGTGCGCGGCCAGGGTTACGTGTTCGCGGCCTGAGCCTGCGTGTCCGGCCCGGGAGGCCGGGCGGGCAGGGTGATGACGAAACGCGTCCCCACGCCCACTTCGCTGTGCATCGCCAGCGAGCCGCCCTGGCTCTGGCAGATGCGCCGCGCCAGATACAGGCCGATGCCCATGCCCTGGGTTTCACGATGGGCCGCGCGGCGAAAGCGCGGCTCGAAGATGCGCGCCTGTTCCTCCACGCCAATGCCGGGGCCGCGATCGGTCACGGCCACCCACGCCATCGGCACACCCTGCTCCTCGGCCTGGCCGGTTTCGATCCGGATCGGCTCGCTGGCGGGCGAGTATTTGACGGCGTTGTGGATCAGGTTGCGCACCACCACGCTGGTCAGCGCGCGGTCGCAATAGACCGGCAGCGCCGCGCCGCTGGTCTGCAGCCGCAACGCGTGGGCGGTATCGGGTTGCATGGCCGCGACGACGTCGCCGGCCAGCTCGGACATGTCGGTCTGTTCGCCGCGCGGGGTCCAGGCCTGCTCGCCGAGCCGGTCCTGGTTGAGCAATTGTTCCATCAGTTCCGTCATGCGGGTCACCGACCGGTGGATCCGCGCCAGCCGGTTGTCGACGGCCTCGCCGCTGCCGGACAGGATCATGTCGAGCGATTGCGCCGCGGCGCTGATGGTGGCGAGCGGGGCGCGCAGTTCGTGTGAGATCAGCGCGTTCATCTGGCGTTGCGCGTCCAGCGCGCCGGTCATTTCCACCAGCCGCAATTCGCCCTGGACCAGTTGCTGGGCGTCATCCGCTTCCTGGCGCGCGGGCTCCGTCTGAACCCGCCGTTCCAGTCCCGCCAGCAGCAGGGTGGCCAGCGCCAGCAGCAGCCGCGCCAGCGGCACCAGCGGACCGCCCTCGGCGGGGGCCGACCAGGCGTCGTGGGCCAGGATCCAGACCGATGACAGATGCACCGCGCCCAGCGCCAGCGTCGCGGCGCGGCGCGGGGAGGGGCGGGCGGCGGCGGCCAGGAACCAGGCCGCCAGCACCGCGCTGGCGGTCGCCGGGTAGGGAAAGAGGGTAGGCTATAGGGTAGACGCTGGTGGGCGCGCGAGACACACAAAAAACAAGAGACAGATATAAATGATACCACACATAGAACGGACTACTAACTATCGTTAGTGCAGGACC
>ERZ1739169.39-NODE-39-length-50728-cov-16.479565_pt1 | contig 50728 bp, 53 predicted proteins | sample MGYA00581756_ERZ1739169 | MGnify/ENA primary metagenome ERZ1739169 (study PRJEB40789, sample SAMEA7425667) | Salamandra salamandra | biome: salamander skin | place: Germany | collected 2020-03 | study: cvxcv | reverse complement strand
TCATGCGGATCTGGTTGATGAAGATGACCATGCAGTTGGTCTTCTTGATGGTGGCGGTCAGCTTGCGCAACGCCTGGCTCATCAGGCGGGCCTGCAGGCCGGGCAGCGAATCGCCCATTTCGCCTTCGATTTCGGCCTTGGGCACCAGGGCCGCGACCGAGTCGACCACGATCAGGTCGACCGAACCCGAGCGCACCAGCGCGTCGGTGATTTCCAGCGCCTGCTCACCCGTGTCCGGCTGCGAGATCAGCAGGTCGGCCAGGTTGACGCCCAGCTTCGAGGCGTACTGCACGTCCAGCGCGTGTTCGGCGTCGACGAAGGCGCAGGTGCCGCCGATCTTTTGCATTTCAGCCACGACCTGCAGGGTCAGCGTGGTCTTGCCCGAGGATTCCGGACCGTAGATTTCCACCACGCGGCCGCGCGGCAGGCCGCCGACGCCCAGCGCGATGTCCAGACCCAGCGAGCCGGTCGACACCACCTGGATGTCGTGCGAGACCTCGTTGTCGCCGTAGCGCATGATCGAGCCCTTGCCGAACTGCTTTTCGATCTGCGAGAGCGCGGCGGCCAGCGCCTTGGCTTTTTCCGAAGCGGCGGCCTTGGTGGTTTTGTCGTCCATGTAGTGTCCTGTCGGGTCTAGGTCTGTAACGTATCGGGTGTCGGGCGCGGCACGGATACCGGTCAGCGCGCGGGTTGTCGCAAGGGGTTGATCGAAACGGCGCCGAAGCGGTGGGTCCAGGCTGCAATCGGCACCGATCAGAAAGCGATAGCGCAGATTATGGCATCAGATTGTACTGTACAAAAAAACAGTGTGCCACAGTTTTCCACGTATTCCCTGAGTGGGCAAGCCCGGTGCCGTATGACAGAATCGAGGAAAAAACTGGCGCTATGTCCCCATTGCGCTCCCGGCACGCCGCCCCGGCACTCCACCGAGGGCGGCACGCGTGCGTCGCTCACCCGGCGCGCCCTACTTCTTTTCGACAGCCCATGCGCATTCTGATCGCCGAAGACGACAGCATCCTGGCCGACGGCCTGTCACGCTCGCTGCGTCACAACGGCTACGCGGTCGACGCCGTGCGCGACGGCCTGGCGGCCGATTCGGCGCTGGCGGCCCAGGCCTTCGACCTGCTCATCCTCGATCTCGGCCTGCCGCAGCTGGCCGGCCTGGAGGTGCTGCGGCGGCTGCGGGCCCGCAACTCCGCCCTGCCCGTCCTGATCCTGACCGCCGCCGACAGCATCGAGCAGCGCGTCAAGGGACTGGACCTGGGCGCAGACGACTACATGGCCAAGCCGTTCGCGCTGTCCGAGCTGGAAGCGCGCGTGCGCGCCCTGACGCGCCGCGGCGCGGGCGGCGGCGCCACGCTGCTCAAGCACGGCCGGCTGGTGTTCGACCAGACCGGGCGCGTGGCGATGGTCGACGACCAGACGCTGGACCTGTCCGCGCGCGAAGTCAGCCTGCTCGAGATCCTGCTGACCCGCAGCGGCCGCATGGTCAGCAAGACCCAGCTGGTCGACCACCTGTGCGAATGGGGCGAGGAAGTCAGCACCAATGCCATCGAGGTCTACGTGCACCGCCTGCGCAAGAAGCTCGAACCGAGCGGCGTGAAGATCGTGACGGTGCGAGGCCTGGGCTACTGCCTGGAACGGGATCAGGGTGCGGCCTACCTCGCCAGCTGAACCGCCACAGCCGGAGGCGCTCAACCAGGAAGCGCTGGATGTGATGCAGGCCGGGGCCCGCGGCCCCAGCTTCGCGCCGCCGCAGCGCTCGCTGCTGGGCGAGATCCTCGACTGGATGCTGGCGCCGCTGTTCCTGCTGTGGCCGATGAGCGTCGCCATCACCTACGTGGTGGCGCAGAACATCGCCAACGTGCCCTATGACCGCGCGCTCGCCAACAACCTGCACGTGCTGACGCGCCAGGTCCACGCCCAGGACGGCCGCGCGGTGCTGCGGATGACCGACCCGGCGCGCGACGTGCTGCGCGCCGACGAGACCGACAGCGTCTTCTGGCTGGCGCTCGGCAGCCGCGGCGAATACCTGGGCGGCGACCGCGCCCTGCCCCTGCCCGCCTCGGTCGGCCAGCCGCGCCCCGGCGAGGTGCAGTACGAGGACGACACCCTGCGCGGCTTCGGCGTGCGCCTGGCCTTCACCTGGGTCGACCTGAACCTGCCCAACACCCAGCCGGCGCTGCTGATCGTGGCCGAGACCGTGGAGAAACGCACCCAGCTGGCCAACGACATCATCAAGGGCGTGATCATTCCGCAGTTCGTGGTGCTGCCGATCGCGGTGCTGCTGGTGTGGTTCGGGCTGTCGCGCGGGGTCGCGCCGCTCAATGCGCTGCAGCAGCGGCTGCGGGCGCGCCGGCCGGACGACCTGTCGCCGATCGACGAACGCGCCGCGCCCTCCGAGATCGCGCCGCTGGTCGCGGCCATGAACGACCTGCTCGACCGGCTGTCGGACAACGTCCAGGCGCAGCGCCGTTTCGTCGCCGATGCCGCGCACCAGTTGAAGACCCCGCTGGCGGGCCTGCGGACCCAGGCCGAACTGGCCCTGCGCGACGCCAGCCCCGAGGAAATGCAGGCCAGCCTGCGCCAGCTGGTGACCGGCTCCGAACGCGCCACCCGCTTGGTGAACCAGTTGCTGCTGCTGGCGCGGGCCGAAAACCCCAGCGCCATCGGACTGGCCGCCACCGACCTGAACGCCATCGCCTACGAACAGGCGATGCACTGGGTGCCGCACGCGCTGTCGCTCGGCACCGACCTGGGCTTCGAAGGGTCGGAGACCCCGGTCGAGATCAACGGCAACCCGCTGCTGCTGGCCGAACTGCTCAACAACCTGGTGGACAACGCGCTGCGCTATACGCCGCGCGGCGGCCACATCACGGTGCGCGTGCAGGCGCTGGGCGATCAGGGCGTGCTGGAGGTCGAGGACTCCGGCCCCGGCATCGCGCCGGAGGAGCGCGAGCGCGTGTTCGACCGCTTCTACCGCGTGCTGGGCACGCTGTCGGACGGCAGCGGGCTGGGCCTGGCCATCGTCCGGGAGATCGCGCAGAAGCACCAGGCCACCGTCTTGGTCACCGACCACCCGACCCCGCACTCGAACCTGCCGGGCACGCGCATCCGGGTCGTCTTCCCGCTCTACGTCGAACCCGTCGACGACCTCGGCGACTGAGGCCGGCCGACCCCGCCTGAACCCCTGACGGGCGCCTCGCGCCGGCCCAGGCGTTTCCCGCCCGGCGCCGTTGCGCGCCGCGCTTGCCGCCACGCGAGTTCCCCGTTCCGTCCCTAGGACTATCCCTAGCCTCCCCAGGGATGTTTACTTTTTGTTTCAAATTTAAGATTCAGGTAAGGGTCACGTCAGAACCTCGTCAGCCTCGCGCCCCAACCTTGCGATAGCTCGATGTCGGTCTCGCCGGCGGAGGGTCAAGCACGGCGGAAAACCGCCGGCCAGAAAAATCGAGGAGACATCATGAGCACAACTACCATGGCAGGTCGCGGTCCATCCGCGAATCCGCGCCCGATGACCAAGGATGAACGCCGCGTCATCTTTGCCTCGTCGCTGGGCACGGTGTTCGAGTGGTACGACTTTTATCTGTACGGTTCGCTGGCGGCCATCATCGCCCAGCACTTCTTCTCCGGCGTGAACCCGACCGCGGGCTTCATCTTCGCGCTGCTGGCCTTCGCCGCCGGCTTCGCGGTGCGTCCGTTCGGCGCGCTGGTGTTCGGCCGCCTGGGCGACCTGGTCGGACGTAAATACACCTTCCTGGTCACCATCGTGCTGATGGGCCTGTCCACCTTCCTGGTGGGCGTGCTGCCCAGCTACGCCAGCATCGGCCTGGCCGCTCCCGCCATCCTGATCGTGCTGCGCCTGCTGCAAGGCCTGGCGCTGGGCGGCGAATACGGCGGCGCCGCGACCTACGTCGCCGAGCACGCGCCGCACGGCCGCCGCGGCTTCTACACGTCGTGGATCCAGACCACCGCCACGCTGGGCCTGTTCCTGTCGCTGCTGGTGATCCTGGGCATCCGCACGGTCATGGGCGAAGACGACTTCAAGGCCTGGGGCTGGCGCATTCCGTTCCTGATCTCGGTCGTGCTGCTGGGCATCTCGGTGTGGATCCGCCTGCAGCTGAACGAATCGCCGACCTTCCAGCGCATGAAGGAAGAAGGCAAGGGTTCGAAGGCCCCGATCGCCGAATCGTTCGGCCAATGGAAGAACCTGAAGGTCGTGATCCTGGCGCTGCTGGGCCTGACCGCCGGCCAGGCCGTGGTCTGGTACACGGGCCAGTTCTACGCCCTGTTCTTCCTGACGCAGACGCTGAAGGTCGACGCCAACACCGCCAACATCATGATCGCGATCGCGCTGCTGATCGGCACGCCGTTCTTCGTGATCTTCGGCGCGCTGTCGGACAAGATCGGCCGCAAGCCCATCATCATGGCGGGCTGCCTGATCGCCGCGGCGACCTACTTCCCGATCTTCCAGGGCCTGACGCACTTCGCCAACCCCGCGCTCGAAAAGGCGCAGGCGACTGCCCCGGTCACGGTCATCGCCGACCCCGCCACCTGCTCATTCCAGTTCAACCCGGTAGGCACCTCGTCGTTCACCAGCTCCTGCGACGTGGTCAAGTCGTTCATGGCGCGCAATTCGGTGAACTACAAGAACGAAGCGGCCCCGGCGGGTTCGGTCGCCAAGGTCAAGATCGGCAACGACGAGTTCGCCTCGTTCGACGGCAAGACCATGGCGCCGGCCGACTTCAAGGCCAAGGCCGCCGAACTGGACAAGGCCCTGACCACCGCCATCCGCAGCCACGGCTACCCCGCCAAGGCCGACCCGGCGCAAAGCAACAACGTCATGGTCGTCGTGCTGCTGACCATCCTGGTGATCTACGTCACCATGGTGTACGGCCCGATCGCGGCGATGCTGGTGGAAATGTTCCCGACCCGCATCCGCTACACCTCGATGAGCCTGCCCTATCACATCGGCAACGGCTGGTTCGGCGGCTTCCTGCCCCCGGTCGCCTTCGCCGTGGTGGCCGCCACCGGCAACATCTACGACGGCCTGTGGTACCCGATCATCATCGCGGTCATGACCCTGGTCATCGGCACGCTGTTCGTGCGCGAATCCAAGGACAACGACATCAACGCCTAAACGACCATCCCCCGCCGGGCGGGACTGCTGCGCCTGCCCGGCCTTTCAAAAGCTCCTCTGGGAGCTTTTTTTTTGCGCGCGCGCAGGCGACCAGGCCTGACACCGTCTGATGTCCTCTCGATTCAGGACCCTGTCAGACCCCCGCCGTTAGACTGGCGCCTCAGATTACGGCCTTGCGCCTGATCGCCCGGCGATTGATCCCCCTGCCAGGCGATTGCAGGGCCAGTGTTCTGACACCGATACCGCGTTCCCCGCGAGCCTTTTATGACGCGGTATTGTGTGCTCCCGTACCGGCCCGGCCTCTATTGAGCCGGGCCGCTTTTTTTTCCGGACGCGTTGCGCGCGCCCAAGAAAAAGGCGGCCTCGCATCGGCCGCCCGGGCACTGCGCGGGGCGCGCCTCAGCGGCGCATGCCCACGCCGATGACCAGCACGCCGGCCACGATCGCGGCGATGCCGGCCCACATGGGGATCGGCACGGACTTCTCGGTTTCGGCCGTGGCCTTGACCGAACCGACCTGCAGCACGGTTTCCTCGGACTTGTAGCTGAAGCCCTTATACGCCAGGGCGGCGATGCCCAACACGATCAGGATGGCGCCGACAATCTTCATGCTTCTTCTCCTATTGCACACGGATGCCGCGGACATTACCGCATGGCCGCGCGGCTGTCAGTGACAGAACGTGTCGCCTGACCCCATCGTATTGCACCGCTGCGGCAAAGCCGTCCGCGTCGTATAGAATCAACCCTTTTGGCCGACGCTCATGTGGTTCAAGAATCTCAAGATTTACCGTCTCTCCTCGCCGTGGACGCTGACCGGCGAGCAGCTTGAAGAAACGCTTGCGCGGCACGCCTATCAGGCCGGCAACAACCTCGAAATGCAAAGCCTGGGCTGGGTCCCGCCGCGCGAGAACGGCGGGCTGGCGCACGTCGTCGGCGGGCAGATCCTGCTGAATCTGCGCGCCGAGAAGAAGCTGCTGCCCAGCACCGTGGTCAACCAGGTCGCCAAGGCGCGCGCCCAGGAGATCGAAGAGCAGCAGGGCTACAAGCCGGGCCGCAAGCAGATGAAGGAAATCAAGGAGCGCGTCACCGACGAGCTGCTGCCGCGCGCCTTCAGCGTGTACCGCGACACCCGCGTGTGGATCGACCCGCAGAACCACTGGCTGGTGATCGATGCCGCCGCCTCGGCCAAGGCCGACGAAGTCATCGGCCTGCTGGCCAAGTGCGTGGATCCGTTCCCGCTCGAAAACCTGTACGTGGCCCAGTCGCCCGCCTCCGCCATGACCGGCTGGCTGGCCGAGGACGAAGCGCCGAGCAATTTCAGCATCGACCAGGACACCGAGCTGCGTTCGTCCGGCGAAAGCGGCGCGGCCATCCGCTACGTCAAGCACTCGATCGACGCCGACGACGTGCGCCGCCATATCCAGTCGGGCAAGCAGTGCACCCGCCTGGCCATGACCTGGGCCGACCGCATCTCGTTCGTGCTGACCGAAGGCCTGGACGTCAAGCGCGTCGCGCCGCTGGACGTGCTCAAGGAAGGCAACGACACCGTCGCCACCAACGACGACGAGAAGTTCGATTCCGACATGATGCTGATGACGGGCGAGCTGGCCAAGATGCTGGCCGAGCTGGTCGACGCGCTGGGCGGCGAAAAGAAGATCTGAGCCCCGCGCTCCGGCTTCACCGCGACGGGCCGCTCCTCTCTTTAGAGGGGGCGGCCTTTTTCATGGGGCGGCCATTTGTTCTCGTGGCGGCTTGCGCGCGGCTTGAATGGGTGCGGCGCGCCAGCCACGAACAAGATGGCCACGCGCCCGTCAGGCGGCAACGCTGCGGTCACGGCCCGACTGCTTGGCCTGGTACAACGCCTTGTCGGCGCGGTCGATCAGGTAGGCGTAGTCGGGATGGCCGTCGAAGGCGGCCACGCCGATGCTGGCGGTGATGCGCAAGGCGCCCACTTCCGGAATCATGAAGGCGTGGCGGCGGATCTCGGCGCCCAGCTTCTCGGCCACCAGCAGGGCCGCGTCGCGCGCCGTGTCCACCAGCACCACCAGGAACTCCTCGCCGCCATAGCGGAACACGAAATCGCTCGAACGACAGGACTGGTGCACCACCTCGGCGAACTGCCGCAGCACCTGGTCGCCGCCGGCGTGGCCATGCTGATCGTTGATCGCCTTGAAGTGATCGATATCCAGCAGCAGCACCGAGAACGTCGAGCGCTCGCGCGTGGCGATCAGGATCTCGCGGCCGATCACCGAGGGCAGGAAGCGGCGATTGAGCACGTTGGTGAGCGGATCGCTGCCGCTCTCGATCTCGGCCACCATGTCGAACAGGCCATTGAGCAGGTGCTTGATGCGCGCCACCAGTTCCTGCAGTTCACGCACCTGGTCCGGCAGCGACGCCGGGCCGCCCTGCAGCAGGCTGGGCAGCACCACGTCGTCCAGCCGCGCCACCGCTTCGGTGATCTGCCGCAGCGCCGGCGCGCTCTCGAACAGCACGCCGCCCTTGTGCTGCAGCCACAGGCCGAACTCGGACGCCGCCAGGCGCGGCAGCACCTGTTCCGGCGCGCGGTAGTGCAGACCGATCAGCACCGCCTGGCTCCATTCGAGCAGGGCGGCGCGCTGGCGCTCGCGCTCGGTGGAAATGTTCTGGCCCAGCGCGAACAGGCGGTAGGCCTCGTCGTTGCGGGCGCCGCGGTTGATGTCGCGCATGAAGGCGCGGCTCATCTGCTCGATCGCCAGGTCGAACAGATTGCAGACGTACTGGGTCGCGACCGATGCCGCCACGCCGTCCAGGTCGCTGGCGCGCAGGCGCAACGCGATTTCGTTCTTCAGGATGCGGGCGCCGGCCATCACCAGGTGGATCGGGATGTGCACGCGCGCATGCACTTCGCCCACCTTCTTCTGCACCGCCATCAGCGCCGCGATGTCGCCCTGCTCGCGCACGCACAGCAGGCCCTTGAGCCAGCCCTTCATGCCCTTGTGCAGGCGGGTGGCGACGATCTCGTGCGACAGGCGCGGGCCGGCCTCGGCATCGGCCAGCAAGGTGGAATAGAAGGCGTCGACCAGCTCGTTGGCGCTGTCGGACACCACCGCCGCGACCTGGCCGCGGGTGTAGGCATCGACCGACGAATAGACCGCCTGCCAGGCCTGGGCATTGGACGCGCTCAGGTAGCACGCCTGCCCGGCGGGATCAGGAGAAGACGGGACTGCGCGACTGCTCGAAGACATAAGACCATCCGACCGAAGATTCCATGGCGTGTCTCGGAACGACACGCGACAGGAAAAACCAGCGCGGATTATGCTTGAAATCGCCGGCGTCGGCCGTCATGGCGGCCGCGCTACGCCGTCCCGCGGACGCCTTACTCCAGGCCGTGGAACACCGAATCGTCCGGACCGATGTGCGACGGGTGCTGCCAGGTCACGTCGCGCAGCGAGTGCTGCACCAGCCCTTCCACGCCCAGCAGCACCGCGAAGATGGCCATGCGGATGGGAATGCCGTTGTCGGTCTGGCGGAAGATCGCCAGGCGCGGATCATGGTTCAGGTCCACGCTCAGGTCGTTGGCGCCCGGCCGGCTGTCGCGCGGCAGCGGGTGCATGACGATGGTGTCCGGGCCGCAATAGGCGTCGATGATGGCGCGGTTGATCTGGAAGTCGGGCGTGTAGCCTTCGTTCTCTTCGTTGGCGAAGCGCTCTTTCTGCACGCGCGTGGCGTAGATCACGTCGGCGCCCGCCAGGCCCTCGGCCAGCGAGGTCTTCTGCTCGATGATGTTGCCGTTGCGGCTGGCCTGCTCGATGATGTAGGAGGGCATTTCCAGGCCCTTGGGCGACACCAGCGAGAACTTGACGTTCTTGTACAGCGCCATCAGCTTGATCAGCGAATGCACCGTGCGGCCGTACTTCAGGTCGCCGACCATGGCGATGTGCGCGCCGTCGAGCAGCTTGCCCAGGCGCGAGAACTCGGTGAGGATCGTGTACAGGTCCAGCAGCGCCTGGCTCGGGTGCTCGCCGGGGCCGTCGCCGCCGTTGACCACCGGGATGTTGGTGGCGCGCGCGAATTCGGCCACCGAGCCCTGGTCGGGATGGCGGATCACCATCGCGTCGACATAACCGCTCATGACGCGGCTGGTGTCGTAGATCGATTCGCCCTTGGCCATCGACGAGAAGGTGAAGCCGGTGGTGTCGCAGACCGAGCCGCCCAGGCGGCAGAAGGCCGAGCCGAAGCTGACGCGGGTCCGGGTGCTGGCCTCGAAGAACAGGTTGCCGAGCACCGCGCCTTCCAGCACGCGCGAGATTTTCTGGCGGCGCGCGATGGGCTGCATCATGTCGGCCACGCGGAACAGGTCCTCGACCGATTCGCGGGTGAACTGGTCCACCGACAGCAGCTGGTTCTTGCCCTCTACCGCGATCCGCTCACGCAGCGGGCCATCTTGTACGCTTTGCGTATATTTTTCGAGCAGCACGCCGTTCTGGACGATTTCGCTGACGAAACGCTGCACCACTTCCGGCATCGCGCGGAATTCCTGCGAGCCTTCCGGCAACAGCCAGGTGTCGAGCGCGCGGCGTTTGACGCCGATCCGGGTCGCGAACACGTCGCGCGTGAGATTCAGGCGGCGCATCGCATCGCGCAGGAAGGCTTGCTGGGAAATGGTCATGACAGGTCCCGAAGAAAGGGTTTGTATACGCACTGCGCATATTATTCCCAACGCAAGTGCATGTCCAACACTTTTGCGCACACGGGTTTACCCTCGAAATTCAGCGCCGAGCGTAGGTCGTCATCTGTGGCGCGGCATCCGTCGTGCCCTGCCCGGCCGCCAGCCAGCAGCCGGCGCAGAACGCCAGGGCGCTGACGACATAGCAGAGCATGGCAAGCACCTGCGCCGGCAGGTGCGCGCGGGTCAAGCGGCCGGTGTAGCCCTGGCGCAACAGGCTGACCTGCGCCAGGTAGGCGAACAAGACCCCGAGGCAGGCCAGCAGCAGGCCTGCCAACAGCAGCAGCAGGGGCAGTTGCAGATCGGGCGCGGCGATGTCGCCGCCGACGATGCCCAGCGAAAACGCCGCCAGTCCCAGCGCGGCGCCGCCGTTCAGCCAGCCCAGGAAGCGGAACGCGCCCGCCAGCAGCGCGAACGGCAGGCCGGCGGCGCGAAGCTGCTGGGCGCGCGGGTCCATTTAGTCTTCCTTGCGGCAGGCCGGCGTGGCGGTCTGGATCGAGGCGCGGGCGGCGGCGATCTCGGCCGCGTTCCAGCGACCCTGGCCCAACACGGTCACGGTGACCTTGGCCTTGGCCGGACCGTCGGCCTCGGCGGAGATCAGTTCGAGGATCTTGGCGGTTTCGCCGACCTTGTAGACCTGGACCTCGTCCGGCGCGCCCTTCTCGCCAAGGACGTGCTTCCAGGCATACGACACGTTGTACGGATGCTGCACGTTCACATGGCAGGTGCGCACGTATTCGCCGGCGCGGCGGAAGGCCGCCTGGTAATTGGTATCCACGCTGAAGGTTTCCTTCAACACGGTATCGGCCTCGTAAACGCCCGTGCTGGCGCAACCGCCCAGCAACGCCATCAACGTGACACCCACCCATACAGTCTTGCGCATGATTCTTCCTGCCATCGGATTCGGATTCCCGCGATTATGCCAGCGGCCGCAAAAAGGCCACGCCCGAAATGTCGTGACATTTCTGCGTGGCCCTGGCCGCGCCCGCAGGCGCGCGGAACGCCCGGCGCCCTATTTGGTCGCGGCGCCCTCGATCTTCTCGCCGCCGCGCTGGATATCCTTGCCCGCGCCGGCAACGGTATTGCACCCCGCCGACATGGCGGCAATCGAAAGCAGCATGACGAGAATCACTTTGTTCTTCATGGGCATCTCCTGTCGAGGCGTGAAAACCGAAGCCAGCATACCGCAAAGGCCACCGTTTGCGCAGGGTGCGCCCCTCCCCCGCACGCCTGTCGCGTATTTGGCGGCAATGGATTAGGATGCGCTATGAACAAGAAACACGTATCGGAAAACGCGGGCGGCACGCCCCAGGCATGGGGCTGGGAACAGCCACAATGCCGCGGACAGGCGGCGCTGGCGCTCTTCATCGACGATCTGCACCGCATCCTGCAGAACTACACCGCCGGCAGGCTGGCCGCCAGCGCCACCCTGGCCGACGCCCAGGAACAGGTCGACCAGTTGCTGGCCCGATACAACGAGATCGCCGCCGCCCCCGAGATCTTCCTGGGCCAATCGGTCCAGCTCAAGGAAGGCGTCGACCGCAGCGGCGTTTCCCACACCGTACCCATTTTTTCCGCGCGCCTGAAGCAGTCCCTGGTCGCGATGCTGGGACAAGGACCCGGCTGATCCCACCTCCGGCGCGCGCCAGCCGCCGGCCAGAACCGCTCCAAAGAGAGGGAGACCGAAGCATGAATACAGACAATGTCGTGGAGTTTCTCCGCCTGCTGTCGCTGGATGTCTCGCTGGGCGCGGCCGCCCAGCACGCCGCGAGCCAGGCGGATGCGCCTCTGGCGTTGGCCCGCCTGGCCACCGCGCACGGCTTGCCTTGCAGCGCCTCCGACTGGTCGATGTTCACCCGCGACTGCCTCGATGCCGACGACAGCGCCGAAAGCGAAGCCTTCTCGGGCGACGCCAAGATCTGGCAGCTGGTGCAGGATCCGGGCCAGGGCACCAGCATGCCGGCCAGCGCCATCACCCGCGTCATCGGCATCGCCACGCAACCCGATGGCCCGACCGTGGTCGGCCATGTCGTCAACGACCTGGCGCCGCGCCCGGCCCAGGGCGCTTCGCCCTATCCCGGCAGTTCCTGAGCCGGCGCGCCGGCCATCCCCAGAAACGCCGCCACGCCGCTGGCGGCCACCACCCCGCTGGCCATGCACGCGGTCAGCAGATAGCCGCCGGTCGGCGCTTCCCAATCCAGCATTTCCCCCGCGCAGAACACGCCCGGCGCCTGGCGCAGCATCAGGCCGGGCTCCAGCGCGTCGAACGCCACGCCGCCCGCGGTGCTGATGGCCTCGTCCATCGGACGGGTACGCACCAGCGTCAGCGGCAGGGCCTTGATCAAGCGCCCCAGGCGCGCCGCATCACGGAAGTCATCGGCGCCGGCGCACTCGCGCAGCAGGCCGGCCTTGACGCCGGTCAGCCCCAGCCGGCTCTGCAGGTGGCTGGACATCGAGCGCGCGCCACGCGGATGCGTGACGGCTTCCAGCACCCGCTCCTGGGTCCAGCCCGGCGCCAGGTCGAGCAGGGCCACCGCCTGCCCGGCCGTCTCGATGCGGTCGCGCAGCGGCGCCGACAACGCATAGACCAGGCTGCCCTCGATGCCGTTTTCCGTGACGACGAACTCACCCTGGCGGGCCGGCCCCGGTCCCGATTCACCGACGCAGCGCAGCGTGACCGACTTGACCGGTTGGCCGGCATGGCGCTGCCGGAAGTGTTCGGACCATGCCACGTCGAAGCCGCAGTTGGCCGCGCGCAGCGGCGCCGTGGCGATGCCGTGCGCCGCCAGTCCGGGCAACCAGGCGCCATCCGACCCCAGCTTGGCCCAGCTGCCGCCGCCCAGGGCCAGCACCACCGCGTCGGCCGCGCAGGTGCGCACGCCATCGGGCGTGTCGAAGCGCAGCTCGGCCGCGCCGGGCGCGCCATCCGACGGCCAGCCGAGCCAGCGATGACGCATGTGAAAGCGCACGCCGCTGGCGCGCAGGCGGGCCAGCCAGGCGCGCAACAAGGGCGCCGCCTTCATTTCGGCGGGAAAGACCCGGCCCGACGAACCGACGAAAGTCTCGATGCCGAGCTGCCCCGCCCATGCGCGCAAGCCATCGGCGTCCAGCGCGCGCAGCCAGGGCGCGATCTGGCCGGCGCGTTCGCCATAGCGCGCCAGGAACGGCGCCGCGGCCTCGCTGTGGGTCAGGTTCAAACCGCCGCGCCCGGCCATGAGGAACTTGCGGCCGACCGACGGCATCGCGTCGTACACGTCGACCTGCACGCCACGCGCGGCCAGCCCTTCGGCCGCCATCAGGCCGGCCGGCCCGCCGCCGATAACGGCCACGCGCTTGGCGGACGGACTCATGGCGCCCGAGGGCGGATGCGGGTTGGAATGCATGGCGGCGGAATTCAGGAAAGCCAGGGCGGGACGGGCCGCCGGGGGTGCGATTGTCGCACGCGGCGGCGCCGCGCCCGGCCATCGCACCCGCCGGACAAAAAAAAGCCCCGGATGGGGCATTTTTTCATCGCAGCGGCCAAGCCATTGATATTGCGGCGATATTTCGACATGCGCAACGCCTATCCCAAGGCTTGTCCACAGTCGCTGTGGGTAACTGCGCTAGGCGTTGCCGGCGGCCTGCATCGGCCCGGACCAGGGTTCGGCATCGAGCTGGAAACGCAATTCCTGGTATTCGCCGTCGACCGCGACCGAGCGCAGCAGGCCCGATCCCAGCGCCTGCCCCATTGCGCGGCGGCACAGGGTTTCGGGATCGTCCGGCAGCGACTGGAACACGCCATCGGGAATGCGCAGCCGCAGCAGCGCCTGGGGATCGCCGCGTTCGGCGGGCCGCCCGATGTGAATGTGGGCCGGATAGCCGTGCGGGCACCAGATGCCCACGTGGTACTTGCCTTCGCTGCCGGTATCGGCGACGTAGCCGGGATGATCGTATTTTGCCGTGCCCATGGACCCTCCTCGTGTGCGGCGGACTCGCGCGCTTGAGCCATGGTAGCGCAGCGTCCGCCACCTGTGCGGGCCCGCGCCCCCGGGAAACTCCGGGCTGGAACGCCGGCTTGATGCAGGGCAAGCGAGAGATGAAAAAAACCGCGACGGTCGTCGCGGTCCTCCTGGAAGCGCCGGTGGCGGCGCCGAGAGCCGTACGCCGGCCATCCACGGAACCGTGCTGATTCTGCGCCGCAGGTCGATCCTGTGAAGTCACACAGCAGCTATCGTAGTGGCGACGACCTCCGCTGCATGCGATCTCCACTCCCCACAAGCGCCGCCCATGCCTCTCTACCATCGTCTGGCCAGTTCGACACAACGACTCGACGTCGCCTTCCACCAGACTCACAGCAAGGAAGTCTGGGGGACAGGAGCCTTCCTCACCGGAATTGCTTCCGTCAAGGCATACCTCGGCCCCCTGCCTGCCGGCGACGATGGGATCGAATTCGAAACCGACATCCCGCCCACGCCGGGCACCAGCACCCTGGCCGTTGCCTACTGGTACCAGGGACAGGCCCAGGCAGCCGCGAAGTCCGGATTTGTCATGATTCCGGTTAGCATGAGGAAGGTTGCCTGCACACAACCCGCCAACCTCGGGGCAGCATCTTGCGTCTTTTGACCATTGAACACGTACCTCTCGCTCGCCGGCGAACCGTCCCCATCTGGTATCCCGCCGTCATGCTCAGCTTGTCCGGCGAAGCGTTGCGTCGCACCGGCCTCGATTTCGAGACGGCACAGGATGATCTCGACACCGTGACCTTTGCGTATGCCGAGGTCGAGAAGATACCCATCATGTTGATGCGCCACGCGTCGGAGCCCAAGCACGTGTACACGCTGATGGTGGATGCGGAAAGTGAAGCGAATGACCGTGGCTGGGGCGTCCTGAGCTTCGCGTCGGGCGTATTGGCCAGCCTGCACGTGGGACCTGAAGAGGTGATCTGGCGCAACGACGAACTGGACAAGCTGTTTCCTGCCAGACTGAATCTCAAATCCGGCAAATCGGTCTTCGAGCAGCTCGACCTGCACAATATCGAACCGGTTTCGCTTGACGATGCAAGTCCATCTCCAGGGCCTGCCTACACGCCGCCGGCAAAAGCCAGGTTCTGATTCGCACCGACGGCGCGCGCCAGAAAGCAAAAAAGCCTTGATTTCGTCATGAAATCAAGGCTTCGAATGCTGGTTGCGGGGGCAGGATTTGAACCTACGACCTTCGGGTTATGAGCCCGACGAGCTGCCAGACTGCTCCACCCCGCGTCTGATGTGTGAATCATACATCATTTTGAAATCTTGTGCAGCGCACCCAGCGAATTGGGCCGATTATTTTTGCTTTCCGAGCCAAAAAAACCCGTTGCGATGGCCGCGACGCGCGCCAGCAGCCCGGGCGGATCCAGGCAGATCGCCTGCGCCTGGCCGACCGCCGTCAGCGTCAACGGACCGCCTTCCGGCAGGCAATGGCTTTCACCCGCGTTCAGGCGCATCGACGGCGGCAAATACCGGCCTGGCGGCATATCCGAGCGGTACGGCGGCTCGGCCACCATCAGGCTGCCGCTGGTGCAGACGATGAGCGCCCCGCCGCGCAGGCGCACCTGGCGGCTGGCGCCGGCCAGCAGATCAATACGTTGTGAACGCGGTTCGGGGGCGGGAAAAAGGGCCATGGTCATCTCCAATCTGACGCCCACAGTCTGCGCCCGCCCTGTTTTGCGCAACAGCCACACAATCTGACTTTCTGTACCGATGCAGGTTCTCGATTTCCGCTCTGTTATGGTGTACTTTGCGTGAATCTGTGCCTACCCTCAACCCAACCTCGGGGAGCATGATCGGCGCATGGACCCGCAACCGCTATACCTACGCCTGGCGAACCACTACCGGCGCGCCATCCAGACCGGGGTCCTGGCCCCCGACCAGCGCATGCCGTCCGTGCGCACCCTGGTGCGCACCCACCACGTCAGCCTCTCGACCGCGCTGCAGGCCTGCCGCCTGCTCGAGGACGACGGCCTGATCGAGGCCCGACCCCGGTCCGGCTACTTCGTCCTCAAGCCGCGCCGCAACAGCATTCCTCCCGTCAACGAGCCGGACATCCGCCAGGCGCTGGGCACGGCCCAGTACGTCGGCATCCATGACCGCGTGTCGGACTTCATCGCCAAGTGCGAGGCCCATCCCGTCAGCGCCAACTTCGCGCTGGCCGCGGCGGTGCCGGAAGCCTATCCGATGGAAGACCTGAAGCAGGCCATGATCCGCGCGCTGCGGCAGTCGCCCCAGGTGCTGGTCAGCCCGGTGCCGCCGCAGGGCCACCCCGAACTGCGCACGGTGCTGGCGCGGCGCGCGCTGGCCAACGGCATCAACGCCACGCCCGATGACGTCATCGTCACGCATGGCTGCATCGAGGCGCTGAACCTGGCGCTGCGCGCCGTGGCCCGCCCGGGCGACACCATCGCGGTGGAGTCGCCGACCTACTTCGGCCTGCTGCAGATCCTCGAAAGCCTGGGCATGCGCGCGCTGGAGATTCCCACCAGTCCGCAGCACGGCCTGTCGATCGAGGCGCTGGACCTGGCGTTCCAGACCCACGGCAACATCCGCGCGGTGGTGGTGGTGCCGAACTTCCAGAACCCGCTGGGCTGCGTCATGCCCGACGCCGAGAAGGCGCGCCTGGTGGCCCTGTGCGAACGCCAGCAGGTGCCGCTGATCGAGGATGACACCTATGGCGCGCTGAACGACGACGACACGCCGCTGGCCGCGGCCAAGTCCTGGGACCCGACCGGCAACGTCATCTACTGCTCGTCGCTGCACAAGACGCTGGCGCCGGGCATGCGGCTGGGCTGGCTGCTGGGCGGCCGCTGGAAGGCGCGCATCGCCATGCTGAAATTCGCGCAGAGCCGGCCCAACGAACCGCTGGCGCAGATCGCCGTGGCCGAATACCTCGGATCGCGCGCCTACGACCGGCACCTGGCGCGGCTGCGCCGGCAATTGAAGACGCAGCGCGAGCAGACCGCCGAAGTCATCGCGGCGCACTTCCCGCGCGGCACCCGCCTCAGCATGCCGACCGGCGGCATGCTGCTGTGGCTGGAGATGCCGGACGGCCGCTCGGGACTGGATGTCTTCGAGGCCGCGCTGCAGCAGGGCATCCGCGTGGCGCCCGGCGCCATGTTCTCCAACGGCGCGCGCTACAACCACTTCCTGCGCATCAGTTGCGGGCAACGCCACACGCCCGAGATCGCGCGGGCGCTGGTGACGCTGGCACGCATCGTCGGCGAGCGCCAGGCATGAATCCACACCTGCATCAATTCATCGTCGACTACGGCCTGTGGGCGGTGCTGGGTGGCACCCTGCTCGAGGGCGAAAGCGTGGTGGTGCTGGCGGGCTTCCTGTCGCATCAGCGCCTGCTGCACCTGCCCTACGTGATGCTGTGCGCGTTCGCCGGCTCGTTCATCGCCGACCAGGCCTTGTTCTATCTGGGCCGCCGCTACCGCGAGCATCGCTACGTGCGGCGGGTCCGCGCCCAGCCCGCGTTCAGCAAAGCGCTGGCGGCGGTCGACCGCTATCCGCACGGCTTCATCCTGGCGTTGCGCTTTCTGTATGGACTGCGCACGGTCGGTCCGGTGGCGCTGGGGGTCTCGCAGGTGTCCTCGCTGCGCTTTCTGGTGCTCAACGCCATCGCGGCCGCGATCTGGGCGGTGTGCTTCAGCCTGGTGGGATATGTGTTCGGGCAGACGATCGAGTCCCTGCTCGGTCGTCTGCATGGCGTGGAAACCAAGCTGGCGGTGGCCGCCGTGATCGGCGTGGCGACCTGGCTGGCCTACTGGCTGTTTGCGCGGCGGCGGCGCCGGTGACCGGCGCGCCGCTCAGAAGACCAGCTTGCCGCTGGCGCGCAACACGTGCCGGCGGCGCGCCTTGCGATACAGCGGACCGATGAACGGCAGCAGGGCCAGCCGCCGCAGGATAGGATGACGCTGGTCGAAGTCGTGCCAGGCCTTGAAGCCATGGCCCAGGCGCTCCCAGCTCTGACGCGCCTCGGGGGAGAGTTTGCCGGGGTCGAACGCCGCCAGCTTTGCCGCTTCCGAAACCCGGGCCGCGAGGCCACGATTCCGGTATTCCAATGGATACTGATTCCGCATGGGGCGGCATATTACCCGGCTTGCGGGACCTCTGCCGGCCCCTGTCGCGCGGCGAACACAGGCGGTTTTGGCGCCGCCTTTGATCGCACTTTGCAAGCCGTTGTAATTAAAGGAAAAAGGCTTTCTATGCCCGCGCTATCCCAAGGCTTGTCCACAGAAGTTGTGGGTAACTTCGACAGGCCGCGGGCGGCCGGCGGCTACTTCAGCGCGGCGATGATCTGGTCGCGCACGCTTTCGAAGCCCGCCACGTATTGCGGGTTTTCCGAACGGGCCAGCAGGCTGGAATAGTTCTGCTCCAGCTGCGCCTCGATCGCCTCGCGCAGGCCGGGCGAGCCCTTGGCCAGGTGCAGCATCGTCAGCAGCGCCGAGTTGAGCGCGTCGATGCGGCCGCCCTGGTGCGAAATGGTATGCACGATGACCGCGATTTGTTCCTGGATGTCCATGGAAAAGCCTCCTGGCAATGAATATCGGCGCAAATCCTAGCATGGGCCGGCCGGCCCGCTGGGCAAGCGCCGCCGTGCGCGCTAGCATCAAGCGTAGCGCGGCGTAAACGGAGCGTGTCCATGAAGACGATCCACGACTATGTGCCCCCCGACGCGGCTTCGCTGCGGCGGCTGCAGGAACGGCTGGGATACAGCGATGCGCAGATGGCCGAGCTGGCCGGCCTGGACGCCGCCGTGCCCTGGTCCAGCTATGTCGGCGGCCCGCAGCCGCGCGCGCTGGGGCAGCAGCGACTGCTGGGCATGGCCGCCCGCCTGACGCTGGACGAGACGGCCTGGCAAGGCGTGCTGGCGGCCATGCGCGAGGCCGGCGCGCGCTTCGACTACGGCGCCTCCGATGCGTCCACCCTCACGCCAGCGCCGGCCGCCCCGCCCGCCGCCCTGGAAGAGCACAAGTTCGGCATGCGGCTGGTCAGCGACCGCGGCGCCTTCCACGAAATGGAGCAGCTGCGCGAGTTCGCCCATCATGTGCAGGAGTTCGGCGTCAGCGACCTGGTGCGCGAGGCCCGCTACGACAGCGCCGCCGACCTCTGCCGCTTCACGCTGGCATCGGCGCGCGAGGCGGACGCCGCGCGCCGCGACCGGGTCTTCGACGCGGCTTCCCGGACCATCACCCGCTTTGCCTTCGACGGCCGCGTCTATCAAGGCGGCATTCCGCCCGAATCCGACGGCTGAGCCGCGCATTGACTTGCGCCGCGCCGCCCCTGTATGGTCGGGCGCATGAACGAACGCCTAGACGCCATCGACCGGCAACTGCTCAGCCTGCTGCAGGCCAACGCCCGCGAACCCGCCGCCATCCTGGCGCGCAAGCTGGGGCTGGCGCGCACCACCGTGGTGGCGCGCATCGCCCGGCTCGAGCGCGAGAGCATCGTGGCGGGCTACGGCGTGCGGCTCGGCCGCCTGCTCGAAGAGGCCGCGGTGCGCGCCTACTGCTTCATCAGCGTCCTGCCCAAGACGCCGGCGGCGGTCATCCGCGAGCTCGAGAAAATGCCCGAGGTCGAAGAAGTGTCCTCGGTCAGCGGCCCGTATGACTACCTGATCTTCCTGCGCTGCGAAACCCATGAACAGCTCGACGAGCTGCTCGACCGCATCGGCCTGATCGAAGGCGTGAAACAGACGCAGACCTCCATCGTGCTCAGCCGCAAGGTCGACCGCCGCAGCGCGGTGGGCGCGCCCTGAGCCCCTCCCCGGCGGGCGGCGGGGGCGGCATAATGTTGTAATCTGGCCAATTGCCTTTTACGGATCTCCCATGCTCGCACGCCTTGCCTTCGTCTCCGCCATGCTTGCCCTGCTGACCGCCTGCTCCAGCATGAGCGAAGTGACGCCCACCGGCAAGAATGGCTACAGCGTCACCTACAGCTCCGGCACGCAGCTGCTGACCTGGGTCGAAATCAAGAACCAGGCCCTGCAGCGCGCCGACCAGTATTGCCAGTCCATCGGCCGCAAGCTGCAGAAGCCGTCGGTGACGTCCAATCACGCCACGGGCCTGGGTTCCAAGCGCGCCACGGTCACGTTCGAATGCGGCGAGATCGAACCGCCGAAGAACGCCAAGCAGTAATCCGGAAACACATCGTGAATACTCCCCCGCCCGTGGGCATCACCATGGGGGATGCCGCCGGCATCGGCCCCGAAATCATCGTCAAGGCCTGCGCCCAGGGCCTGAATGCGCCCTGTGTGGTCTACGGCGATGCCGGCGCCCTGCGCCGCGCCGCGAGCGCGCTGGGCGCGCGCCTGGCGATCACGGAGATCGCGCACGCCGGCCTGGCCAGCGGCGACGCCAGCCGCATCGAGGTCATCGCCTGTGGCCCCGCGCTGCCGCCCGACCTGCCCTTCGGCCAGATCAACGCCGCGGCCGGACGCGCCGCCTACGATTACGTCTGCGCCGCCATCGACGACGCCCAGGCCGGCCGCATCCGCGCCATCGTCACCGCGCCGCTGAACAAGCAGTCCATGCACGCGGCCGGCATCGACTATCCCGGCCACACCGAGATCCTGGCGGAACGTTCGGGCACCGACGACTTCGCCATGATGCTCGCCAACGACGAGCTGCGCGTGCTGCTGGTGACCATCCACGTGGCCCTCGCCGACGTCATGGCGCGCATCACGCCCGAGGCCGAGCTGACCGCCATGCGCCTGGCCGACCGAGCCTGCCGCCAGATGGGCATCGCCCATCCGCGCGTCGCGGTGGCCGGCCTGAACCCGCACGCCGGCGAAGGCGGCAAGTTCGGCCGCGAGGACATCGACATCATCGCGCCGGCCATCCGCCGCGCCCGCGACGAAGGCATCGACGCCAGCGGCCCGTGGCCTGGCGACACGGTCTTCATGCGGGCCCGCCGCGGCGAGTTCGACATCGTGGTGGCCCAGTACCACGACCAGGGCCTGATCCCGGTGAAGTACCTGGGCGTGGACCATGGCGTCAACGTCACCGTCGGCCTGCCGTTCGTGCGCACCAGCGTCGACCATGGCACCGCCTTCGACATCGCCGGCAAGGGCGTGGCCGACCAGGCCTCGCTGATCGCCGCGTTCGATCTGGCGCTGGCCATGACGCCCTGAGCCCCGAGGGGCCCGACAGGCGGACACCCGCCCCGGCCCGCCAGCGGCCTGCAAGCCCCCGGGGTCTACAATACGCCCCGATTCCGGCGCGCCAGGCGCGCCGCCGCTTTCCGTCATCCCCCTACCCCCTCCATGTCACGCCTTGTCCGTCTCCTGCCCGACCGCTTCACCCTCTACCTGATCTGCACCGTCATCATCGCCAGCATCGTGCCCGCCCACGGGCAGGGCGTGGTGGTGTTCGGCTGGATCACCAACATCGCGGTCGGCCTGCTGTTCTTCCTGCACGGCGCGCGCCTGTCGCGCGAGGCCATCATCGCCGGCCTCACCCACTGGAAGCTGCATCTCACGATCTTCTCGGCCACCTTCCTGATGTTCCCGCTGCTGGGCCTGGCGCTCAAGCCGGTGCTGGAACCGCTGGTCACCCCCGAGCTGTATCTCGGCATCCTGTTCCTGTGCTGCCTGCCCGCCACCGTGCAATCGGCCATCGCCTTCACGTCGATGGCGCGCGGCAACGTGCCGGCCGCGGTCTGCAGCGCCTCGGCCTCGAGCCTGCTGGGCATTTTCCTGACGCCGCTGCTGGTGGGCACCGTGGTCGCCAACGCCGGCAGCGCGCCGATCTCGTTCGACGCTGTCGGCAAGATCATGCTGCAGCTGCTGCTGCCGTTCGTGCTGGGCCAGTTCGCCCGCCGCTGGATCGGCGCCTGGGTGCACAAGCGCAAGGCGATGCTGAAGTTCGTCGACCAGGGCTCGATCCTGCTGGTGGTCTATACCGCGTTCTCGGAAGCCATCAACGAAGGCCTGTGGAGTTCCACGCCGATCCCGGCGCTGCTGGGCCTGGTGGTGTGCTGCGCCGTCATCCTGGCGCTGGCGCTGGGCCTGTCGGCGCTGGCCGGCAGGATGTTCGGCTTCAACCTGCCCGACCGCATCACGCTGCTGTTCTGCGGCTCCAAGAAGAGCCTGGCCAGCGGCATTCCGATGGCCCAGGTGCTGTTCGCCGGCCACGCGGTGGGCGCCATCGTGCTGCCGCTGATGCTGTTCCACCAGATCCAGTTGATGGTCTGCGGCGTGCTGGCCGCGCGCTACGGCAAGCGGCCCGAAACGGACGAATGAATCCGCCACGCCGCCATGAAAAAACCGCGCCCTGGGGCGCGGTTTTTTTTGAGTGGGCGACAGGCGCTCAGTACAGGTCCCGCGGCTGCGCGCCGGAGAAATTCAGGAAGCGCGTGCTCGAACCCTGGAAGGTCAGGCGCACCGAGCCGATGGGGCCGTTACGCTGCTTGCCGATGATGATCTCGGCAGTGCCCTTGTCCGGCGAATCGGGGTTGTAGACCTCGTCGCGGTAGATGAACAGGATCACGTCGGCGTCCTGTTCGATGGCGCCCGATTCGCGCAGGTCGCTCATCACGGGACGCTTGTTGGGACGCTGCTCCAGGCTTCGGTTCAGCTGCGACAGCGCGATCAGCGGGCAGTTCAGTTCCTTGGCCAGACCCTTGAGCGAGCGGCTGATTTCCGACACTTCGGTGGCGCGGTTCTCGCCCGAGCCGTTGCCCGACATCAGCTGCAGGTAGTCGATGATGATCAGGCCGAGCTGGCCGCACTGGCGCGCCAGGCGGCGCGCGCGGGCGCGCACTTCCATCGGGCTGAGCGCGGGCGATTCGTCGATGTAGACCTGCGCGTCCTGCATCAACTGCACAGCATGGGTCACGCGCGGCCAGTCTTCGGCGATCAGCTTGCCGGTCCGCATGCGGTGCTGGTCGAGCAGGCCGACCGAACCCAGCATACGCATGGCCAGCTGCACCGCGCCCATTTCCATCGAGAACACCGCCACCGGCAGGCCCTCTTCGATGGCGACGTGCTCGCCGATGTTCATCGAGAACGAGGTCTTGCCCATCGACGGGCGGCCGGCCACGATGATCAGGTCGCCGCCCTGCATGCCCGAGGTCATCTTGTCGAGGTCGGTGAAGCCGGTGGGCACGCCGGTCACATCAGAAGTGCTTTCGCGGTGATAGAGCTCGTCGATGCGTTCCACCACCTGCGTCAGCAGCGGCTGGATTTCCTGGAAGCCGGCGGCGCCGCGCGCGCCTTCCTGGGCGATCTGGAACACCTTGGATTCGGCCTCGTCCAGCAGTTGGCGCGCTTCCTTGCCCTGCGGGTTCATGGCGGCCGAGGATATCTCGTCGGCGATCGACACCAGCTTGCGCAGCATGGCGCGCTCGCGCACGATTTCGCCATAGCGGCGGATGTTGGCGGCCGACGGCGTGTTGTGCGCCAGCGCGTTCAGGTAGGCCAAGCCGCCGGCGTCGTCGGCCTTGCCGGCGCTGACCAGCGATTCGTGCACGGTGATGACGTCGGCCGGCCGCGCCAGCCCGATCAGCCGGGCGATGTGGTGCCAGATGAGCCGGTGGTCGTGGCGGTAGAAGTCTTCTTCGACCAGCACGTCGGCGATGCGGTCCCAGGCTGCGTTGTCCAGCAGCAGGCCGCCCAGCACCGACTGCTCCGCCTCGATGGAATGCGGGGGAACGCGCAGGTATTCAAGCTGGGAGTCGGCAGGTGTGTTCATGGCTTCAATAATAACGGCTGCAGGATATCCGCGACGCGGAAGAAACCCTGCACATCGCGCGACGGCAGGCGGCCCAGCAGGGGCCGCAGCGGCGTGGCGATGAAGGAAAGCACCCGGGTCAGGCGGCGCAGGCGGGCCTTGACCTCGGGGTCGGGATTACATTCGAAATAGACGTCCAGCGCCAGTTTACCCAGCGTCCGACCCACGTCGTCGGGCAATTTACGCAACGACACCAGCGAGGCCAGCATCTGAAACAGATCATAGGCCTGGGCCAGCGGACGCGACAGCGTCGAACCGATGTTCTCTTCGAAATCGATGCGCCACAGTTCGCCGTCCTGCAGCGTGATGTTGCGGATCTGCGCGCCGCCGTGCCACAGCCCGCGAGCATGGAAGGCGGCCAGGTCGGTCGCGGCCGCGCGCGTCAGCCACAGGCGCAAGGTGGTGTCCTCGTTGCGGATCAGGTCGGCCAGGTCCTCGCCGACGAATTCCAGCACCAGGAGGCCCTGCTCCTGCCACCAGACCTCGGGCACGCGGCAGCCAGCCTGCAACAGTTGATTGAGTCGCCGGGCCTCATGCTCCAGGCCATTGCGCAGCAGGATGCCGGGACGCGGGAATTCACCCAGGAACAGCTTGCAGCCCACCCCGAGGAACAGCGCGCGCGCATAGCGCAGCACATAACTGACGCCGCTCGCCAGGCTCGGCCGGCGGCGCTTGACGATGCAGCGCACCCCATCGATGGTGGCGTCCCGCACCGACGGCTCGCGCTCGGCGTCCAGGCTGTCGAGCCAGGCGCGCAATCCGGGGGGGGCGTTGTGGTGGACGGGCGGCTGGGTCAAGAGGTCCTCGGTGGCAACAGCGTGGAAGGTGGGCATGCAGCCCGAAAGACTACACGCAAACACCGGATGGCAAAGCGGGGAAAAGCAAGCGCGCCGGGAAAAGAAAAAAAGCCGGCACGCGGGCCGGCTTTCTTTCCTGGCGCGGAGTCCGGTTTAGGACAGTTCGCCTTCGACCAGCACCGTGACGTCGACGACGACGTCGGCGTGCAGGGCGACCTGGATCGGGAACTCGCCGACGGCCTTCAGCTGGCCGTTGGGCATGCGCACTTGCGACTTCTCGATGCCTTCGAAACCGGCCTTCTTCAGACCTTCGGCGACGTCGGCGTTGGTGACCGAGCCGAACAGACGGCCGTCGACACCAGCCTTCTGGACGATCTTCAGCTGGTAGCCGTTGACGCGCTCACCCAGAGCCTGGGCGGCGGCCAGCTTCTCGGCCTGGATCTTTTCCAGTTCGGCGCGGCGGGCTTCGAATTCCTTCAGGGCGGCGTCGGTTGCGCGACGGGCCTTCTTCTGGGGGATCAGGAAGTTGCGGGCGTAACCATCACGCACGCGGACGACTTCGCCGAGGTTACCCAGGTTGACGACTTTTTCGAGCAGAATAACTTGCATTTCAGTGCCCCGGATTAGTTGTGGTTGTCGGTGTAAGGCAACAGGGCCAGGAAGCGCGCGCGCTTGATGGCGGTGTCCAGCTGGCGCTGGTAGATTGCCTTGGTGCCGGTCAGACGAGCCGGGATGATCTTGCCGTTTTCTTGCACGAAGTCGCGCAGGGTGTCCAGATCCTTGTAGTCGATCTCTTCGACGCCGGCGGCGGTGAAGCGGCAGAACTTACGACGCTTGAAGAGCGGGTTCTGCTGCGTGAATTTGCGTTTTTCCTTGCGTTTTCCGAAGAAAGCCATGATATGTGCCTTATGTTTGAGAGGACCGGGTCTACCTTGATCGGGCCCGACTCCCCGTAACCTATCCGTATTCAGAAGGCGCTCTCGCGCCCGTCACCCATTCCCGTCAAGCCACCAGCGGATCGCGTCCTGCGCTGCCGCGGATCTTGCGCGCCTGCTGCAGGTGCAGCTTGAACTTCACGGAGTCCTTGCGCACCGGGGCCAGAAACCCCTGCACGTGCAATTCGGACCCCAGCGCCGTTCCTTGCAACAGCAACGCCAGATCGCCCAGTGCCACGGCCGAGATCGTCAGTTCGACACGGCGCGGATGGCCGGCTTCGATGACCTCAGATTCGTGCGCCAGCACCATTTCCAGGGCTGGCAGACCGGCGGGAGTGTGGCGCAAAGGCTCGCATTCGAGAACGCGGGCGCTGAGTTCCAGCTTGTTCATCCTGCCAGGCACCGAGGGGACTTCATGGGATGGGCTCTCGCGTGAGCCCTGCTTACTCGACCTGAGCCGCGACAGCTTCCGCCGAAGCCTTGCGGGCTTCTTCGCGCTCGACCGACTTCATCATGATCGAGGGCGTGGTCTGGGCCTTCTTGGTCTTGATGACCAGGTGGCGCAGAACGGCGTCGTTGTAGCGGAACGAGTGTTCCAGCTCATCCAGCGTGGCTTGGCCGCACTCGATGTTCAGGCAGACGTAGTGAGCCTTGACGAGCTTCTGGATCGGGTAGGCCAGTTGACGGCGACCCCAGTCTTCCAGGCGATGCACCGAGCCGCCTTGGCCCGTGACCAGCGCTTGGTAACGCTCGACCATGGCGGGCACTTGCTCGCTTTGGTCGGGGTGAACGATAAACACCACTTCGTAGTGACGCATGAGTAAAACTCCTTGAGGATGTCTTGCCCGCCGTCCGCCTGACACCGTCATCAGCCCGCGCGCGCATCGTGCTCGCGGTCAGTTCCGGCTTTCCAGTGCTTTCTCTATCACTGGTCTTTTTCTTCAAGGCGTATGGCTTGCAAGGGGCAGCCCGCTACCCAAAAAACATGGGCGGTCGAGCAAGAAAGCTCTCGATTATCGCCGATCGGACCGCTGGACGCAAGCCGGCGGCGCTCAGGAAATCGGGGACGCGTTATCCGGCCCCACCGGACGCGGCGCATCGGCCACACCGATCTCCTGCGGCCGGCTGACCACGCTGACCATCACGTAGCTGATGATCATGAGCAGGAACCACGAGCCCAGCTTGTTTATCGAGACCAGTTCCCAGCCCTGCGACTGGTTGGGATAGCGCCAGGCGTTGGCGAAGGTGCCGATGTTCTCGGCGAACCAGATGAACAGCGCCACCAGCACGAAGCCCAGCAACAACGGCATGCGGCGGTAGTCGCGCCAGATGCGGAAGTAGACCCAGGTGCGCGCGAACAGCAGCGCCGTCAGGCCGAACAGCGCCAGACGAAAATCGGGGACAAAATGATGCGCGAAGAAATTCACGTAGATCAGCACCGACAGCGCCACGGTGGCGGCCAGCGGCGGATGGGCCCGGAAGCGGAAATCGAACAGGCGCCAGACCCGCGCCAGATAGCTGCCGACCGCCGCGTACATGAAGCCGGTGAAGAGCGGTACGCCGCCGATGCGCAGCACACTGGCCTCGGGATAGATCCAGGAGCCGGCCGCCGTCTTGAACAGCTCCATGCCGGTGCCGACCACATGGAACATCAGGATGACCTTGGCCTCGTCCCAGGTTTCCATGCGCAGGGCCAGCAGCGCGGCCTGGATGGCCAGCGCGGCCAGCGTCAGGAAGTCGTAGCGCGCCAGCCAGGCGTCCTGCGGATACCACCAGTGCGTGGCCAGCAGCAGCGCGCACATCAGGCCGCCGAACAGGCAGGCCCAGGCCTGCTTCACGCCGAAGCGGAAGAACTCGTAGAAGGCGACGCCCAAACGACCGCGGCCGGCCAGGTGATCGGCCAGCCGCGCTTCCCATCCCGCCAGTCGCGCAATGAGCGGCCAGTCGCTGGCCGCCGGATGCCGCACGGAGGACTCAGCCTTCCACCACGGCGTAAGCCGAGTGGTTGTGAATCGATTCGAAGTTCTCGGCCTCGACGCGGTAGCGGGCGATGCCGGGATGCGCATTCAGGCGGGCCGCCACGTCGCGCACCAGGTCTTCGACGAACTTGGGGTTGTCGTAGGCGCGTTCGGTGACGTACTTCTCGTCGGGGCGCTTGAGCAGGCCCCAGAGCTCACACGAGCCTTCGTCTTCGATCAGGCGGATCACGCCGTCCATGCTGATGTCGGATTCCAGGATGGCCGAGACCGTCACGTGCGAACGCTGGTTGTGCGCGCCGTATTCGGAGATGGCCTTGGAACACGGGCACAGGCTGGTCACCGGCACCTGCACCACCAGCTCGAACTCGACCTTGTCGGCCTGGGCGCGGGCGATCCACTGCACTTCGTAGTCCAGCAGGCTCTGCACGCCGGAGATCGGCGCCGACTTGTTGATGAAGTACGGGAAAGCCGCGGTGATGTCGCCGCGCTCGGCGTGCAGCAGCGGCAGCATGTCGGCCGCCATGGCGCGGAACAGCGTCGGCGTCATGGGGGTGCTGCGGTACTTTTCCAGCAGCGCCACGAAGCGGGACATGTGCGTCCCCTTTTCTTCGGGGGGCAGCGCCACCGTCAGGGTCCAGTTGGCCACGGTGCCCTGGGGCGAACCGTCGGCGTTCTCGATGAGCATGGGGTGGCGCACGCCACGGATGCCCACGCGCTGGATCGGGATGTGCCGCGTGTCCGTCGAGCTCTGGACGTCGGGCATCACGATGGCGGGGTCGATCGGAGAATTCATTTCGGCTTACCTGTCTGGGCGACGAGCGTGGCGTGAACACGCAGACCCAGGAATCTTTAAGAGGGGGCCATTATCGCCCAAAGTCCCGCCAGCGCCAGGGAAAACCCTTTCATTCGTAGGCTGGCGGGGCCGGAACACACTGTTTCGCCACACGGACCAAACCGGCGGGCCGGTCCGTGGGTGCGGCCAATCAGGCCAGCAGCGAGGCGTAGCGCGCCCGGATCGATTGCTCGATGCCGGCGGCATCCAGGCCGATCCCGGCCAGCAGCGCCAATTGGTCGCCGTGGTCGATGAACTCGTCGGGAAAGCCCAGCTGCAGCACAGGAATCGCGATGCCTTCGGCGGCCAGCACTTCCAGCACGGCGCTGCCGGCGCCGCCCATGATCGCGGCGTCCTCGATCGTCACCAGGGCGTCGTGGCGGCTGGCCAGGTCCAGGATCAGCGCGCGGTCGATCGGCTTGACGAAGCGCATGTCGGCCACGGTGGCGTCCAGTTTTTCGGCCGCCGCCAGCGCCGGCTGCACCAGCGTGCCGAAACCGAGGATGGCGATCTTGCGGCCTTCGCGGCGCACCACGCCGCGGCCCAGTTCGACCGTGTCCAGGCCGGCCGTTTCCGCCGCGCCGCAGCCCGCGCCGCGCGGATAGCGCACCGAGGCCGGGCCGGGATACTGATAACAGGTGGACAGCAGCAGGCGGGTTTCGTTTTCGTCCGAGGGCGTGGCCACCACCATGTTCGGCACGCAGCGCAGGAACGCGGTGTCGTAGTTGCCGGCGTGCGTGGCGCCATCGGCGCCGACGATGCCGGCGCGGTCGAGCGCGAAGGTGACGTCCAGGTTCTGCAGGGCCACGTCGTGGATCAGCTGGTCGTAGCCGCGCTGCAGAAAGGTCGAGTAGATCGCCAGCACCGGCTTCTGCGCCTCGCAGGCGATGCCGCCGGCGAACGTCACGGCGTGCTGTTCGGCGATGCCGACGTCGAAGTAGCGCTGCGGGAAGCGCTTCTCGAATTCGACCAGGCCGCTGCCCTCGCGCATGGCGGGGGTGACGGCGACCAGGCGCGAATCCTGTTCGCCCATCTCGCACAGCCAGTCGCTGAACACCTGGGTGAAGGTGCGCTTGCCCGGCGCCTTCGATTGCTGGATGCCGACGGCGGGGTCGAACTTGCCCGGGCCGTGGTACAGCACCGGATCGGCCTCGGCCAGCTTGTAGCCCTGCCCTTTCTTGGTGACCACGTGCAGGAACTGCAGGCCTTGCAGCGCCTTCAGGTTCTGCAGCGTCGGCACCAGCGCGTCGAGGTCGTGGCCGTCGATCGGGCCGACGTAGTTGAAGCCGAACTCCTCGAACAGCGTGGCCGGCGTGACCATGCCCTTGGCATGTTCCTCGAAGCGGCGCGCCAGTTCCAGCACCGGCGGCACGTGCTGCAGCACGGCGCGGCCGACGTTCTTGGCGGCGGCGTAGAAGCGGCCGGACATCAGGCGCGCCAGGTAGCGGTTCAGCGCCCCCACCGGCGGCGAGATCGACATGTCGTTGTCGTTCAGGATCACCAGCAGGTTGATGTTGGCGGTGACGCCGGCGTTGTTCATGGCCTCGAAGGCCATGCCGGCGGACATCGCGCCGTCGCCGATGACGGCGATGTGCTGGCGCTGCACGCCGGCGTTGCGCGAGGCCACCGCCATGCCCAGCGCGGCCGAGATCGAGGTCGACGAATGCGCGGTGCCGAAGGCGTCGTATTCGGATTCGCTGCGCTTGGGAAAGCCCGAGATGCCGCCCTGCTGGCGCAGCTTGGCCATGCCGGCGCGGCGCCCGGTCAGGATCTTGTGGGGATAGGACTGGTGGCCCACGTCCCAGACGATGCGGTCATACGGCGTGTCGAAGACCTGGTGCAGGGCCAGCGTCAGCTCGACCGTGCCCAGGTTCGACGACAGGTGGCCGCCGGTCTTGGAGACCGACTCCAGCACGAAGCCGCGCAACTCGTCGGCCAGGCGCTTGAGCTCGCGACGATCCAGGCGCTTGAGGTCTGCCGGGGATTGGATGCGGTCCAGTAATTCTGTCGTCATGCTTGTATGGGGTTCGTATGCCCGGCCTGCGGCCAGCCCGGACGGGTCACGGTTCAGCGGTCTCGGAGGACGATGAAATCAGCCAGCTCGGCCAGGCGCTTGCCGGCGTCGCCCAGCGGTTCGAGCGCGGCCAGCGCGGCTTCGCGCAGCTCGCTCGCGAACGCGCGGGCCTCGTCCAGGCCCAGCAGCGAGACGTAGGTCGGCTTGTTTTCGGCCGCGTCCTTGCCCGGCGTCTTGCCCAGGCTGGCGGAATCGGCGGTCACATCGAGAATGTCGTCCACCACCTGGAACGCCAGGCCGATGGCCTGGGCGTAGACATCCAGCGCCTGGCGCGAGGCAGAGCTGGCGCCAGCGACGATGCCGCCCAGCGCCACGCTGCAGGCCAGCATGGCGCCGGTCTTCATGCTGTGCATCTGCTGCAGTTCGTCGCGCGACAGCCGGTGGCCGACGCTGAGCAGGTCGATGGCCTGGCCGCCGGCCATGCCCTGGCTGCCCGCCGCGCGCGCCAGCGACTGCGTGGCCTGCACGATCAGGGCCGGCGCGATGGGCATGGAGGCCAGCAATTCGAAGGCCAGCGGCTGCAGCGCGTCGCCGGCCAGCATGGCGGTGGCTTCGTCGAACTGCACGTGGGTGGTGGGACGGCCGCGGCGCAGGACGTCGTCGTCCATGCAGGGCAGGTCGTCGTGCACCAGCGAGTAGGCGTGGATCAGTTCCACCGCCGCGGCGGCGCGGTCCAGCGAGGCCTCGACGGCCAGCACGCTGCCGCTGACCGGGCAGGCCTGGCCGGCGGCGTAGACCAGCGCGGCCCGCACCCGTTTGCCGCCGCCGAGCACGGCGTAGCGCATGGCTTCATGCAGGCGGGCGGGCACAACGTCGGCGGGCGGCAGGAGGTCGTCGAGCACGTCTTCGACATGCCGCACGCGGCCCTGCAGCCACTCCGGGAAAGCGAGTTGAATTTGCTTCATCCGATTCTTATTCGTCATCCAGCGCCGCGGCGTCCAGCGGGCGCAGCAAGTCGCCCTCCAGGACCTTGACCTGCTGTTCGGCCTGGGCCAGGCGTTCCTGGCAGACCCGCGTCAGCGCCACGCCGCGCCGGTAGGCGGCGAGCGACTGCTCCAGCGGCAGCGAACCGTCTTCCATGGCCGCGACCAGCGATTCCAGTTCGGCCAGGGCCGTTTCGAAATCCTGGGGCAAGGGACGGTCGTCGGTCTGCGGATCGGCTTGAGAAGGTTTGGCCAAACGGGCCTCCGGGGGCACTTGGGGGTGGATCAATCCGTGAATTGTACGAGATACCACGCCCCCGCCACGACGCGCCGCCGCGCTCAGGCCGGCGCGCCCGCCAGGCCCGCGATGGCGGCCCGCAGCGCGGGCGCCACCTGGGTGCGCAGCCCGGCCTCGGGCAGCAGGCCCTCCGGGCCGCCGCAACTCATGACGAACACGCCCTCCCCGGTCACGGACGTGAACGGCACCGCCACGGCATTGATGCCGGACTGCCACTCGCCGATCGCAAAGCAGCAACCGGTGTCGCGCAGCTCGGCGCGGGCGCGCTCGATCGCGGCCGCCGCCGGCGCTGCCGGCCCCAGCCGTTCCAGCACGTCGGCGCAGGCCGCCGCCGGCAGGCTGGCCAGATAGGCGCGGCCCATGGCGCTGTCGAGGCTGGCGCGGTAGCCCACCGGCAGGCGCAAATACAGGGCGGACGAGCCGTGGATGGCCTCGACGTAGGTCATGGCGTCGCCGTCGAAGGCGCCCAGCGCCACCGCGCCGCCGGTCTCGCGCGCCAGGTCGGTCATCGACGCCTTGGCCAGCTCGCGCACCTCCAGCCCGGCCAGCAGGCCGAAGCCCAGCGCCAGCACGCCGTAGCCCGGCGAATACTTGCCTGTGTCCGGGTGATAGCGCAGGTAGCCCAGCTCGGTCAGCGTGTAGGTGATGCGGCTGATGGTGGGCTTGGGCAGGCCGGTCAGGCGCGCCAGGTCCAGGTTGCCCAGCGCCGCCACGCCCGGCCGGAAGCAGCGCAGCACTTCCAGGCCGCGCGCCAGCGCTGTGATGAAGTCGGGCGACACCGGCCCCTCGCCCACGGCGCCGGCGCGCTTGCGGCGCGCGGGGGCGCTCAGCGCCAGCTTCTGGTCGGGCTTGGCGGCGGGATGGGGGATGCGCTTGGGGTCAGAAAAAGATTGCATTTCTATTCGCTTCGTTTTTATAGTTTATTCCGAATAACAAAATTAAATTCCAATTAACGGAATTTAAAACATCCATGGAGACCTGGCAAGCCCTGCCCGCCCCGCCCTCACCGGCAGGCTGGCCGCGCCGAGCCGGGCCCGGCCGACCACTCTCAAGCACGCGATTTCAAGGGGAAAACATGATTCGCAAGCGCTACCCGTTCCTGGCGGGTCTACTGCTCAGCCTCGCCGCGCTGGGCGCCCAGGCAGATACCTACCCGTCCCGCCCGATCAAGGTGGTCTCGCCATTCCCGGCGGGCGGCGCCACCGACGTGCTGACGCGGGTGCTGGCCGAACGCATGGCCAAGACCCTGGGCCAGCCCATGATTGTCGAGAACAAGGCCGGCGCCGGCACCTCGATCGGCGCCGCCTTCGTCTCGCGCGAGGCGCCGGATGGCTACACCATCCTGATGGCCACCAACTCCACGCTGGTCACCAACCGCTATCTGTATAAGGAGCTGCCCTACGACCCCGACGGCTTCGCGCCCATCGGCATGGTCGGGATCGGCCCGCTGGTGCTGCTGTCCAGCCCCAAGCGCCCGTTCAACAGCACCGCGGACGTGGTCGCCTACGCCAAGCAGAATCCGGGCAAGCTGACCTTCGCCACCTTCGGCGCGGGCACGTCGTCGCATCTGGCCGGCGAATTGTTCAAGGAACGCGCCGGCGTCGACATCCTGCACGTGCCGTTCAAGGGCGCGACTCAGGCCCTGCCGGCGCTGATCAGCGGCGACGTGGACCTGTTCTTCGACATGGTCGCCACCGGCATGCCGCAGGCCGAGGCCGGCAAGGTCAAGGTATTCGCGATCACCAGCCCCACCCGCCTGGCCACCGAGCCGAAGCTGGCGACGCTGGCCGAGCAAGGCTATCCGGCCTTCGACATGACCGCCTGGTTCAGCTTCGTGGCCCCCAAGGGCACGCCGGCGCCGGTGCTGGACAAGCTGCAGGCCGCCCTGGCCGAGACGCTCAAGGACGAGGCCGTGCAAAAGCGCATGCTCGACATGGGAATCGAGCCGCGCTCCGGCAGCGCCGCCGAGCTGGACAAGCAGGTCAAGAGCGAACAGCCCATCGTGTCGCAGCTGATCAAGCAGGCCAACATCGTCCTGCAATGACGGCCCCAGCCGTTTCGTGACAAAACGTTCGCGGCGCCGCGCCGGCCCGCGAACCCCCGCCCCCGCGGGGCCACCGACCGACAGCGCCTTGCGGGCCCTGTCGGTTTTTCATGCGCCCCCTAACCCCTGGATACAGAACCCGCGGCGCCCCGGCTGCTAAGGTGAAAAGCGAGGATGGCCGCCGCGCCCGCCCCCGATACACCTTCACCTGGGAGCCCGATGCCACTGACCGATGACCGCTACGCCCGGCTGGATGCCGCCCGCTGGCTCGCCGCCGCGGCGGTGGTGCTGCTGCACAGCGCCGCCCTGATCGTCAGCGACCCGTCGGCCTACGGCAACGGCGCCTGGCTGGCCGCCAATCTGTATGACTCCGCGGCCCGCTGGTGCGTGCCGGTGTTCGTGATGGTCAGCGGCGCCCTGCTGCTCGACCCCGACAAGCCGCAGGACGCGCGGCGCTTCTACAGCAAGCGGGTGGCGCGGATCTGCACGCCGCTGCTGTTCTGGACCCTCTTCTACCTGGCCTGGCGCACGGGGCTGGACTGGTGGGACGACGGCCACGTCGACTTTTCGTTCTGGCCGCGCAAGGTGGCCCAGGGCGAGCCCTACTACCACCTCTGGTATCTGTACATGATCGTGGGGCTGTACCTGTTCGCGCCGCTGGTGCGCCTGCTGTACGTGCGCAGCACGCCGCGCTCGCGTTCGCTGTGGGTGGTGGGCATCCTGGGCCTGGCGGTCCTGGATGCGCTGTACCGCCGCACGCTCGGCGCCCAGCCCGGCTTTTTCCTGACCTGGTTCCTGCCCTACCTGGGCTATTTCGTCGCCGGCCGCCAGATCTTCGATGGCGAACTGCGCGTGCCGCGTCCGGCGCTGATGCTCGGCGCCAGCGTCGCGGCCACGGCCCTGGGCGTATACGCCATGTCCAGCTCGCGGACGCTGGACACCTACTTCTACGACTACTTCAGCCTGACCGTGCCGTTCATGTCGCTGGCCGCGTTCCAGTGGATCGTCTCGTCGCCGCGCCTGCCCCGCCTGGCCTCGCTGGCGCCGCTGACGTTCGGGGTCTACCTGATCCATCCGCTGTTCCTGGACGTGGCGCAGCGGGCCGGGGCCATCGGCGGCGGGCGTCGCGACGCCTGGGCCGTGCCGTTGCTGACGCTGGCCGTGTTCGCCCTGTCGGCGGCCAGCAGCTGGTTGTTGCGACGCCATCCCGCCACCCGCAGACTGGTCTGAAAAACCTACGGCGCGAAGGGTTAATCGCGATTTGCGCGGGGTCAAGCCGCCGGGGCCGGATCTTCACTAAGCTTCACCGATCTTCACGGGCGGGGGGAAAAGGGTTGGGGTACAATTCACGGCTTACTTGATCGGCCAGACACCGATTTTTCTTCGCGCCAGAACGGATTTAGCCACCCCCTTCCGAACAGCTAGGGCGTGGCGAAGCTCAAGCCGTCCTGGCTTTTTAACGCCGGGCCGCCCCAAGAAAGAGGCCCCCATTGAGGGCAGCCCGCCCACCGCGTACGCAGTACTGAGTGGGCACGGCGTTGGGGGAAATATTCATCCGAGCGGAGGGAATCATGACCGACATCGGTCGGATGGCACATGTTGTGCCAGCTCGCACCCAGCTACCCGTCAGTGCTTACTTTGACGAAGCCCTCTTTGCCCGCGAGCAAGAACTCATTTTCAAGCAATCCTCGCTGTACGTCGGCCACCAGAAGCTGGTGCCCGAAATCGGGGATTGGCGCACGTTGGCCCAGGAAAATGGAGGGCGCGTGCTGGTTCGCAACCAGCAAGGCGTTGACCTCATCTCAAATGTCTGCCGCCACCGCCAGGCATTGATGCTGGGCGGCGAAGCCGGCGACGTGACCGGCCACTGCAATTCGCACGGCAGCCTCAAGGCCACCGGCGGCAACATCGTCTGCCCGCTGCACCGCTGGACCTACAACAACCAGGGTGAGCTGCTGGGCGCGCCGCAGTTCGACACCACGCCCTGCATGAACCTGCAGAAGTTCCGCCTGCGCGATTGCCACGGCCTGCTGTTCGAGGGCCCGCGCGATCCGGCCGCCGACATGGCGCCGCTGTTCGCGCGGCCCGAGTTCGACTTCGGCGACTACGTGCTGGACCACGTCGAAGTGCACCAGTGCAACTACAACTGGAAGACCTTCATCGAGGTCTACCTCGAGGACTACCACGTCGGCCCGTTCCATCCGGGCCTGGGCCGCTTCGTCACCTGCGACGACCTGACCTGGGAGTTCAACGACTGGTACAGCCTGCAGAAGGTCGGCGTGCACAACGCGCTGGCCCAGCCGGGTTCCGACGTCTACAAGCAATGGCACGACCGCCTGCTGTCGTTCCGCGACGGCGACGCGCCCGATTTCGGCGCGGTCTGGGTCACGTATTTCCCGACCCACATGATCGAGCTGTATCCGCACGTGCTGGTGCTGTCGACGCTGTACCCGAAGAGCCCGCAGGAAACGGTCAACGTGGTCGAGTTCTACTACCCCGAGGAAATCGCCGCCTTCGAGCGCGAATTCGTCGAGGCCCAGCGCGCCGCCTACATGGAAACGGCGATTGAGGACGACGAGATCGCCGAGCGCATGGACGCCGGCCGCAAGGCCCTGATGCTGCGCGGCGTGAACGAGACCGGCCCCTACCAGTCGCCGATGGAAGACGGCATGCAGCACTTCCACGAGTGGTACCGCCGCATCATGCAGGAGCGGCTCTGAGGCCACCACACGCATGAAAAAGGGCTCGCCATCGCGAGCCCTTTTTTTCGCCCTGGCGCGGCCGCCCGCGCGGCGCGCGGTCAGCGGCCGAGCGCGCCGGCGACCGTGCGTTCGCCGATCGCCAGCCCGACCGTCATGCCCACGCCCGAGTGCATCACCGCCACCGTGGTGGCGGCGTCCACCGGCATCACCGAGAACGGCGCCGGTCCATGCGTGCCATAGACGCCCTGCCAGCGCTCCAGAACGCGCAGCCGCGCGCCCAGCGCCTGCGACGCCAGGTCCAGCATGGCGTTGTCGACGGCCTCGTCGTTGAACGGGAAGGCATCCTGACCATAGCGATGCGAGTCGCCGATGATCAGCTCGCCATAAGGCGTGGGGCTGATCAGCAGATGGATGCCGTTTTCCAGCAGCATCGGCGTGCGCGCCTGGATCTGGTCGCGCAGCGCCAGCGCCGACGGCAGGTCCGAGAAGGCGCCGTAGTGCACGCAGGACAGGCCGGTCAAGAGCGGACGATCCAGCGCCATCGGCCGCGTCTCGAAGGCCGCGCGCAGCATCTGCAGGCGCGTCACCTCCAGGTTCAGCGGCGCGAACTGTTCGGGCAGCAGCGTCAGGTAATCGTGGCCGGGGCAGACGAACACGTGCGTGCCGGCGAAGTCGCCCGCGGTGGTCGCGACCTGGCCCTGCTCGACGGCGCGCGCCAGCGTGCCGGTGATGATTTGGACGCCCAGCGATTCGGCCAGGTATCGGGTGATGGCCGGCAGCGCTTCGCGCGAGTAGATCTGCAGGTCGTCCTGTCCGTGCAGCGCGGCGCAGTGGTGCGCCAGCTGGCCGTCGTACAGCCTGGCCACGTCGCGGCCCGACAGCAGCTCGGCGCGATAGCCTTCCTGCCGCAGGCGGGTCTGGGCGAACTCGTCCAGCACGTCGGCTTCGCCGGCATCGCGCGCCAGCACCAGCGCGCCGTTGGCGCGCACATGGAAGCCGGCCTTGGACGCCAGTTCCAGCCACAGCTCGCGCGCCTGCTGGGCGTGCGACAGCATCATGCCGGGGGCCTGGCCGGTGACGATCACCTGGCCGAAATTACGGATGGTCGCGCCATGCGCCTGGCGGCTGCGTTCGATCACGGCCACGGACAGGCCGCGCTTGGCGGCGGCCCAGGCATGGGCGATGCCGAGCATGCCGGCGCCGACCACGACTACGTCGAATTTTTTCATTTGGAAAACGAGGCAAAGAGGTTGCGCGGGAAGCGCCCGCCCGGGCGCCTCCCCTGCCGCGGCGGCGTGGCCGCCGCGGTGGCCCGATTACTTCTTCTTGGGCTCGGACTTGCCGTCGTAGCGGCGGGTCCACTCGGCGATGATGCGATCGCGGTTGGTCGCGGCCCAGACGAAGTCGTTCTTGATCATGCGCTTGGTCAGGTCGGCCGGCAGGTTGGGGTTGGACGTGGCGATCGAGGGAATCGCCAGCACCGCGAAGTTGGTCTTGTACAGCTCGTTGGCTTCGCGGCTGGCCGAGAAGTCGGCCAGCTTGCGCGCGGCTTCCAGGTTCTTGGTGCCCTTGACGATGGCGGTGGCTTCGACTTCCCAGCCCAGGCCTTCCGACGGGAACACGGCTTCGACCGGCGCGCCGTCGGCCTTGAGCTTGGCGGCGCGGTAGTCAAACGACACGCCGATCGGGAATTCGCCGGCGGCGGCCATGTTGCACGGCTTGGAGCCCGAGTGCGTGTACGAACCGATGTTCTTGTGCAGGGCGTCCATGTAGGCCCAGCCCTTCTCTTCACCGAAGATCTGCAGCCAGGCGCTGACGTCCAGGAAGCCGGTGCCCGACGAGGCCGGGTTCGGCATGACGATCTTGCCGGCGTAGACCGGCTTGGTCAGGTCCTGCCACGATTCGGGCTTGGGCAGCTTCTGCTTTTCGGCTTCGACGGTGTTGAAGCAGATGGCGGCGGCGAAGCCGTCCATGCCGACCCAGGTGGGCTCGGCCTTGGCATCGCGCATGTTGGCGGCGATCTGGTCCAGGCCCTTGGGGGCGTAGGGCTGCAGCATGCCTTCCTTGTCCATCAGGCCCAGCGAGGTGCCGGCCAGGCCCCAGATCACGTCAGCCTTGGGGTTGCCCTTTTCGGCCAGCAGCTTGGCGGTGATGATGCCGGTGGAGTCGCGCACCCACTGGATCTTGATGTCGGGGTTGGCCTTCTCGAAGGCGGCCTGGTAAGCCTTGATCTGGTCGGCTTCCAGCGCCGTGTAGACGGTCAGCGTGGTCTCGGCGGAAGCGGCGCCGGTGATGCCGGCGAAGGCGGCGGCCAGGGCAAGCAGCGTGAAGCGTTTCATGAAGGAACTCCGTGGGTGAGCGGAAAAAGGGTGAGTCAGGTCCCCGCGGCCGGCGGATGCCCGCTGCGGTGCGTTGCGAAAAAAGGGTTGGTCGGGGTCGGCGGTCGCGGCCTCAGGGTCGCTGTCCCGCCGCCAGGCGGGATTCGATATCGGCGATGACGCCGGGCAGGTCGGCCACGGTGTCGATCAGGTAATGCGGCGCGGCGCTCGACAGTTCGCGGCCGGCGCGTTCGCGGGCCGCCTGGCGGCCGTTCTCGTCCAGGCTCAGGTATTCGTCCAGCGTCAGGCCGGCGGCGTTGCCCGAGAGCAGCAGGCCGACGGTCCACATGCCGGCGCGGCGGCCTTCCTCGATGCCGGGGGCGGTGTCGTCGACCTTGACGCAGCCGGCCACGTCCGTCAGGCCCAGCTCCACCACGTTCTTGAGCGCCATGGCCGGCGCCGGGCGGGCGCGCGGCACGTCGTCGCTGGCGACGATGCAATCGGGTTCCAGGCCTTCGCTGGCGGCGCGCTCCACCACGCGGCGCATCACGCTGCCGGGGTAGCCGGAGCACGAGCCGATCTTCAGGCCGCGCTGGCGCAGCGCGCGCAGCAGTTCGGCCGCGCCGGGAATGGCCGCCGAGTACTGGGCCACCTTGTCCAGCTGCATCGGCAGGAAGCGCTCGTAGATGGCGGTGACGTCGTCGTCGGTCGGCTGGCGGCCGAACTGGGCCTGGTATTGCTTGGCGATGGCGGGTTCGTCGCACAGCGCGCGGATGTGGTCCCACTTGCCCACGCCCATCGGGCCGCGGGCCTGTTCCAGCGTGACTTCCATGCCGAACTCGGCGAAGGCGTCGACGAACACCTTGGTCGGGGCAAACGAACCGAAGTCGACCAGCGTGCCGGCCCAATCGAAAATCACCGCTTCCAGGCGGACGGGCAGAGGCGCAACAGTCATGAGGGTCTTCCTTGCAGAGTATTCAAATCAAAGGGCCGCGGGCCGGCGCCAGGCCTGGCTGCGCGCCACCAGGGCGCGGCTGGCCAGGTGCAGCAGCAACGCCGCCACCGCCGAGCTGGCCATGATCACGCTGCACATGGCGGCGGCGGGGCCGATGAAGCCGGCGTCGTCCATGTTCAGCACCGCCACGGCGGCCAGCACCGTGGACGGGCTGTACAGGAACACCACGGCCGACACGGTGGTCATGGCGGAAACGAACAGGTAGCGGGCGACGTCCAGCGCGGCCGGCAGGCACATCGGCAGCGTCACGCGCACGAAGGTGGTCAGGCGCGGCACCTTGAGCGAGGCCGAGGCGGCCTCGAATTCCGGGTCCAGCGCGTTGAGCGCGGTGGCCGCCGTCAGGTGCGCGCTGGTGTAGAAGTGCACCACCGTGCACAGCACCAGCAGCGGCATGGTGCCGTACAGCACGTTGAGCGGATTGGCGGCGCCATTGAAGAAGAAGATGTAGCCCAGGCCCAGCACCAGGCCGGGCACGGCCATCGGCATCAGCGCCAGCATGCCCAGCACGCCGCGCAGGCCGCGCGACGAGGCGCTGCGGGCCGGCACCTTTTCCATCATCCAGGCGCCCAGGAACACCACCACCGTGCCGATCACCGCGGTGCAGAAGGCCAGTTCCAGGCTGTTGCGCCAGGCCAGCCAGCCGCCGCCATCCATGTTGTCGAAGTCGTACGAACGCAGCGACAGCGACAGGTTGTAGGGCCACATCTTCACGAACGAGGCCCACACCGCCACGCCGATGATCAGCAGCAGGAACCCGGCCATGGCGCCCGCCAGCAACAGGAAGGCCGCGTCGCGCCGGCGGTTGGCGCCGGCCGCGTAGGGCTGGGCGCGGCCGCTCAGCTGGGCGCCCTGGCGGGCCCGCAGGCGGCGGTCCAGCACGAAGGTCAGCAGCGCCGGCAGCAGCAGCAGGATGCCGATGGCGGCGCCCTTGGGGAAGTTCTGCTGGCCGACCACGGCCTTGTAGGCTTCCATCGCCAGCACGTTGTAGTCGCCGCCCACCACCTTGGGCACGCCGAAGTCGGTCACGGTCAGCGTGAACACCACGCAGCAGGCCGAGAACACCGCATAGCGCGTGCCGGGCAGGGTCACCGTCATGAAGGTGCGCAGCGGTCCGGCGCCCATGGCGCGCGCCGCGTCATAGAGGCGGCCGTCGGCCAGCGTCAGGCCGGTCAGCAGGATCATCAGCGCGTGCGGGAAGGTGTAGAACGCCTCGCCCACCACGATGCCCCAGAAGCCATAGATGGTCGCGCCGCCGAACAGGCCTTTCAGCAGGCCCTGGTTGCCCAGCAGGTAGACCAGCGCAATACCTGGCAGCAGCGACGGCGCCAGCAGCGGCAGCAGCGCGATGGTGCGCAGCAGGCCCTTGCCCGGAATGCGGCTGCGCGTCAGGGCATAGGCGAAGGCATAGGCGCACGGCACCACCAGCATCATGGTGACCACGCCCACCGTCAGGCTGCGCCCGACCATGCCGAGGAAGCCGTCGGCGCCGATGATGCCCAGCACCACCGACAGGCCGGCCCAGTCGCCATTGGCGTCGGTGACCGACTTGGCCAGAATGGCCACCAGCGGCAAGGCCAGGAACAGCGCCAGGCCCAGCGCCAGGGCGCCCTGCCCCAGCGTCAGCCCGAAGGCGCCGACCCAGGCGGGCAGCGGCCGGCGGCCCAATGACGGAGCGACAGGGGCGACAGACGTGTCGGCGGGCGCGGACATGGCGGCGGGAACGGGGCTCGAAGCCGGATCAAGCGTAGGCGCGAATCGCATGGCGCGGCAGCTCCACCCAGCAACGGCTGGCAGCGTGAGGACCCAGCAGGGCATCTCCGGTTTCAGGGGACACGATCGAGTGCACGGTGGCGCCGGGCACGCCTTCCAGGCGCAGCGCCAGGCGGTAGCCGCGGCCCAGGAACACGCCATCCAGCACGTCGGCCAGCATGCTGTTGGGTTGATCCGGACGCGCCACGCTCACGCGCACCGCCTCGGGCCGCACGAACAGCTTGCCGACGTTGCGCTCCAGCGCCTCGTCCACCGCCAGTTCCTGGCGGCCGACGCGGGCGCGGTGCGCGTCGATGCGTTCGAACGGCAGCCAGTTGGCCTCGCCGACGAAATCGGCGATGAAGGCCGAACCCGGCTGGCGATACAGCTCGCGCGGGGTGCCGAATTGTTCGATGACGCCGCCGTTCATGACGGCGATGCGGTCGGCCATGACCATGGCCTCTTCCTGATCGTGCGTCACCATCAGCGTGGTGATGGACAGGCGCTTCTGCAGGGCGCGCAGCTCGATGCGCAGATGTTCGCGCACCCGGGCGTCCAGGGCCGACATCGGCTCGTCCAGCAGCAGCAGGGACGGCGACGGCGCCAGGGCGCGGGCCAGGGCGACGCGCTGCTGCTGGCCACCGGAGATCTGTCCCGGATATTTATGGGAGGCGCCGGCCAGGCCCACCAGCGTCAGCATTTCCTCGACCCGGTCGGCCACGTGCTTGCGATGGGCGCGCTTGCCGCTCAGGCCGTAGGCCACGTTCTGGGCCACCGTCAGGTTGGGAAACAGCGCATAGGACTGGAACAGAATGCCGTAGTCGCGCTCCTGCGGCTCGGCGTGGGAGATGTCACGGCCCGACAACAAAATGGTGCCGCTGTCCTGGCGCTCCAGCCCGGCGATGGCGCGCAGCAGCGTGGTCTTGCCGCAGCCCGAGGGGCCCAGCAGGCACACCAGTTCGCCGGCGCGGATATCCAGCGACACATCCGACAGCGCCGTGTGGCTACCGAAGCGCTTGACGAGATTGCTGACCGAAAGAAAGCCCCCGCGCTGCGCTCCGGGCTGGGGCGTAGCGCCCGTCGGAACAGTGTTGGTATCGCGTTGGAGCTGTTGGGCCATGGGGCCTCCGGTCTGGGAACGAAGGCAGTATGGAAGGCGCGTATTGAGTGTTTATGACACTTCGCGCAAATGCAGTAATAAAAACATCAAATTATTTTGGTGTACTGGCGGTCTTGCGCATTGCGTCCATTTACAGGCCCCCTACACCGTGCTCGTCGCCGAACTCAAGTCCTTCTATGCCGTGGCTCGCTGCGGCACCGTCACCAAGGCCGCCGCCCAGCTGGGCGTGAGCCAGCCCACGGTGACGGGGCAACTGCGCCAGTTGGAGTCGCGTTACGGCGTCGAACTGTTCCACCGCCAGGGCCGCGGCATGCGGCTGTCGGACGCCGGGCACAGCCTGATGCCGATGGTGGAAAAGCTGGTGCAGCAGGAAACCGAGATCGATTTCCGCCTGCGCGACGCCAGCGACCTGCGCGAGGGCAACCTGCGCATCGGCGCCACCGGCCCGTACTACATCATGGACACGGTGCGCCGCTACAACCAGCTCTACCCCGGCATCGACCTGACCGTGGCCATCGGCAACTCGCAGAGCATGCTGCAGGCGCTGCATGACTATCGCATCGAGATTGCCACGTCCTCGTTTCTGATGGATGACAAGCATTTGTACCGCCGCATGATCGCGGCCGACCCGATCCGCGTGGTGACGCATCGCGACCACCCGCTGGCGCGGCGCGGCAAGGTGGCGCTGGGCGACCTGGCCGACCACGCGCTGCTGCTGCGCGAACCGGGCTCGATGACGCGCCAGCTGACCGAAGAGGCATTGCAGGCGGCCGGCGTGACCGTCCGCCGCACCCTGGAGATCGGCAGCCGCGAATCGATCCGCCAGGCGATCCTGTGCGAACTCGGCATCAGCCTGATCCCGTCGCGCGAGATCCCGTCCCATCCCGAACTGGCGGCCCTGGACATCGAGGGCGCCGATGTCGTGATGCATGAATACCTGTACTGCCTGCGCGAGCGCCAACCGGTGCAACTCATCGCGCGCTTTCTGGAGATGGCGCCGGCAGCCGGATGATCCTCGGATCACTGCCCGCCTCTTCCCCTTGCGGCCACTCAGGAGACAACCATGGCCTTGACCTTGCAGGATATCGAACAACTGTTCCTGGAACGCGGGCACCGTTCCTACCATGGCGAATCCGTCAGCCACCTGCGGCACGCGCTGCAGACCGCGGCGCTGGCCGAACGCCATGGCGCCAACGCCCAATTGATCACTGCCTGCCTGCTGCACGACCTGGGCCACCTGATCGCGGACCATCCGGACACGCCCACCCTGCGCGGCATCGACGACAAGCATCAGTATTTCGTGCTGCCGTTCCTGCGCGGGTTGTTCAGTTCGGCGGTGCTGGATCCGATCCGGCTGCACGTGGAGGCCAAACGCTACCTCTGCTACGTGGAGCCGCAGTATGAAGCGACGCTTTCGGAGGATTCGAAACGCAGCCTGGCACTTCAGGGGGGCAGCTTCGATGCGGGCCAGGCGGTGGATTTCGCCAGCATGCCGGGCGCGCCGGATGCGATCCGCCTGAGGCGCTGGGACGACATGGCCAAGGTGCCGGGGCTGGCCACGCCGCCGCTGGACCACTTCCTGGAGATCGCCGAAAGCGTCTCCGGCCGGGTCAAGCTGGCGGCGGTCTGGTAACACCGCGAACGGCGTCAGGCCTGGCTTCGGCCAGGCCCTTGCCGCGCGCTCACTCGCCCTTGGCCACCGGCCGCGACGGGTCGCTGCACCACTCGCTCCACGAGCCCGGATAGAGGCGCGAGCCCGCCAGGCCGGCGATTTCCATCGACAGCAGGTTGTGGCAGGCGGTGATGCCCGAGCCGCACTGGTGCACGATGGCCGCGGGATCGCGGCCATCCAGCAGCGCGGTGAATTCCTCGCGCAATTGCGCCGCGTCCTTGAAGCGGCCGTCGGCCTGCAGGTTCTGGCCGTTCGGTCGGTTCAGCGCGCCCGGAATGTGGCCGGCCACCGGATCCATCGGCTCGACCTCGCCGCGATAGCGGTTGGCCGCGCGCGCGTCGATCACGATGAAGGCGGGACGGGCAATGTTGTCCAGCACCGCCTGCGCATCGACGCTGCCGACCCGCGGCGCGGCCGGCGTCACTGGCGCGCCGGCCCGCACCGGCGCGGCCGCCTCGGTGGAGGTCGGCAGCCCGGCGGCCTGCCAGGCCTGCCAGCCGCCGTCGAGCACGGCGACGCGGTCGTGGCCCAGCCAGCGCAGCATCCACCACAGGTGCGCGGCGTACATGCCGCCGCTGGCGTCATAGGCCACCACCAGGGTTTGCGGCGTGACGCCGTGCGCCGCCATCAGCGCGCCGAACTGGCCGCGCTCGGGCAACGGATGACGGCCATTCTTGCCGGTCCGGGGAGCGGCCAGCTCGGTCTCGTGGTCGAGGTAGCGGGCGCCGGGGATGTGGCCGGCGGCGTAGGCTTCGCGGCCGGCCGCGTGGTTGGTCAGGTCGTGGCGCACGTCGAACACGCGCACGTCCGCCGCGCCCAGGTGCGTGGCCAGATCGGCCGCGGAAATCAGGGTCATGCTCATCGGGACAACTCCTCTGATGGGATCGGGTTCGCGGGGGTCAGGCCGGCTTGGGGTCGCGCAGGGTGCGCCAGACCGACAGCAGGCCCGCCGAGATGATCAGGCCCATGCCGGCCCAGGCCAGGCCGTCCAGGGTATCGCCCCAGAAGCCCATGCCGAGCAGGGCCGCGAAGATGATCGTGCTGTACTGCAGGGCCGCGGTCAGCAGCGCCGAACCCAGGCCGAACGCCCGCGTCATGGCCAGCTGGCCGAACAGGCCGGTCACGCCCACGCCCAGCAGCGAGCTGTAGCCGGTCCAGTCGGCATGGCCCCAGCCCTCGAAGCCCAGGCCGGCGAAACTGGAGGCGCACACCGCCACCGAAAAGAACAGCACCGTGCGCCATTCCGGCTCGCCGATGCGGCCCAGCTGGCGGATCTGCATCATGGCGATCGCCGACATGGCGCCCGCCCCCAGGCCCAGCAGGGCGGCCAGCCACTGGTCTTCGTTGATGCTGGGCCGCAACACGGCGATCACGCCCAAAAAGCCGAGAGCCACGGCGGCGATCCGCACCGGATCGCGCTGCGCCCCGCCCCACCCCAGCATCCAGCAGGCGATGAACAGCGGCGCCGTGTAGTTCAGGCTGGTGGCGGTGGCCAGCGGCAGGTGGGAAATGGCGAAGAAACCGAGCCACATCGAGGTGACGCCGGACAGGTTGCGCCACAGGTGCAGCTTCCAGCTGGTGGGCACGATGGACTGGCGCCCGGCGCGGGCCCACAACAGCAACAGCACCACCGACGGCAGGCCACGGAACAGCACCACTTGCGGCAACGACGCGCCGTGCTCGGTGCCCAGCTTCACGAACGACCCCATGATGGCGAACATGGCGGACGCCAGCAACATCCAAAGTGCCTGCATTTGGGGGTTTGCGCTCAGGTGAAAGTGAGGGGGAAATAGGGGAAAGCGATACTATACTCTCCGTCACCGGGAGCGGCGCCGGCGGTCGGGGAACTGCCATGCCGCGGCACAGTCCAATCCCGCACAAGTCCCGCTCGCTGAGGAACAAAAAAAGCATGAAACGCATCATCCTTTTCGTCATTACCAACCTGGCCGTCATGCTCGTGCTGTCGGCCACGCTGCGCATCCTGGGCGTAGACCGCTACCTGACCGCCAACGGCCTGAACCTGCAGGCGCTGCTGATCTTCTCGGTGGTGGTCGGCTTCACCGGCGCCATCATCTCGCTGCTGATCAGCAAGCCGATGGCCAAATGGAGCACCGGCGCCCAGGTGCTGGACCCGAACGCGCCGCGCAACCAGCGCGAGGCCTGGCTGCTGGACACCGTCCACCAGCTCGCCGACCGCGCCGGCATCGGCCGCCCGGAAGTCGCCATCTACGACGGCGCGCCCAACGCGTTCGCCACCGGCGCCTTCAAGAACGACTCGCTGGTGGCGGTGTCGACCGGCCTGCTCGAAAGCATGAGCGAAGAGGAAGTCGCCGCGGTGCTGGCCCACGAAGTGGCCCACATCGCCAACGGCGACATGATCACGCTGACCCTGATCCAGGGCGTGGTCAACACCTTCGTGGTGTTCCTGGCGCGCGTGGTCGGCTACTTCATCGACCGCGTGGTGTTCAAGAACGAACGCGGCCTCGGCCCGGGCTACATGGTCACCGTGATCGTCTGTGAGATCATTTTCGGCATCCTGGCCTCGATCATCGTGGCCTGGTTCTCGCGCCAGCGCGAGTACCGCGCCGACGCCGGCTCGGCCCACCTGATGGGCGCCCGCGAACCCATGATCCGCGCCCTGGCCCGCCTGGGCGGCCTGGAGCCGGGCGAACTGCCCAAGTCGTTCGAAGCCTCCGGCATCACCGGCAAGGGCGGCCTGGCGGCCATGTTCGCCTCGCACCCGCCGATCCCGGCCCGCATCGCCGCGCTGCAGAACGCCCGCGTGATCTGATCCCGGCACAGGCCTGGGAAAAGCCCCCAGGCCGCGCCTTCGGCTTGCGTCCCCCGGGGCGCTTTCATCGTGAGGCGGTTCGGCAATGAAAAAAGCCCCTTGAGCGATCAAGGGGCTTTTTGCTTGGGGCGGACCCGCCTCAGCACTCGACGATGTTCACCGCCAGGCCGCCGCGCGCCGTTTCCTTGTACTTGGTCTTCATGTCGGCGCCGGTCTCGCGCATGGTCTTGATAACCGAATCCAGCGACACATAGTGCTGGCCGTCGCCGCGCAGCGCCATGCGGGCCGCGTTGACGGCCTTGATCGAGGCCATCGCGTTGCGTTCGATACAGGGAATCTGCACCAGGCCGCCGACCGGGTCGCAGGTCAGGCCCAGGTTGTGCTCCATGCCGATCTCGGCCGCGTTCTCGACCTGCTCGACCGAGCCGCCCAGCGCCGCGGCCAGGCCGCCCGCCGCCATCGAACAGGCCACCCCGACCTCGCCCTGGCAGCCGACCTCGGCGCCCGACAGCGAGGCGTTGTACTTGTACAGCAGGCCCACGGCCGCGGCGGTCAGCAGGAAGTCGCGCACGCCTTCCCGGTTGGAACCAGGGACAAAGCGATCGTAATAATGCAGCACCGCCGGGATGATGCCCGCCGCGCCGTTGGTGGGCGCCGTCACCACGCGGCCGCCGGCGGCGTTCTCCTCGTTGACCGCCATGGCGTACAGGTTGACCCAGTCCATCACCGACAGCGGATCGGACAGCGTGCGCTCGGCGCGCTGGGTCAGGTTGCGGTACAGCTCAGGGGCGCGGCGGCGCACCCGCAGCGGGCCCGGCAGCTCGCCGTCGGCTTCCGGATAATTGATGCCGCAGCCGCGCGAGACGCAGTCCTGCATCACCTGCCAGATGCGGTCCAGCCCGCCCGCGACCTCGCCGGTATCGCGCCAGGTCAGCTCGTTCTTCATCATCAGCTGCGCCACGCTCAGGCCGCTTTCGCGGCACATGGTCAACAGCTCGCGACCGGTGCGGAACGGGTACGGCAGCTGGTCATGCGCGGCAATGACCTGGCTGTTGGACGCGCCCGCCGTCACCACGAAGCCGCCGCCCACCGACAGGTAGCGGGCCTCGCGCAGCGACTGCCCCTCGGCGTCGAAGGCGTGGAATTTCATGCCGTTGGGGTGTTCGGCCATGGCTTCGCGGCGGTAGAACATCATGTGTTCCTTTTCCACGAACGGCACCGGATAGTGGCCCAGCAGCGGCAGCTGGCGGCTGGCCCGCACCGAGGCGATCATGCCCGCGATGGCGGCCGGGTCGACCGTGTCGGGCGCCTCGCCCATCAGGCCCAGCAGCACGCCCTTGTCGGTGCCGTGGCCCTTGCCGGTGGCGCCCAGCGAGCCATAGAGCTCGGCGCGCACGTTGGCCACCCGCGGCATCAGGCCGTCGCGCTCCAGGCCCTGGGCGAACAACAAAGCGGCCCGCATGGGGCCGACGGTATGGGAACTCGACGGACCTATGCCTATTTTGAACAGATCGAAGACGGAAACGGCCACCGGAAATCCCCTGCATCCAAGAATGATCCGGCAATGATACGCGGAAGGTCCGGCCGTGCGCAGCAAAGCCCCGCGGGGCGTATGCTGTATTCAAGCCACGGGTTTCCCCGCCCGCCTTGGCATGCGATCATTACAGAATTATTTCTTGTCATAAAAAGAATGGAACTACCCCAGGATGTCCGGACTCATTACCCTGCTTGACTTCGCCGGCTACGTCGCCCTGCTGCTCTGGGGCGTCCACATGGTCCAGACGGGCGTGCAGCGCGCCTTTGGCGCCGCCCTCGGCGCCGCGCTGGGCCGCGCCCTGGGAACCCGCTTGCGGGCCTTCGCCGCCGGCCTGGGCATCACCGCCGCGCTGCAGAGCAGCACCGCCACCGGCCTGATGATCACCGGCTTCGCCGCCGGCGGCGTGGTCGGCCTGGTGCCGGCCCTGGCCGCCATGCTGGGCGCCAACGTCGGCACCACGCTGATCGTCCAGCTGCTGTCGTTCGACCTGACCTCGCTGGCGCCCATCCTGATCCTGGCCGGCGTCTGGATGTTCCGCCGCTATCCGCCGGGCCGCACCCGCGACCTGGGCCGGGTCTTCATCGGCCTGGGCCTGCTGCTGCTGTCGCTGCACCAGCTGGTGGAACTGTTCGAGCCGTTCCAGACCGCCCCCATGCTGGGCATGATCCTGGATGCCCTGGCGACCCAGCCGGTGGCCGCCGTGCTGCTGTCGGCCGCCTTCACCTGGGCCGCCCACTCCAGCGTCGCCGTGGTGGTGCTGGTCATGTCGCTCGCCAGCCATCACATGGTGGCCCCGCACGTCGCCTTCGCGCTGGTGCTGGGCGCCAACCTCGGCACCGCCATCAACCCCATGATCGAAGGCGTCACCGGCGACGACCCCGCCGCGCGCCGCCTGCCGCTGGGCAACCTGCTGACCCGCATCCTGGGCGTGCTGGCCGGCCTGGTGCTGCTGCCCTGGCTGCAACCGCTGATGAGCGAGATGTCCAGCGACCCGGCCCGCGCCGTCGCCAACTTCCACACCCTCTTCAACGCCGTCATCGCGCTGGCCTTCCTGCCGCTGCTGGCGCCGTACGCCGCGCTGCTGACCCGCTGGCTGCCCAAGCGCACCGACCCCAACGACCCGGCCCGTCCCCAATACCTCGACGAATGGGCCCACGACGTGCCCGCCGTCGCCCTGGGCAACGCCGCGCGCGAAGCGCTGCGCATGGCCGACATGCTGCAGACCCTGCTGCTGTACGCCCGCGCCGGCTTCAAGCGCGACAACCGCCACCGCATGGTGCAGGCACGCCAGCTCGACGCTGCCCTCGACAAGCTGGAAAACGCCATCACCACCTACCTGGCCACCCTGGACCAGGAAAACATGACGCGCGAGGACCTGCAACGCCTCGATGGCATCCTGGCCTTCACCAGCAACATCGGCCATGCCGGCGACATCGCCCACCACGGCCTGCTCAGCCACATCGCCAAGCTGCGCAAGCAGGGCTGGACCTTCTCGCCCGAACAACGCGCCAGCCTCGATAACACCCTCGGCGAACTGATCGCCAACCAACGCCAGGCCGCCGCCCTCTTCGTCAACGACGACCTGCGCCAGGCCCGCGCCCTGGCCGGCGAAAAATCGCGCTTCCGCACCATCGAAACCCAGGCCGCCGACGCCCACCTGCAGAAGATCAAGGCAGGCCAGGTCGACGCCGCCGAAGTCGGCGCCCTCTACCTCGACATCCTGCGCGACATGAAGGGCATCAACTCCCACCTCGTCGGCGCCGCCGCCTACCCCCTCCTGGCCCGCCACGGCGAACTCCTCCCCAGCCGCCTGCGCGAAGCGGGGAATTGAGAGCCCCCACGCGGCGCGCGCTGCGCGCGCTTGCTGCCCCCCGAGGGGGCTGGCCCGCCTTCGGGCGGCCGGGTGGCGGGCCGGCTGTCTTAGCGGGAGGGTTCTGCTGATTCCCACGCTGCCCCTCAATGGCTGCCACCGTTGGGGCTACCCCGGCTTGAAGCAGCTGTGTCGCAAGGCGGAAACACCGGTACATGCAACGTATGCACGACGCATCACGATGCACCACGCCATGGGGCGTCACCCCTACCCGCACACCAGCACAACACACATCGCCATCCGCGCGCAGCGAACCCGGCCCCGACGCCGCACACCACGCATGCCAGGGCCGGCTGCCCGCGCAGCCGACCCTGGCGGGCCCCGCCAACCTCCGCATGCCGCCTCGGTCCAGCAGCGCCCCTAGCCTCGAAACCGGTAGCCCGGCGCGGGTGGCGCACGGGTGGGCGCGCCGTCAGATGCGCCCGGCGGAAACCGTAGGGAGCCGAAGGCGGACGAGATTCTATGGTCCGGATCAAGCTTT